>Ga0123353_10010122_pt1 | contig 13110 bp, 15 predicted proteins | sample TergutLab28metaG_3_FD_92763 | JGI IMG/M metagenome (GOLD analysis project Ga0123353, IMG submission 92763) | Labiotermes labralis P3 segment gut microbial communities from Petit-Saut dam, French Guiana - Lab288 P3 | ecosystem: Host-associated > Arthropoda: Insects > Digestive system > Gut ...
GCAAACGGAATTGGACATGGGGGTGGAAAGAAATTTGTTGTGGCTTGCGATTAATAAGTTAAGTATCCGCGAACAGGAAATTATGCAATTGCGGTTTGGACTTGGCCAAGCGAACGGTGAAGAGAAGACTCAAAAAGAAGTCGCGGAGATGTTGTGTATATCGCAAAGTTATATTAGTAGATTAGAAAAGAAGATTATCGCGAGGTTGAAGCGAGAGTTGAAAAAGATTGACAGTTAGGCAGTATAATGGATATACTCTCAGTATGGCAGTAACACAAATTGACGCGAGTATTAAAGAGCAGCTTGAAGCGATAGTTGAAGCCAAGTTAATTCAATATGGTTTGATTGACCGTGGCGACACCGAAATGACACGCGAAGAAGCAGAACGGAAGTTTTTGGCATTTCTTGAAAAAGGACGGAGTTCAGGAAGAAGCCCTATCTCGCATGATGAATTTTGGAAGGTGAAGAGGGTTACCAAAAAGTGATAATTGTATATACCAAAGAGGCAAATGAGGATTTTGTCAATATTACAAGTTATCTTTTACAGTTTAATGATGAGGACACTGTTCAAAAGCGGGTCAATAAGGTTAAAGCGGAGGTAACCCGCCTTGAGCAGAATTCACATATAGGAACTCCGGTCAAAAGCAGATTCAAAACTGAAGCAAGCGAGCGATATTTGGTATGCGGTAAATACATTGTTTTTTACAGATTGTTGAAAACAGAAATCGAAATCACAAGAATCGCCGATGGACGCCAGAATTGGCAAAAGAGCCTCTTTTAAAACCATATTGCAATTTTGCGAAAAATGGTGTATACTATAACATGTGTGGGGAGAAGTTACGAAAGGTAAAAACACGGCTTAACGTATTGCTTCTTTTGATGGTGCTTGTTTACGCGCCGTTTATTATTTACTTGGGGTCGAAATATGATATTTTCAACAGGTCTTTGTCAAGTATCGGATGGCGTAACATGGGCGCGGACGGAGGATTGGTTTATTTGTTCTTTTACGTGTTTTTCGTAGTGCCGGTTGTAATATATCAAGGAGTGTTGTTCAGGTCGCTTAGCGGTGTTAAAGCCGAGTGGCCGATTTGGCTTTTGTGCATTGGCGGCGGGTTGATGATATTGGGCGCATCGATTCCTTGCGGGTATACTTCGCCGAAAAGTTGGCAATTGGCACATAACACTTTGTGTCAAATCGGAACCCTTGTCGCCGTGATTCCGATTACGTATATGGTTCACAAGTCGCGTGTAAAAGGAATTACACCGCTTTATTATTCGTTGCTTGCTATGTCGGTAATTGGGTTTTTTATTTTGTATACCGCGGCGATTTTGGAATTAATTGCGTCGTTTTTCTTTATGGCGGTGATGTTTGTGATAAACATCGCGATGTTTGCGAATGCAGCGCAGGAACTTGACAATACGCAAGAAAATGTGATAAACTGTCTTTATAATGATATTGAAAAATTGTGAAGACCGAATGATTGAACTTTGTAACCTTGTGCGACCATGTGCCGAGGAGTTGGGCATGTTTACTTTTCCGAAGTTTAGCATGATAAACGGGGGATTATTATACAATAAGCGCGGATTGAAGTACTTGGATTTAGCGGATTCAATTGTCATGGCACATGATATTGTTAATGGAATTAGCAAACGACAAAGCAAAAGATTTAACAAGGCATGGAAGAATGGCAATATTTATGCAGATCCTTCACTTTGGATACGTGGAGCTTGTTACAGCAACATGAACATGGTTATCAGACCGGAAAATAACATAGGCGACATTGCGGTAGTAAACCACGAATTTGGTCATATGTTTTTTCCAAGTCATTTTGAAGCTGAACATTTTTCCGACGAAGTTTACGGCTGTGCCATGGAATGCGTTACAGAAATGAAATTAAAAGAAATGAAAATCAAAACCAGCCCGGAGACTTTTGTTCGTGCCATGTTTTGCTATCATTACGGTAATGTAATATCACAAATTAACAGCAAACAATTACTGTCGGATAATACACACTGTAGGGCGAAAAACTTCGTCGGCAATGCTATCGGAATTGATTTAGCGGAACGGATTGCCGGTAAGGACCTTACCCTTGAAAAAGTTTTGAAAATGGGACCGGATATTTCGGCGGAAAAGCTGGCACGAATCGGGGTTAACGAAAAAACAATCGCGGAATCCAGTGTGCGTTTTGTGAAACAAAATCTTGCATTGTGTCAATAATCAATATGTGAAAATAGCGAGCATATCTAATCTGTTGGCGCGGTCGTTCATTGTTTTCGTTTTGGCGTATTTGTGGCTTAGCTTTTATATTTCAAGTATTGTTGCGGTTTTCGCGGTTTCATTTTGCATAATGATAGCGGTGAATTACGGGTTTGTTCTTTTGAGCAGGAGGCGGGGTGCGCGGGCGGCGTTGACACGGAGGCAGCAGGAGCATTTGCGTCAAGTGATGCTGCAGCTTAAATTCATGAGCCGAAAAGACGCACGCGAGTTGTTCAAGAGGGCTTTTGAGATATTGGACAAGCAAGTTTTTTCTTTTTACCCTCTGTTCAATACCGATGTTACTACCGCCGACATCATCAAGTGTATAAAATACACCCGCAAAGACCGCGTAACGGTCATCGCGGCGGAGAGGTTTTCGACGGAGGTCACGGCTTTTGCAAAGGCTTTGGAAAAAAAGGTAGTGCTTTTGGACGCGAAAGCCGCTTATGAACAGATTCTTTTACCGGCGGAGGTCTTTCCGGCGGTAACGGTCGAGTTTAAGGCGCGGCGGAAACTTACGTGGGAAGTTTTGCGTACCAATATGTTCGCGCGGGCGAGGGTGCGGCCTTATATCATTATCGGCGCGGTGATTTTGGCGACAAGTTTCATTGTGCGGTTCAATATCTATTACATTGCGGTGGCGACGGTGGTGTTTTCGTTTGCTTTGGTGAGTATGTTTGCGGTACAATCCAAAGGTGAATACTTCTAGAACGAATAACGAAAAACGAATGACGAATAACGCAGGAACAAAAGAGGCGGCAAAGAAACTCGCCGGTATATTGCGTAATAAAAAGCGTGCCGTAATATTGCTGCACGGCGATATGGGGGTGGGGAAGACTACCTTTGTGTCGGAGGTGATGCGACATCTTGTGCCGGGGGTGCGGACGTCAAGTCCGACGTTTGCGCTTATCAACCAATACGCCCCTAATATTTTCCATGCTGATTTGTATCGGATTAAGGACGAAAGTGAATTGTATAACATCGGTTTTTTTGAGATTTTGGAGGGAGAGAATATTGTGTTTGTGGAGTGGGGGGGGATATTAACGAATAACGAAAAACGAATGACGAATGACGATTGTACGTTAATAAATGTTTATTTTGAGGTGGTGAATGAAAGCGAACGAAAAGTTACTTTTGATTGATTCCGTGGGGGCGCAATTATACGTTGCGCTTGTGGGGGCATATAGCGTTGAGGAGCGCATTTTCGACGAACAGCGTGCGCATGACCGCAATATCAACAGGCTGACCCGGGATTTTATACCGCAGGCAAGTGCTTTTGCGGTGGTAACCGGCCCGGGGAGTTGGACGGGGTCGCGCGTTGGGGTTGTGGCGGTTAAGGCGTATGCCATAACAACAGGTAAACCTGTTGTTGAACTACAAATTAAGGATAGAAGAGAGGAATTGATAAAAGAGGCGCGGCGGAAATTCACGGCAGGGGAATTCACCGATGTGCGGGAGTTGGCGCCGTATTATGATGCGGAGTTTAAAGTCACGGTGAAGAAAACGCAATGACGATGTTCAATCAAAATGAATATCTAAGTATTAGTGATAATTTTGTTTTTACATGGCTGGGGGGGGAGTGCGGATTCGTTTGCGCCGGTTAGACGTTTTTTCGAGAATGCAGAAATTGCGGACGGGAAACCGCGGTGTGTCTTTGTGAATTTCGATTGCGACCCGCAGACGGAGATGGTGTTGGAGGAGTATGTCGAACAAGTTGAAGCGGTTTTAACCACTTTGCGAAACCACCCCCCCTCGCTTCGCGAGGTACCCCTCCAAGGAGGGGAATTAGTTTCTTGCTCTTGTCGAGAGCAGGTTCTTGAAAGCAGCAAGCAATTAACTCCCCTCCCTGGAGGGGTGGCGCCGCAAAGCGGTGACGGGGTGGTTTCAGATGGAATCCACATCATCGCCCACAGCTTTGGCGCGCGCGTGGCGGTGTTGTTGGCGAATCGTAATCCCGGGTTGGTTGACAAGATGGTTTTGACGGGTGCGGCGGGATTAAAACCGCGGTTTAATTTGCGGGTGTGGCTGCGGGTGCGGTGGTTCAAGTTGACGGGAATCGGGAAGGGCAGTTCCGATTATCGGAAATTGTCACCCGCGGGAAAGCGAACCTTTAAAAACATCATTCGCAGGGATTTGAGTGGGGAGATTGCGGGGTTACAAGTTCCAGCAATGCTGATTTGGGGCGGGCGCGACAAATCGACTCCGCTTTATATGGCAAAGCGGTGGACAACATTGCAAAAGGGCGCTACACTAAAGATATACAAGCATGCGGGGCATTTTTGTTTCATTGATGACCCGGGGCGGTTTGTGAAGGACGTTTGGGAGTTTTTTAGCGAATGATAGCACTTCAAATTGTTTTTAGTATTTTAAGTACGGTATTGCTTGGTTTTCTTGCGCTGAAATTGGTGCATGTGTTGCAGCTTGGCGGGTATCGCGCGTGGAGGTTTGCACGGTGGACTTTTTCCATGAACACGCGGTACACCATGATTTTGTTTGTGATTTCGTTGCTTGGATTCGGGTCGTGTTTGGCGCTTACGATGTTTTTGAAAGGCGCATGGGCGTATTTGGGACTTATTCTGTATTTTGCGTTGGGGTCTTGGGCGGTTTATTTGAATTGGAAGACTCCGACAAAGGTGCCTTTGCGTTACACTGCACGGATTATTCGGCTTTTCGTGGTGTCGGTTGTATTGTGTTGGGGTTTGAGCTTTGCTGTGTTATGGTTTGCCGCGGTTTGGTGCTTGCCTTTATTAAGCGTTATATTGCCGGGAATTGTGTTGTTGGGGTGTTTGATAGTTTGGCCTGTGGAGTTGCTTATACGGCAAATTTACATAACAAGGGCGACAAAAAAGCTTTTCTCGCCGCAATATGCAAGTTTAATACGTATTGGAATCACGGGAAGTTACGGAAAGACCACTTGCAAAAATATTTTGGCGGCAATGCTTTCACAAAAGTACAAAGTTGTTGCAAGTCCCGCAAGTTTCAATACTCCCATGGGGTGGAGCAAGACGGTGTTAGAGGCTTTGAAACCCGAACACGAAGTCTTTATAATGGAAATGGGTGCGCGGCGCAAGGGTGATATTAAGACTATGGTGAAGTTGTTTCGGCCGCATCACGGGCTTTTGACGGGGGTGGGGAGTGCGCATTTGGAAACGTTCAAAACCGTTGAAAATATTCGTAAGGAAAAATACGAGTTGATTAATGCCATTACCGACGGAGTGAAAATAACGAATGACGAAAGACGAATGACGAATAACGAGTTGTGTGCCGAGATGGCGCGCGCCCTTGGTGTGACCGACAAGCAAATCGAAAGCGCAATCGCGGAATTGAAACCCGTGCCTCACCGGTTGGAAATAATCAAAACGGAACACGGGGTGACGATTATCGATGACAGTTATAATGCCTGCCCCGAAAGTGTGGTTGCGGCATTGGATAAATTGCGGGAATTGACCACTGACAGAAAAGCGATTGTGATGACGCCGGGTCTTGTGGAGTTGGGTAAAGCCGCGTATCACGAAAACTTTATTTTCGGCAAAAACATCGCAAGTGTTGCCGATAAGGTTATTATTGTTAATGAACTTAACAAAACTGCCCTTACCGACGGGTTGAAAGACGGCGGGTTTGCCATTGAAAACATACTTTATGCAAGGAATTTAGAAGACGCGAAAGCGATGCTTGGCGCAAAAAAAGGCGATGTGGTTTTGATTGCGAATGATTTGCCGGATAATTTTGTTTGATAAATTGTCAAAAAACACTTGCACAAAATAAATTGTATGGGTATAATAAGAATACAAAAGGGAACTGAATGAAATACCGTGCCAAAAGAGAGGAGGCTTTGACCCCCGATGAAATGGCGGTGTACGACGAGTTCGGCTTCAGCGAAAACTTTGCCCGATTGCTTTTTATCCGAGGCATAGACACCAAAGAAAAAGTTAAGGCATACTTCAATTTTTCGCTAGACAGTTTGCATGACCCGTTCGAGTTGCGAGGCATGCACGAAGCCGTAAAGCGTCTGGAAGCCGCAATTTTAAACAAGGAAAGAATTTTGATAATCGGCGATTACGACGCCGACGGTATTTGTGCCGTAGCAATTTTATACAAGTATTTTATCTCCCGCCACGCATCGACCCGGTACTTTTTGCCGGACAGAAGCGACGATGGGTATGGGCTTAACATTGAACTTATCGACAAGTTGAACAAACGCTTTGCCCCGAAAGTGATTATTACCGTGGATTGCGGGATATCTTGCCCAAAGGAAATCGAGTATGCGAAGTCGCTTGGCATAGATTGCATTGTCACCGACCACCATGCGATTCCGATGAGGCAGACTTGCAACAAAAAAGGCGAAAATTGCTTTGAAGAAATTATCCCCGATTGCATCGTTGTAAGCGCAAAATTGGGCAGTCAAAAGTATCCGTTCAAGGACCTTGCGGGTGCCGGGGTAGCGTTGAAAGTCGTTCAAGGTATGGGCGGAATCGAAGCCGCCGAAAAATATCTTGATATTTGTGCCATTGCCACCGTTGCCGATATCGTTGCATTAAAAGGCGAAAACCGTATAATTACCGCGCTGGGGTTGGCAAGACTTAATCAAGGTTCTTTACCGTCGATAACGGCTCTTGCCAAAAGTTGTAACATCCACGGCGCAATCAAGAGTTCCGATATATCTTTCAAACTTGGACCTAAAATCAATGCAAGCGGGCGAATGGGTAATGCTAAACGCGGGCTTGACCTTATACTTGAGCAAAATCCCGCCGAAATCGAAAAAATTATCAAGAGTTTGGGCGATTACAATTCGGCACGCCAGAAGCTTTGCAACACCATTTACGAAGAAGTCGAAAAATATGTCGACGGTAATAAGTTATATCTAAACAACATTATCGTCGCAGCAGATGAACGATGGGAAAGCGGTGTTTTGGGAATCGTAGCCGCGCGGTTGACGGAAAAACACGGCAGGCCAAGCATAATATTCGGCAAAAGCGAAAATGTGTACAAGGGAAGCGGACGAAGCATCGAAGACATCAACATTGTTAAGGCGGTGGAACAATTTTCAGACCTTGTGTCGACGTTCGGCGGGCATTCCATGGCGGTGGGGCTGTCGGTTCCGATAGAAAACTTTGACGAGTTCAATGCAAAACTTACAAAGCATATGAACGAAGCCTATACTTGCACGGATTTGCGGTCGGAAAAATTATACGATTTTACCATTGACATAAGCGATTTTACCCCCGAAATGGTCAAGGAGTTTGAAAAAATCGAACCCACGGGCTGTGAAAATCAAATGCCGCTTTTCATGACTACGGTGACAAGTTGCCAGGTCGGGTCGCTTAGCAACTTCCCGATGCATCTGCGGTTTACCCACAAAGGTGTACAGTTTATGTATTTCAACGGGTCGCAATCCGGCGATGTGATTGCGTACAACTTTCCGAAAAAGGTGGTGTTCGAGTTTCAGAAACTTGACGATTCGGGGATAATTCGCGGAGTCGCCAAAAACATCATTCCTATTCCGACCGATGCGAAATCATATGCGCTTTGCCTTGCGGGGCATTTGCGCACGAACTTTGCAATCGAGGGTGATATAAAATTTAACAATATTTTGAATTCATTAAATTGCGACCGAGAAGTATTCGTTGAATATTACAAGTTTTTGAAAGTCGGGCGCGGTGCACGGGCGTATAACGCGTATGATTTGTTTGCGAAACTTGACACCGGTGCCAACGAGGACCGCATGAACTTGTACCAATTTGTGTTTTGTGCAACGGTGTTCCAGCAGCTTGGAATCTTGTCTTTCCAAAACGGCTATGTCGTAGTCAACACCAACATGACCACCGACCTTGTGGAAAGTTCTGCGTATAACCTTATCCGCGAACGCGGCGCTGTCAAAGTCGATGTGACGAAGGATGTGAAGACGTTGGCGTAGGGACTTTAATTTGGCGGAGAGTCGCCGAATTAGAATTGCGGAACCCCGCAAAATTAATTTAAGGAGAAGGCATGAACAAGTTGAATATAAATGGTTTAGAGGTTTCGATAAAAAACAAGGGTAAAGCAACTTATATATCGTTAACAGATTTGGCGCGCAGCAAAAATTCCGACGCACCTGCCGATGTAGTTAAAAACTGGATGAGGACTAGATTCGCAATTGAATTTATGGGCTTGTGGGAGTCTATGCACAATCTTGATGCAAAACTGGTCGATTTCGACCAGTTTATAAACGAGTCTGGTGCCAACTCGTTTACAATGTCACCACAAAAGTGGATTCAGTCAGTAAATGCAATAGGTATAGTGTCAAAGGCTGGTATAAACGGAGGAACATTTGCTCATCCAGATATTGCAATGGCAAACATGGAAAGTTACAATGCGTCGTTGATAAAAGAAAAACTTTCACAAACGGAAAGAATCATTAAGTTGAACGAAATGGCAGGGCAACAATTACGGGTCTTGCTTGACATAGACAACAGATTGCTGTTGCCGCAGAAACCAGTTGACAAGGCATGAACAAAGGTGTACAAATAAACAATTAACTTAAAATTTTTTCGCGTAAGGCGCGTTAAAAATAAACAAAATTAAGGAGTAAAAACAAAAAAATGGCAAAAGGTGTAAAAATCAGTTTCCTGGGGGGAGTTGGTGAAATCGGCAAGAACATGTACGTGTTGGAATACGGCGACGATATTATCGTTTTGGACGCGGGTCTTGGGTTCCCGGACGACAGCATGCCCGGGATTGATTGCGTCGTTCAAGACATAACTTATCTTGTTCATAACAAGAATAAAGTCAAGGCCTATTTAATAAGTCACGCACACTTGGACCACATCGGCGGGTTACCGTACGCGCTTGCAACTGTCCCTGCACCCATTTACGGAAGCCGTATGACGCTTGGATTAATCGAAAATCAACTGCGCGAACACCCCGGCATAAAGGTCAAAGCAACCGTCGTCAAAGCACGGTCGGTAGTTCAAATCGGGGCTTTTACCGTGGAATTTATCCACGTTAACCACAGCGTTCCGGGTTCGTTTGCGATGTCCGTTACAACGCCTGTCGGTATAATTTTCTTTACGGGTGATTTCAAGGTGGATTATACGCCTGTGGAGGCAATGACAACGGACCTTACAAGAATGGGCGAAATAGGGCGGAAAGGCGTGCTGTTGTTAATGGCGGAATCCACAAACATTGAACGCCCGGGTCATTCGATGAGCGAAACAGTCGTAGGCGCCCGCATCGACGAGTTATTCAAGACCAATTCCGACCGGCGCTTGTTCGTTGCAAGTTTTTCAAGCAATGTAAACCGCACCCAGCAATTACTTGACCTTGCCGAGAAACACAAACGAAAAGTCGTTTTCTGCGGCAGAAGCATGATAAACGTGTCCGACACGGCAATAAAAATCGGCGAAATGAAAGGCCGTCCGGAAAATATAATTGACGTTGCGCATGTCGGTAATTATAAAGACAGCGAATTGTTGTTTATTCTTACCGGTTCGCAGGGCGAGCCGCGAAGCGCCCTTATGCGTATGAGCACGGGGGACTTTAACAAAATTAAAATAGGCACAAATGACACAATTATATTGGCATCGGCACCTATTCCGGGCAACGAAGGCCGCGTCAATGATGTTGTTAATAACCTTACAAAATGCGGCGCAGAAATCGTCTATGAAACTTGGGCGGAAGTTCACGCTTCGGGGCATGCCTGTGAAGAAGAATTCAAACTTATTCACAGCCTTTTGAACCCTCAGTATTTCATTCCCGTTCACGGTGAATACAAGCACATGAAAAAGCATATTGCACTTGCCGTGCGTTTGGGTACAAGCAAACGCAACTGCTTTATGCCCGACCTTGGCGATTGTATGGAACTTTCCATTAACGGCTTGAAGCGTGTGGGCAGCGTGCCAAGCGGCGCGGTGTTAATCGACGGCACGGGCGCCGGTTCAAGCGACAGTAATGTTTTACGCGACAGGCAAGTCCTTGCCGAGGAAGGTGTTTGCATCGTAGGTATCGGCTTTGACGGAAAAACGGGCGAGATTACAAGCGGTCCCGACATAATGACAAAAGGGTTATTGTATAGCGACGAATTATTGGAACACACAAGCGATGCACGCGAAGCCGTTTTGGAAAGCATAAAAAACGCCGGCATCAACCTTGCAAAAGACGACGCCGCCGACATTCGCGGAATTATCCGACGCGACGTGCAAAGTTTCTTTCACAAAAATGTCAAACGCCGCCCGATGGTTATAACTATGCTGCAAAGCACCGTACCAATGCAGCAGCGCCCGCCAAAAGTCGTGCCGCCGCGTAACGAGAACTCGGCAACATTGTTCAAGGTAGAATGAGAGTAGTCGTTAAAGTCGGTACAAAAATCCTGACGGACGAACACGGGCGTCTTGATTCGGCGCGTGTTCAAAAGGTGGTTGATTTTGTAAATACTATCAAAAAATCGGGGAAGCAAGTTGTTGTGGTAACTTCCGGTGCTATCGGTGCGGGCTTTCCAAAACTTGGATATAAAAACAGCCAAAAACTGAACAAAATCCAAATAAGGCAAGCTGCCTCGGCAATAGGTCAACCCATGCTTATGAGTCTTTATGAACAGTATTTTTCCAAACACGGTATTGATATCGGTCAAATACTCCTGACAAACGATATTGAAACAAGTAAAGAAGCGCAAAGAAATGCCATCAACACATTCAATGTACTTTTTGAAAAAGGTGTTGTTCCGATAGTAAATGAAAATGATGCCGTATCCACTGCGGAAATTGGCATTGGTAAAAACTTTGGCGACAACGAGAATCTTTCAAAAATTGTATCCGGCTTGATAAGTGCAGAAATAGTTGATTATGAAAAAATCAAGGAAGTGTGGCATGAAAAAAGCCGTTAAACCGCTTTCGATATTTTTCGGCACCGTCATCGGGTTGTTGATTATCGACATGGTGTCGAAAGTCCTTACCGACGGCAAAGAATTCCGTGTGATTCCGCGCGTCATCCGCTTTGAATCGGTGCATAACGAAGGGATTGCGTTTAGTTTCCTAAGCGGCGCGGGCATTTGGCTTATTGTCGTTACAAGCATTCTGACCGTCGCTGCAATCACCGCCTGGTGGTTCGTAATAATGAGGCAAATGAGAAATAAGGCAAATGAGGCGAATTTAGGAAAAAATATATGGTTTGGGAATGTTGCCTTCGCGGTGTTCATCGCGGGGGCAATCGGGAATCTTTACGACCGCATTGCATACGGGCACGTGCGCGATTTTATCCGGTTTGAATTTTGGCATACGTTTCCGATATTCAATTTCGCGGATATATGCCTTAATATCGGCACGGTGATGTTGATAGTGTACTTGGTGTTTTTCACAGGGAATAAAAATGCGGCTTGATGTATTCTTGACCCAAAAGTACGAGGGTGCACATACCCGCAGTCAAATCAATAACGCAATCAAAAGCGGCAACGTCACCGTAAACGATGTTGTCATTACAAAAAGCGGTTACGAAGTCACCGATAACGACAAAGTCAAAGCAGTTATCGAAACCGAAAATCTTACCGCCGAACCCGAGAACATACCTATTGAAATCGTGTTCGAAGACGAACATTTGCTAATCATCAACAAGCCCCGCGGCATGGTCGTGCATCCCGGCGCGGGGAATCATAGCGGCACGTTATTAAATGCGCTTTTGTATTTAACCACCCCGCCGGCTTCGGAGGCACCTCTCAGAGGAGGAGAATCTTTCTCGCACAAAGGCAAAGTTCCCCTCCTTTTTGGAGGGGTGGACGCGCGAAGCGCGGACGGGGTGGTTGAACGTGCGGGCATCGTCCACCGCCTTGACAAAAACACCGCGGGATTAATGGTCGTGGCGAAAACCGCATTTGTTCAATCAAAGCTTGCCGCAATGTTTGAAAAACACAAAGTCAAGCGTATTTACCTTGGCATTGTCGAAGGTCAAATGCACGGCGAGGGTACGATTGACAAGAATATTGTACGGCACCCGCAAAAGCGAACCCTGTATACAACGAACGACGAAATACGAATGCCGAATAGCGCAGGAAGAAGAGCAATTACACATTTCAAGGTGCTTGAAACCTTTGCGAAACATTCCCTTGTGCAATTCCGGCTTGAAACCGGGCGCACGCACCAAATTCGGGTGCATTGCAAAAGTGTCGGGCATCCTATCGTAGGGGATGCGGAATATAACCCGAAGTACAGCGAAAAAGGCGGTATGCGGCATAAATACCGTGGGGGTTTATGCCCACTTTGGGAGGGTTTAGACTCGAAAAGCGGGGGTTTGGGTGATAGTTTAGGCGGGGATATTAGCAAAGGTTCAAGTAGAGGTTTGAGTGCAGGTTTAACCGGGGACACTAGCGAGGGTTTGAGTGCAGGCTTAACCGGGGACATTAGCGGGGGGTTTAGCGGAAGATTAAATGGGGGGAGTATAAGCGGGCAAATGCTTGAAAGCGTCGAAATCGCGTTCCAACACCCCGTGACCGGGCAACAAATCCGCAAAAAAATCGAAACCACTTCCGAATTCAAATATATTCTTTCCAAGATTTGTAATTTGTAATTTCTTGTTTTTGTTCTTTCCAAGATTTGTAATTTGTAATTTGTAATTTCTCGTTTGTTGTTAGCAGTTTCTCGATTTGTAATTTGTAATTTGTAATTTGTAATTTCTTGCTTTTTACTTGACCGCATGAATAATATCGGATAAAGTGGAGTACTTTATAAAAAAGGAGGGGAACATGTCCACAAATAAAAAAAGCTTTTTTGCGAGGATTGTCAATTTTGTTGCTTTCATCGCGGTCGTATTGATTGGCTTGGCACTTCTTATAGCATTCTGCTTCAAAAATCAAACCAACGATATCTCAACAGCTTTTGAAACAGTCGCGC
>Ga0123353_10010124_pt1 | contig 13109 bp, 8 predicted proteins | sample TergutLab28metaG_3_FD_92763 | JGI IMG/M metagenome (GOLD analysis project Ga0123353, IMG submission 92763) | Labiotermes labralis P3 segment gut microbial communities from Petit-Saut dam, French Guiana - Lab288 P3 | ecosystem: Host-associated > Arthropoda: Insects > Digestive system > Gut ...
CGTTAATCTCTGTTTTCTAGACCTGGAGCCGCTACTTTTTTCATTCAAGTAGCTCCTCAATTGACCTCACGAGGCTGAGTGGACCCCGTTCCAGACCCACTACAACTCAGAAAATCTGGTAGCGCCGGGAATCGAACCCGGGACCTCTGTATCTGTAGCCAGAAACTCTGACCACTAGACTACAGAGGCGGTCTCCTCACACTGTTCCCACATATGTAATTGTCTTCAGCGTCATTATTCATGCATTTAGAAACAAAGCAACCATAATCAGGTATACAGTCAGCTAGTCAACTGTTGGACAAAAAATGTTCGGTTTTTATTCCCTTCACCATGCACCCATCCAGTCATTACAGTAGTCAATAAATTATGATTCATTTTGTCTGTTGTACAGTCACTGAATCAGCTAGTCAGTAAAATATTCTGTCTGTTAACCATTTAGTTACTCGTTCTCTGTCTTCCATTCTTCAACATTGAGACTTATGCTTAGCTAATCAACCGCATAAACATTTTGTCTTTTAACCAACAAGCTAATTAAGACAGCAAATGGGACCTACATTTCACTATATAATTAGTCAGACTACCTGTTAAGAAGTAAGTTTATATTTTTAAAAATAAATAACAATAATAATAATAATAATATCTTTCATGTAGTTGGGCCATTTGTTGACCCGTTCCGGTCTCACGTATCCAGAAGTCTCTTCAAATGTCTTATCAAGATTCCTTCTGCCAGCTGGGGAGTAGTATTTCATTACCCTGGGTAATCTATTTCAAGGCATTCTATTTACATGTTGTATCCAACTTCTCTTCTATTCCAGTAATTTGTCCAAAATTGGTGTTATTTTTAAATCATTTGCAATTTGTGCAATTGTTTGTAATCTGTAAAAGTAAATAATTTAGGAATATACGAATAATAATAATACAATATATAATAATTAATAAATAAAATAAATATAAACAAATTAACACTATGCTTAAGAGACTGTTGATGGACTGAAACGAAATGTTGGTAAGAATTTTTGCAGCGTGCTGATAGGTTTAATATTCTGCACAAAAATACCTAATAAAAAAGCACCGTTGTTTTACTCCGTATCTACTAGCAAATGACGTAATTCTATTCCTATTAGCTCACTACCGCCTCCTCCCAATCCATTTCCAAATCATCATTCACCTATAAAACTACCATTCTACCTCACGTAAACTTCGAAACAACGCTGATAAGTAATCAAGAAGAAGAACAACGTTACCGACATAAGTGCTGTATAAGGTAGCAACATGTGACTCGGAAATATAAAACTCAAAGAAATTGTGTGATCATATTCCAGAACAAAACAGCGCAGTAAACATGTCGTAACAGCGCATTATGCCAGTAACTTTCACAACATTCACGTGTGAAGTTGGATCCTCAGTTCAAAAACTTAAACTGATCGTCTGATTAATAAAGCACTGGAAGTTAAAACTCTAAAATTCGAAGGTGTCACATCAATACTGCCGAAGATTGAAGTCTTCTGGAATGTTACGCAGTACCGATTGGAGAGCAGCTGCAGACGTTTGGCAGGAAGCCATCATCTTCAAAGTCAGGTAACTCAGAGGATTGTTTGGATTCCTTAAACCTGAAGATGGAGGCAGTACGATCCTTGGAAATACCGGCAACAGTTTGTCAGTCGACATGATGTAACATCTCAGAAGACTGATTCTCTCATTTAAAATTGGATATAAAAATATAAAGAATTATGTTAGAAATGGGCACAATGTGAAATCTGAAGTGTATGCGGCTATCCAAACACGCGTCGTGGTGGCCTGGTTTATAGATCGTGCAGCACTGTGCAGGGTTTGGAGGAACCCGCTGCTTCCATCTACACTATAGGAGGTGACGACACAGCTTCCCTGAAATTTCGGTAAAAATCCACAAAGCTAAATTATGCCGCAACCAAGAAAACCAAAATTTTATCTTATCTAGGTTTTTCTTGCAGAGTGAATGAGACGGTTGGTACTCATAAATCCATTATGTAAATTTATTGTTTTAACTTCCATATTCACTTTCAAAAATCGAATAAATTGTAAAATGTTTTTATTTCGTCCATTTTGCATGAAAAAAAGACATAAAGGAAACTAAGAAGATTATATATATATATATATATATATATATATATAATGTTGTTTTATAAATTATTCAAGAAATGTGCTACAGGTGCTTTTTATCAGGATAATTCTGGTAGAGAAACAAATGACTGACATACGACTTGGAACTCGCCGCATATGAATTTGCACAAGAGTTTCAGTTCTAGTTTCAAATTTTGTCTTACCTAAGTACAAGCTGTAGTTATGACATAGAGATTGCGAAGGAAACAGTTGGTATTTTTGCAGACTTCGGTATGGAACACAATACCATCATTTCATGAAACACACTGCGACTGGTTACTATTGAGTCTTACTTTTGCAAACCTCAGCAGTAGTCGTGGGCTGTAACGTAGATTTTAAAATACCCGGCCGGACCCAGTCCGAATTCTTGGGTGTGACTGTCAATTTTCTGTCTCACTTGAGCAAAGTTGAAGACTAGCGACAATGTGGATTACGTGTGGCGTTGGAAATGAAACAACACAAACTAGGAAACAGTCTTTCCCCATCTGAATTCTTTGCAAGAACAGAAAACGACCCAGTTGAGTAGCCATGATACAGAGAGAAAAAGAATACAGCAGCATCCATTATCAGCGTAAAGAAAGGAGCACAATCAGCTGATATCCTCTAGTGTGACAGTTATCTACTGCTCCCCCTCTCAGAAGCGTTATGTTGCGTATCATCACTCCAAGCTGTCATATGAGACCAAGACATACGCCTAGGGCAGTCACTCCGTCCATCCTCCCAAGCAAAGACACACGAACACACCACGATAATGGACAGCTACTTTATCATCGCCAAGTTCCGCCTACAGTGTACTGTCTTGCTGGACGATAGCAAACACAACACAATGCAGCTACCACAATGGACGGATCTCTTCCTTCTATCGGGTTCCTCCCCACCGGAGTTTCTCGTCTTCTCTCTCTCCCAAAGTGTTGACAACAGAGGCAAACATTAGTCTACCTGATGCTGATACATCCAACATCCACGCCGGACGCCTTGTTTTGCAGCTAGTGTCAAACTCTCAAAAGCGCTACAGAGAAACAAGAAGTGTTTATGATAATTGTGTTGCTAGTCAGAACGTCCTGTATGCCCCACTCCCCTCCCCTGTTTGGGACGCCCTAAATCTACCTCCATATATTTTAGACAGGACATATATCTAAACAAAGCATTTAATATAAACTGTTCTAACACATCCTACGCGTTTCGTTTAACGAGGAGAGGAAATTGACATATTAACGTGTTGGTTGATACTACTGCAGCAATTGCCACGATAAAGGTTTACGACAGTCGATTGGAAATACATACCATTGAGGAATCTCAAGGTTAAATTTGCCCAACAACATATGTTTATGTTTTACGCACACAGGCCAAGTTGAGTGGTTCTCTATCTGCTTCATGTTCATTAAAAAAAAATACAATTTGCGGCCACAACACTAGGATCCTCTGAAAGAATCATTGCCCTATGCAGGTGAATGTAATACAGAGCAAGATAAACATTTAAGTGTATTCTTACGGATGAAGACGGGTAAAATTCCGTGTAATATTATTACCTTCTTAAGCGTCTCCTTCAAAGTAAGGGTAAAAATTAATTCTTCTTAAAGAAAACTCATTTATTTGCACTTAAGAGTGCTTTGAATCTGTAAATATGAATCATACAGGTGAAATATCAAATATGTCAATTTTTCGAGTGTTCAAGAATTTTCCACCAGTCGGTATGTAAAGAAACCTCGTAAGGGGGGACATTTTCTATATTGTTCTATGAAAGACAAAGAAAAAAGTATAAATGTCTTAGGAAATTATGCTAATGTATGTCAAGCTTGTATTAAACTGGGTTTTGCTCTTCACTTCTACAACACTCAGTATTAAGGATTACAGACGTCTGGAAGGCCACAAATTAGTTCAAGTGGATGCACATAATAGGGCAGCGCAGTGCGGAATCCTACATGGGTTACAGGAAATCCGTTCTGATGTCTGTATCCCAATTTTCCTTTACTCTCATTGTCTTTTATCGTGTTAATAGTTGAGAAAATATATTCACAGCTTCTTAAGCTTTGTCGTTATTAGAATTTGAACGTAGATAGATATAATATTAATTATAATTTGCTAATGCCGAATCTAAAATTAGATAGAAGCAATTCCCAGCATTCAAAAAACACTACACTTTTTGTATTAAAATTCATTTCGTTGTTGTAGTTACTGTATGCTTGTTGTAGTTACTGTATGCTTGATGTAGTTACTGTATGCTTGATGTAGTTACTGTATGCTTGATGTAGTTACTGTATGCTTGATGTAGTTACTGTATGCTTGATGTAGTTACTGTATGCTTGATGTAGCTTCATAACAACAGATGTAAGATATTATCCTGACAATTATCCAACTGGAATTAATAAAATATACAGGGTTATTCATAAGTCCGTGAAACATTTAAAAAATTCGCAACAAATAAATTACTCAACGGATCATGGTAGTTCTTACGCCGATAGAGAGAGAAACTCTCCAGGTTTTTTTTACATACTTCACAGATGCTCAATGTGTCCACCTTTGGTAATACGGCAGATATCTATGCGATAGTCCATCTCGTTCCACACGCGTGTCAGCATATCACGGTCGACCAGAGCCACAGCAGCGGTGATACGGTTGCGAAAATTTGGATATTAGTGGGGAATGGAGGCACAAAGACAGTGTCCTTAACAAACCCCCAGAAGAAAAAGTCGCACGGGGTTAAATCCGAGGACCGGGGTGGCCACCGCATTAACGCGTCATCTTCTTTTCCTGTGCGTCCTATCCACCTTTGTGGTAAGTTTCGATTGAGGTACCCTCGCACGTCTTTTTAGTGAGCCGAAGAACCGTCTTGTTGAAAGATGTAATCATTACTGTCTTCATTCAACTGTGGCATCAGCCAGTTTTCTAACATGTTTCACGGACTTATGAATAACCCTGTATAACATAATAAAATGGATTCCATTAATTTATCGAAAGTGATCACGCTACTACCCAGCATTTCTTGATCTAGTACTAAAAATAAATCCGTCTTCTATTGTTCTTACGTCATACCTAAATACCGACCTTTCTTTCTAGAAGAGAAAAATAAAATTCTATATTTCAAACAAAAAAGAAAAAAATTTTGGGAAAATGAAATACGTCTTTTACTTGTCATTTTACAATAATGTTTCGCGGACTAAAATATCAGCAATGTTTCAGTCATTGGGCTTTACACAATTTAGTATAAAAAGTTTCCTTCTTTCAGATTAATCAGTTAAGAGCCACAGCACTTAAGCACTGTTTAACGAGGAATTGCATTTGGGTTCCATAATCGACGTAGAATGTGCATGCATCTCTGTAAATTGATGGCTATATGATATACGAAATTTTCTTCGCCGCGTGAGATCAACATATGTTATCCTAAGAAAAAGAGACATAAATTCCTTTCAAACTACATTTTCCATTGCGAAATTCTATAATTTTAGAGCCATGTGACAGTTTTCACATGGCGTTCGTACGGAACAAATTTCAAGACTAAAACCTGACGTCGTCAATATTGACGTTCAATAAATTCTTATTCCGCAGAAAGCATGTGAAAGCCCACAACAAAGTTTATTTTACTCTCCTTTTAACCGTATAAAAAGAGAGGGAACGAGAAATCTGAACCAAGAAAAATACTGTTCCCCATCACAAACACGATTTAAAAGCTTTCATCAAGAAACGTGGTACGACATGATGTCAGTGGAACGTATAAATTCGATGCAAATTAGCTACCACTTATCTCCTTGGTACCAAGAAGTGAAGTTGATCGCATACCGTTGTGAGGTGAGAATTTCAAAGGCAGTGCAAAATAATTGATAACTTCATATTTTAGACAGGAAACCCCTTAAAGATCAAGTCTAAGGACACAGTCTATCATGCCTCTAGACCTGACTCAGCTATCCGTCATTGTTACAACTATCTTGTTTTTATTAAACTTATGGGCAACCACTTCAAAAGTAAACTGCATCTAATTCACTTGACAGATTTTGTTGTTCTGTTTTCTGGTGTGCCAGCGAAGTATAGAAATATACGACTAAATGGGAATTCAGTTTCTATCAGAATAACACAAATAAGCTGTATAGAATTATGTGTAAGTTTATGCTTATGGGACACTTAAATAATTAATTTCATGGAGCACAGTGCTTCTTGCAAGTCTAACTGTCGCTCTAAAATAAAAGTCCCTGATTTTTTTTTAATAGACAATTTCACTATATTGTCCACAAGAGTCTGTCACTTGCTCTGAGACAAAAAAAAATCCATTCCACACAATACCCTTATTTTTCAATAATATGCACTTTAATATTATCTTCTGACCTAAGCTAAGGTCTTAGAAGTAACCTGGTTTCTTCAAGTTTAAGTACTAAATGTTTACGAAGTTTTCGTCTCTCTTGTTGATTCTGAATGCGCCGTACTAATATTCGACGTGATCTTATTATGTAAATAATACGCCTGTATAATGACGGGTGTAAATATGACAACTATCATTATAGGCCATGCATTGGCTCCGGCGTCGTTGCTTTTTTATTCATCAAATTTGTTTATTCTGCTCAGCGCCTTTTTTTTACTTAGCAAATATGTGTATAAAGCTTATTAAAGAGAATTATTATTTACTACCAACACATATTTCAGCACACTTCTCAGTAAGTTAACTGATTTTACTTTAGAGTTGCGGAATTTGGAATTATGTTCTGACCTGAAAGAAACACACTGTCTTTTGTTCTGGGCAACTGTCGCGAAAGTAAAATAAAAAAAAAACTAACAGAATTGCACTCTTCATAACCAGAGTTTCATAAAATTAGGTACGTGCCAACTTTGAATATTTATTAAACATAGTTTTGGGGACCGAGGTAGGACAGTGGTTAAGGTGCTGTGATACAAATCGGAAGGTCGCTGGTTCGATTCCAGATGGCGTCACTGGAATTTTTCATTGACATAATCCTTCCGATCGCACTATGATCCTGGGGTCGAATCAGCCTCCAACAGAAATGAGTACCAGGAGTATTTCCTGGGGGTAAAAGTGGCCGGTGCGTAAGGCTTGACAACCTTACCACCATCCTGGGCCATTGTCACGTAATCTGGGAATCTTAACTTCCTGGAACCCTCTGGGTACCTCGGGCCTGTAATGGGACTGATTTACCTTTTTTTTTTTATTAAACATAGTATTTACGATCAATAAATATAACATGTATTTTCAACAAGATTTATAGACAAGAAGGGTAATTTGGACATCAATGTTTCGTGAATAATTTAAATGGCTCTTGACGAAAGATTGGAATATTTAAATATGTATAGTACAAGACTTTATTTTACGTCCTTTTAGTTGATAAACAAAACAATTTCCATCATTTTTATGACACAGAGGTTATTCCATAGATGCTAGCTAACACAACAACTATGCCGTTGAAGTCCTAGTGGACCTGCCAATTTTCATGCAGCTCGTAAAAATCACATGAGATTACTTGACCAGTACATTAGAAGAAGCCGCTTCTGAGGAAGAATAGCTGGTGACAAAAGAGAAGGGATCTTTTCTGTCCGCAGTGAGTTAGAGCTTGGCAGGCATCCTGGGAGAATTAGGCGGTAACATGTAAGGAAGGAACACAAGGTATCCGGTAATCCTCGGGTCTGTTGTTCCGCTAAGTCTTCCCAATCACCGGCCATCTTGATATTCATGAGGCCCCATTCATACCATTCTCATCACTGTAACTTACTATGCCCAACTTTATGTCCACAGACTGTGGTTCAAGTCCACTAAGAGTCCAAAACGCGGACGGACATCTAAGAGATTGACGGGATAGCCTGAGCCTTTCTATTCATAAGTTTCCTGAAGAGGATCAAACGTAACGAGGGAAGGTTTCAACCCTTTCCTTGATAACTCAAGTCCGGAAATAGCCTCAGAACTGGCGGTGGTATTGTTGGAAATGGAACCAGTCCGTTAACAATAGACCAAAATAATCTCCTGTGCCACTAAAGACCCCTTTTCTTTCTACCGAAGATAGGACAGAAAAAAATATAGCAAGTGGGATTGTGTCAAAACAGCAATCTCGTAAGGCACACAAGTGAACGCCGACGTATTAAACGAGGTGATATATCACTGAGAACTCTTATGCAACTGGTGTTTAGTCCTGTTAAAATCCATATTACAAGAAGTAAAACTGGAAAAAAATATTACGGAAAAAGAAGCTATTCTACAATGAATAAACCGCGAATAAACAGGAGCTTGCAAACTTGAATTATAAACTTCATTCACTTAAATGACAACAAAATTTTACACCGCTTCTAAAGGTAAATTCGTCCCTGATCATATTGCGAGGGAATATTGGGTACACCCCTTCTTAACCCCACAGTAAATGGAGGCAACTGGACAGCTTCACGTCCAAGCTGCTTTATACCCGATAACAACTGAACGGTCGGAGTGGATGAGGCCCAGATTCGGTTTGGACGCTTTAGAGATAGAAAAAATATCTCCTCACGAAAGAGAATAAAACGATTTTTCGGTTGTCCAACCTGTAGTATAGTCATTAATTAGACTGTAATATCATAGGCTTGTTGTTTTACGTCAAAACAAAGAACAAACTGAATATGAAGTTCATGTCTGTGAACAATTACGTACAAACAAATGCGACACGGTGTAGAAATGTTAAGGAAATGAGCTAAATGGTCTAGAGATGTAGACAGACAATAATTTTATTACCAGTAAAAATAATATGTTCATTAGCTCTGCTTAAAATTTAATTATGACAAGAAAGCAATAAATTCGGAAATATGAAGGAGTCTTCTGTAACAATGTGCACGTGTGTTGCATTACAAAGTGACTACAAATTATAAACCACATCCTTACTTAGAAACAAACAAGACTTCCTGCATGTCATAGTTTTCAGTACAACTTTCATTATTTTGCGTAAGTCATACGAGGAAAGTAACACTACAGTTAGTAATAGCAGATGTAGTACGAGAAGTAAAATGGTAACAACAACAGCAGCAGCAGCAATAATAATAATAATAATAATAATAACAATAACAACAACATCGGTGATATTGATTAGAGTGTGTGAAATGTGTGAAGTAAATATAACAATTTCCATTTTGAACACTCAGTTTTTCAAGTAGTTTTGTAGCCGGTCATTCAAAGAATCAAATTAGGTAGGGTAGCATAAATTTGGAAAAAGAAAGGTTTGTATTTACCACAGGCACACAGCTACACATAAACGTAAAAATTTATTTATCTTGAACTCATAAATCAACGCCGTGAACTGCGAAATCTTCAAAACAAGCTATCTTATATCAAAAATAGATGCAGAACTTTACCAGCAATAGATCTGCATGATCGGTCGGCTCACATCTTAGTATCGAAATGGAAACTTCCCGCACAGGTAGCTGCTCTGACCGTTAAACAGTTGATAGTGATAGTGAAATCGAAACATTGACATTTATCGAATACTGCACCTATACATTTCGGACCCTTACAAAACTTGCGTGCAAAGAACTAAACTTGGGCGCTCGTTATTATCCTTTAGCTTATAGGATATAGGCAAGGCCATTATTGAGTTAAAGATATTTATTACGAAAAAATAATGATATTTACCAGCTAATCGAAAACATCCTCCTTCAAAGTAATCTCCTTCCGCACGAATACACCGATTTTAACAGCACCAACACGTTTGGAAGTATGTCACCTTGCCCTACTGCCATAATGGCTTTCACTGCCACTTGGCATTGTCATTAATTGTGGACACGTCCTATAATATCTCCCCCAGTTTTCTTGCAGCATCAATAAGTTGCTCACAAAAATGTCAGTCTGGCTTGCTGCTGTAACGCATTAGCACTGCCTCATCCATATCTAACCCCATAACACACCGTTTAATTCCATAGCCAATGTACAAGGAAATACAGTCGAACCCGGTTAAAATGACACCGGTTAATGTGGCAACTCGCCTATTGCGTCACACGTTCTGTGACACCAATTAATTCCTCGCTGTTACCCATAATACACACTTCTCTGTTAGAAAACACACGTTTATAACGACAGACGATATTAAGTTCCTTTCTCGAAGTTATAAGCGAGGTGAACAGTATGTGTATCTTCTACGATTCACACGCAAAAGTGACTTTTTGAGAGGACGAAAGTGCTTTCAGAACCAAAGGGTCTTCAAAATGGGAAATCATAAGCGAGAAAATTGAGAAATGATTCAGCAGGAAAGAAAACAGAGTAGCTAAAATTCGGAACATCTGGCAGGCCAGAAATTAAAAAGCCAAATCTTGAGGCTCTCGTAGCATTGGCTATGGGATGTGACGACTTTGCATTTTGATGCTAAGGTAAAAAGTTTTGGAACAATAATTTTTTCGGTTTCAATATGGACCTAACTTGTTTCTCCGAAAATCTGGTACCTACCTATAAATTAAAGATTGTTACATTCCCGCAGACAGTAACAATTACGTCATTGTCTCTTTATAACAGTGCTACAACAGTTAACATACCTATGGTCATTAGAAAATTTGAGTTTTAGATTTTATAGGCTGGTTTATGGTATAAAACAGTTCAGGTAGATTTCTTCCAAACCATTCGATGTTGTTATTAAAATGTGCGAGTAATAAAAATTTGCCTCTGTTTTATGAATCATGCCATAATCATGCTGAGGAGCACAGATCAAGATCAAAGCGTTCCAGACCTTAAGGGAACCTTTACTATAAGGCTAAGAATCGTCCAGAAAATAGCCCGAAAGAACCGCTGGATGCAAAATAGAAAGCCACCAAATTCGGCCTGAAATTGTGAAAAAATGTCCCATATCCTCCGGTGAAGTTAACCCCGTTCTTGTCACCCGTAAGAGTACCTGTCACTTTGTTATCAGAGTTATATAGACTATTAAAAAGGTGTGCATAATTTAAGTACACAGACACTTAACACAGCGTTAGGGACAACGTTATTCCTTATACACAAATATTTTATAAAACAGTTATATCTGAAATTTATCAAATATTGACAGTTCTCTCCAAAATCGCAAAAGGATTTGGATATAGAAAAACCGTACAAACTTGCATAAAAACATAAGTGACAATAAAAATTTCAACGCTCAGAATACTGAAAGAAAGATGAAACATTTTTTTATAAGACAAGGTTTAAACTGCAGTGTGTGATACAGCGATAAGTAACATTAGTACATTTAAGAGAAGAACCAGAAGATGGCGATAACAGATGGAAAGAAATGCAATCCTGTTTCCTCCCGTTTGTAAATCAGTCTAAACCTTTATAGATAAAAGTTACGTACGGAGGGTACTTAGAACAGTCGTGATTTAAAAGGGTTTCCGTCCGAAGTACTGTCACACATAAGATATGATTAATAAAATGTTCACATTTTAATTTTAATAATACGCTTTATTAGTACGTTAAAGTGGTTGATCATTGGATTTGTATTGTGGGAGTACACGATTTGAAGGTCATAATTGATACTTATGGCAAAAGACGTTTTTTCGTTGAGAAGCCAATAAATCTCATTTGTTAGCCTATAACAAAAAAATACAGTGACTTCTAAATTGTGTGTCTCACAAGTAGTGACTCTCATATATGGCAGTACCAAATCGGTACAGACTTCATAAATGTAGTATGAGTGGCCTACGTGGTTTTACTGAAGTTCTGGAAGCTCGGTGCCTTTTATCGTTTGAGAAATTGGTAGTAATTTTTCACAGTATTTACTCTATTTCGCACTTACCAATGGAAACACATACTCAGAGGGAGGGACGAGAAATGATTACGAGCGCTAGTCCTGCTGCAAAGACCAGACTTTTCTCCTTCAATAGGACAAAATCCAGGGTTGTTATTGGCCATCTTACTGGACATAAAACCCTGAGAAGATATCTTCACTTAATTGGGTTCACCAACATTCCTTTGTGTAGGAGGTGTGGAGCAGAGTATGAAACCTCGGCCCACATCCTCTGTGAGTGTGAAGCTTTGGCTTCACCCAGACATGTACATCTGGGGTCCTTTTCTTTGGAGCCACAGGACATTAAAAGTTTACATCTGGGGGCCATCTTGAACTTTAGTGAAGGAACAGGACTCCCCTGAACTGGTATCAGATTATGGGGCACAAAGGGCCCTTTTTTAAGGCCTAGGTGCATCGGGGAACCCAATTGCTAATCAATCAATCAACCAACCAATCAATCAATCAATCAATCAATGGATATATATCGTATATTCCGTTGTGCATAGCGTATTAAGTGCATATATTTATTATTTTAAATTTGTCATTGTAAAACAATTGCTTTTCACATACCTTCAGATGGCAGCACTGATACTTCATGCCCATTCTCATGTAACCTGAAAAAAATACAAAGCGTTAAGACATTGTGCTAATACATAAACTTGTAAAGGAGAATTTCTGAAAACTTCCCGCGTGGTGTAAAGACCAACATACTGTTGGTAGGTAAAGGTCTGGAAGGAAAATTGCGCAGTGTATTCCTGCGTTTGACATGAGTACCTGAGGAAAACAAGGAAAACTGCTCTGCTCTATATCTCACGTATTGACCGAAAATGTAAATGAATTTCTCCCACACGAAATGAAAGATCACTAATCTTTTTGTTTTCATGAACAATGTTGTTGAGGTTACTGCCTCCCGGGATTCGATGCGTCGTGGTCTAGTGACAAGATACCGTCACAACTGAGGCACATTCTGTTTCCATTGCACACTGCCCTGACACGGCAGAAGGCGCTTATGAGCGAGACAGATTGCAAAATTCAATCATTTCATTAAGAAAGGCCAGAAAATAATTTTTTGTACTCTCCCGTAACAAGTAGAGCAATGTAAAGTGCCAAAGTGAAATACATTTGCTCGTTGATGGGTGGGTTTAAATCAAAAAACTCCGTGGCCTTAGTCCGCACGCGAACTATACCGACAGAGCGGCCGCCGCCAGTCGGCGAAGTTAGTGCCAACTTTTGCGGATAGAGGGGTGTCACGTGGTCAGCGCAACGGGTCCC
>Ga0123353_10010125_pt1 | contig 13109 bp, 18 predicted proteins | sample TergutLab28metaG_3_FD_92763 | JGI IMG/M metagenome (GOLD analysis project Ga0123353, IMG submission 92763) | Labiotermes labralis P3 segment gut microbial communities from Petit-Saut dam, French Guiana - Lab288 P3 | ecosystem: Host-associated > Arthropoda: Insects > Digestive system > Gut ...
GGTAGTATGAACGTCACTGCCGCATTGAGTCGGCATAAGTTGATATCGCGGGGTGGAGCAGTCCGGTAGCTCGTTGGGCTCATAACCCAAAGGCCGAGAGTTCAAATCTCTCCCCCGCAACCAGTTTCACCTAAGACGGATTTCAATGTCGATGTGATGTTGAAGTCCGTCTTTGTTATAATGTCAATGCGCTCAATGAGTAGGTGCACAGCCTTTTCATCGGGCGTATTTAGAAGCGACCCCAGCCATGCTTCAATTTGCCCAGCAGTATAGTCTTTCGGCGGCTCTGTTTCCCGGAGCGCGTCCATTTCGTCTTTCAAGGACATCATTCGTTTACCGATATCAGCGACCACCTCCGGCGGCAGTGTTCCGGTCGCTAGATTATTCATAAGCGCGTTATACTCTTCTTGCTTGCTGTCCACCTTTTTCTTTATGACTGCGTTAAAATCCTTTACCCTGCCACTCTCCCCGGATTGATATTTTCGTAGAGCTTGAGAGATTTTCTTCTGATTAACAGGAGATAACAGCGCTTTCAAATATGCGGCGGCGGCGGCGTCAATATCATCCATCTGTACCGTGCCGAAGCCACATTTTGCGGAGCAAGAGTATTTCCTGTATGTATGCCCTTTCCTCTCCGGCGTCGATCCGTGCATTTTAGCGCCGCATATGCAGTATACAAGACCGCTGCATAAATACCCGGCTTTATTCCCAACCTGTTTACGCTCATTCATTATACGTTGTACCTCCTCGAATTGCGCCTTGCTGATTATTATCGGCAGGGCGTTTTCTATTCTTATAGCATTGGGCTTTGTGCGCCTGTCAGCGCGGGTGCGTTCTTCTTTCGTGCTGTATGCGTATGTTCCCGTGTATTTTTCATTGCGGAGCATTTCATATATCTGCGTGTATTTGATTGGCTTGCCGCGTTTCCCGGTTATCCCAGCCGCCGCCATTTCATTAATAATGGTTGTGAAACCCTCACGGTTAGCCGCAGCGTCAAACAGCTTGCGGACAAAAACAGCTTCGAGGTCGTTGACAACATAACGCTGATCCACGACGTCATAACCGAACAATGCAACGCCGCCCGTATGTAAACCTTTGAGCGCGGTTTCTTTCAAGCCCTTTTTAACTTCATCAGCTAAGTTGTCAATATAATACTCCGAAAGCGCCCACATAAGCGTTTTCATGATTTTACTTTCGTTGGACGTTCCGAAATCCTGCGCGGTCGCGATTAGGGTTACTCCGCTGTCGTGAAGCTTCTTTTCAAGGTTGACGTGTTCGCCCAGGTTACGCGCCACACGGTCATATTTATGGATCAGGACGGTTTTAAACAAGCCCTTGCCGCAGTCGCGCAGCATACGTTGATACTGGACGCGGGATGATGTTTTGTCGCCCTTTCCGGAAATGGCTTCATCCACATATTCAGATATTATAACATAACCGTGAGCGTCCGCATACGCTTCACAGGCGCGGCGTTGAGCCTCAATGCTATCCTCAGTTTGCTTGTCGCTTGAGTATCTGTAGTAAGCGACAGCGGCGCTATGTTTCTCCATTATTAAAAGCCTCTTCTCGTTCATGTCCATCAAGCAGCTTTAGTAACTCCTCATTATCTTCGAGTCGCAGAAGTTTGGGTTTCATCTTCGACAGCTTTTTTTGTATATCTGCCATTATGACACTTTCAAAGTCTATATCTGTGAAATGCTCGTATCTTCGCGCTTGAGTGTCAGGACGTTGCAAATCCTCAAACCTATAAATATCGGTGTCTATTGTCACGCGGCAATTCTCCGGCATGTGCAGATACTTTGCGATACTGTAAAGCAAATCATCACCGCCGCCGTCTTTGGCGGCTACTATTAGAAAGTTAAGAGTACTGAGCTTCAATATCCTATAGTAATCGGAGTTGTATTTTTTCCCCTTTTGTTCATCAAATGCTTTTTGGCAACGGGCGCGATCCCATGATAGTTGACGTATTGCTTCAGCAGTAAGGCCGAGTTTGTCATGTATGGCTATTTCATCGGGGACGGTTGACGAGGTATGAACGCGACATAGTAGATAATCGGTAGTCAACTCAAGTGCGTCCGCTATAGCAACAAGTTGTTGAGTTGTCGGGGTGCGCGTGTCATTTTCTATCATGCTTAGTAACTCGCGTTTAATAAACAGCTTGTCTGCTAGTTCTTGCTGTGGTATTTGCCGGTGCGACCTATGCCATGCGATACGCTTTCCAGTGGTATTGAGTACAATATCATATTTCGGCTTTGATACTTTTCGCACTGTTTTTCCCTCCTGTGATTATTTTGTTACATATTCGCATTATGTAACTTTTTCGCTTGCATTTGCGTTTCGCGAGTGGTATTGTTACAATATAATCGAAATGTAACTGGTTGTCAATAGGTTTTCACGAGAGGAATGTAAATTATGGAATATACAAAATCGGAGATAGATGAAATAGCGGCGGCGGAACGGAAAGCTTATTATCGGGAGTGGAGGGCGGCGAACCCGGACAAAGTGCGCGCGCATAACGCAACTTACTGGCGGCGGCGCACGGAACGCAGGTTGCAAGCTCAGCAGGCGCAAGAATCTGCGGAGGGTCAGGCGCATGATTGATGATGTTGTTATTCCGGTATCCGCAGTCATGACGCGGCAGTCGGATGGGTCGTATGCACCCTCTTCCGTCCAGCAGGGGGCTGTGAGCGCGGACATTATCGCACAGCTTTTTTTACAAGTTCATGAAGTGCGAGCCGGGGGTGCGGGTTATGCATGAAACTGTTGTACAGATCGACCACCTCCAAAACTTGACAGACCGCGGTTTTAGCGTGGCGTTTATAAGAAATTTTAAGGAAAAGCACGGTCTGTCGCTTGCTGAGATGGACGCCGCGTGGGGGTTTGCCGCAGATTATTTGCCAGCTGACCGGGGAGAAGTCGAGTCGCTCGGTGACCCGGCATACACAGTTCCAGGGCCGGAAGTCGCGCAAATTGTCCCGCTGTGCGCGGCTGACGTTGAACCGCGCCCGGTTAAGTGGCTATTGCAAGATGTTTTTGTTCAGGGTGCGTTAAATTCCGTTCAAGGCATTGCCGGTTTGGGGAAGTCATTTATGTTGTGCGCGGTGGCGGCCGCAGTTAGCAGCGCCGGCTTTGTTCAATCGGTTGACGGGCAAATGGAGCGGCTCAGGGCAGGAAGTGTGCTTTTTCTTTCTGGCGACGATGATGCTTCGACAACGCTCGTACCCCGCCTTATTTCGTTGGGGGCGAATCGTAGAAACGTCCATTTTGCCCCAGACGGTATGCTACCCGCAATCGGCAGCCCGGAACTTGAATCGCTCTTCGCACGTGTCAAGCCTACTCTTTGCATATTTGATACACTACAGCATTTCTTGCCGGCGAAGGTCGATATCAATTCTGCAAACTCGGCGACAAACGCTCTCCAACCATTAAAACGGATGGCGGAGTTGTATGATTGTGCGGTGGTCATAATACAACACATCAGTAAGGTCAGCGCGGCGGGTAATGGCGGCTTTTCCGTTAACTTTGGGATTGGGTCATCTGCTATTAACGGGGTCTTCCGCTCGGTGTGGACGCTGGGACGGCTAAAGGATGAAGAAGGAAAACCCGGAGATATCCGCGTACTGGCACCGTCGAAAACCAATCTGGTTCCGGGCGACCCTCCCTGTGTTTTGTTCGAACTTACGAAAGAACGCGGTTTTCTTTGGGCGGGCGTCGACTACGATATTACCGCCGAGGCGTTGTATGAGCCTGCCAAAAAAACAACCCGGCGCGTAGCTCCGGCGCGTGAGGAGGCCGAGCAATTTCTTGCTGACTTTTTAACTGAGGGGAAAATGCGCACGTCCGACATTGAGCGGGAAGCTGGGAATCGGGGTATAAGCGCAAAAACTTTGCGGGACGCGAGAGAGCGCCTGGGCGTAGTTGTCACGAGGGGCAGGGGAACGGACAGATTTTGGTATTGGCAACTTGCCCCTTTACCTGCCAAGGAAAAGAATGGACAAATAGGGGCAACTAGGGACAACATGGATGACCAAAAAGACGATTTGACCTTATTTGACCCTGATTGTCCTACTTGTACAGTGAGGCACACTGAGGGGCAAGTTGCAAGGGGGCGTATCTGATGGACATGAATGATATTATCGGGAAACTTGAAGCGCTGGGCGTTACGCTCAAGCTTGCGATTGATTATGAATGCGAAACAATAACCCCGGAGATAGAATCGCTGTTGCGCGAGTTGTCGAATGACCGCGAAGCCGCCATTGACGCTCTTGCCGGTCGCCGATTTGTACAGCTTCCGAATAACACACCTATTCCCGCTCAGTTCCGCTCAGACCGTATGAACCAGATACGGCACGTGTTCGCGGTCTGTTATAAGCTGCTTGAATTGCATGAGGGCGCGTCGACAGAAGAACAGTGGCACGCTGCGTACAACTATCATGAGGGGCGGCTTGACGCAAGCGACCCTCTGGCGATAGAACTTTACATCACATGTGTGACGGAGTTGGAAAGACAGTATAGGGCTTTGGAGGGCGCACAATGAGTGACTTAAATATAATCAGCGCTGCGGACTTAATGATTGAGCGTCCACCGCTCCCGCGTCCGGAAAACCCAGCCACGCTAACGCTTGCTGAGATCATCGAAATCGAGCCGCGCATTACGGAGGCGCTGAATGCAATCAAGCCGTTCCGTGGTGATTGGCACAAGTACTTCACAGCAAAGAAAACAATATCAAAGTTGGTTGGATGGTCTGCGGAAACCTTCGAGTTGCGAACCTCACAGGCTTTTGACGTCGTGATGAAAGAAGCTACAAAAAGGTTGAGGATATGAAATTGACTGAATCACAACTTGTTTATCAGGTCATGCGGGAACTGGGGCGTTATGGCGCGGTGTTTCGCACTAATGCCGGTCGGTATTACACAAAAAGCGGTGCGCACGTTTCCGGATTGCCGAAAGGATTTACGGATATCCTGTTTTTTCGACCCGACGGTCAGGCCTGCTTTATTGAATGCAAGTTACCGGGCGGCAAACCGACACCAGAGCAAGCGGCATTTATTGCGCGTATGCAGTCGTATGGATCGCTGGCAGGAGTCGCGTATAACGTCAATGAAGCACTTGCGATATGTGGATTATTAGAGCACAGCGAAGCGTAAGCGAAGCGAGAACGAACTGTGAGAGTTCAAAGGGAGATTTCAATATCAATGAGCCGAATACCCCGAACACGATACAATATCGAAAACTTGACGTCGTTCGATGAAATGCCGCCAGAGCGTCACCGGGAATTGTCTGCCAGGGGTGGCGTGGCGTCTGGCGAAAAGCGGCGAAGGGACGCGGAAATCAGAGAAGCATGTAAACAGGCATTTTTAAACGCTTGCCAATTGGATGGGGTTATTGATAGCGTCGAGGAATATGCTTCATGGTGCAAGCGGCAAAAAAAGCAGGACAGGCAAAAAAAGAACCCCATAGCGCCGGATGCTATCAAGCTTGATAAGGGCGTTCCGAAACTTATCACTAAAAACGATTGGATATAAAAAACAACAATTTGAAAGGAGTAAACGTGGAGAGAATAACGCATATTTCGTCCGCGCCGACCGGTGTTCACGTCAAATTTGACTGCGATAACGGTAACTACAATGCGCCTGTAATGGCAATCGCAGTTGTCGAGATGGATAACGAGTGCCAAGAGGTACGCCCATTAGTTGCCACGGGAAGATGCCGGGAACTTAGCTTTATTCCAGCAAATGCGACAAATATCCAGTTTCGATCTTATTATTAAACTGAAAGGAATAAACAATCATGCCAGAAACACAAAAACCGGATTTGAAAAACCAGTACTTCGCTGAGGCGATGAACGTCCTACTTCCGATCCCCGCAACACTCAAAACACTTGACGGAAAAATCGCAGAATTTGACAAAGCTTACTACAGTCTGAGGGAAATGGGCGACGCGCACACCGAAACGATAGCCGATGAGTTGCGTTCAACGAAAAAGCAACGCGAGACAGTTCAGGGAATATTTGACAGCACGATTGCCGACTTGAAAACACAGTTCACGAACGATACACAGACGCGCCGTGATGCCGCAGAGCGAAGAGCGCAGGAGTCAACGGCTATTTCAGAGGACTTCCGGTTGCTGGATTTGCCCGTTGTGCTTGAAAAGCATGAATTACAGAAGTTGGTTGACCGCAACGCTTTTAACCCGCTTTTTACACGTGCGGCTGTGCAATACGCACAAAAGCACCAGCTGCCGCGGCTGGATACGACTACTCCAATAGACCGCGCCACGAAACGAATAAACGATACACTGAGCACCGTGGAGCATTACCTTAAGGACGAATCATTGTCCGCGTTATTACCGAATCATCCGGCTCTGATTGAATCCTGGGACACTGATCTAAACGCTTCATGGTCGGAAATAACCGACGCAGCGCCGATGTAGGGGTGATTGCAAATGATTAGCGACGGATTTCTCCTCTGCCCGTTATGCCGTAAAAAGATCATGCCGATATGCGGAGATGACAGTGTGCAAGCAACGGTATTTTGCCACAAATGCAAAACGTATCACCATGTAGAAATCCGTTGCGGGAATCTTGTAAGCACTGAAAGGAGATGCCCAATATGACACTGTATATACCACCCTTTTTGGCTGGCGTGTTGTTGACGCTGGCGGCTGAGTTTGTTATAATACTCGTATACGGAATGGTGAAAAAACGTAGAAAATAAATGTATTAGTGCCTCGTGTAGGCCGTCGCTGACGGAACGCAGGGGCACTTTTCATCATAGGGGATAAAATGGAAAGACTCGAATTGCCACATCTGAACATAGACGAATACGCAAAATATATACGCTGGATAATAAATAATGATCCCGCGAGGATTAGACAGTTGAGAAAATCGGATAAAAAACTCCTACAACGAACATTCGAGCTGCTATCCGCTGCGGAAACAATCATTGCTGAGATAATCGCATATCTCAAAGTTCATGGCGAACCAGGGCTAGAAGACCCGTGGTCCATACGTAAAGTAAAAGAGTTATGCGTTAAGGGTAATAAGGCATTCGGCGCTGGCCCGAGCCGTGCGTTGTTCAAGAGCAACAACTTTCTCAGCATACTGAGTGTTTTTATCGAGGAAATGAATCGGAAAATCCACTACTTTTATATCAAACTGGGGGGCGTGGACAATGGCATATGATGGCAGCGTTCGCATCAATACGAAAGTTGATAATACTGGCATAAAAAAAGGCATGGTCGATTCTGTAAAAGCCGTAGAAAACCTTGAAAAGGCTCTTGATAATGCTAATACTGCCGTTAAGAGCCAGGAGAAGCATATCGAAACTCTCCACAAGAATCTTCATGACGCTGCCAAAGAAGCTGAAAGGTTAAGGAAATCCGGTGACGTAAAAGGTTTTGAAAAAGCTGAAAAAAAAGCTGATAGCATCGGGCAGGCTATTGAAGTCGCGAACACAAAACTTGAAACATTGAAAAATAGAGCCGCTGAAATCCCGGCAGAAATCGAGCAGGTCAAAAATGCCGGGGTGTTTGGGTTCAAAGAGCAAGCAGAGCAAACAGCAGAGAAAGTTCGCGTTTTTCAACAGGAAATCCAGCGCCTTAATGATTTGCTGGCAAAAGAGCAAGACCCCGCGACAATCAAAACCTTACAGTATGAGATTGCCGCTACTGAAAAAGCATACAATGACTTCAAGGGGGGTATTTCAGAGCCGGTCAAGGATATTATGCTGACCGAGGTGCAAACGAAACTTGAAACAGTTAATGCTGACATTCAGGCGATACAGCAGCATTTGGAAACCGAAACAGATCCATTGATAATAATGAAACTTATCGCCGCATTGCAAAATGCAAGAGATAGATCAGAGGACTTACAATCACAACTGACAACACTTCAAGATGTTAAGGTTGATGAGATAGCCAACGATGTAGAAGAACTCGATAGGAACCTTGAGGATACTAATGAAAGCGCGCAGCGCGTACAGAGCGCATTCAGCGCCATCGCGTCAGCGGCAAAAACAGTAGCCGGAGTATCAGTTAACGCATTCCATAGAGTAGGCAAAACGCTCGCAACGCTGGCGCGTAACGGGCTTAAAGCGGCGCAGTCCATACTCAAAATAGGAAGCAACAGCGGAAAAGCATCCAAAAACGTCAACTTCCTCGGTCGCCGGATCATGAGGTTAGCGGCGGCGGTGTTCGTATTCAATGCAATACGCCGCGCCATGAGAGATTTTCAACAGACCCTTGGCAATACGCTAATGGCAAACGCCGACTTTGCCCGTTCATGGTCTGCGATAAAAGATAATATGCTGACCGCGTTCGCGCCATTGTGGGAAGTAATCCAACCAGCAATCGTATCGTTCATGGCACTGCTTGCACGGTTTACGGCGGCGCTCGCGCAGTTTATGTCTATCCTCTTTGGCAAGACCATCCAGCAGTCGCGGGAATCCGCGAAAGCGTTACAAAATCAGGCAAATGCGCTCAACAAAGTGGGCGGCGCGGCTAAGGACGCAGGGAAACAGATTGCTTCATTCGACGAAATCAATCAGGCGGCAGCCGATACCGCTGGCGGCGGCGGTGGTGCTGTTGACGGGATCGGCGTAGACCCGGCGGAGATAACAGGGCTGGAAAGCTATTTCGAGAGTTTCAAATCATCTTTAGATTCTATATTTGATGTGTTCAAAAAATCGTGGGCAGAGTTCGGACAGCCGCTTGTGGACGCATTTAAACGCGCTGTAAGCGCTATTAAAAACTTGTTAGTATCCGTGTGGCAAACATTCGTTGACGCATGGGAACAGCACGGTAAGCCCGTTGTTGACGCATTCCTGCGACTTATCACAACTGTGTTAAATATTATTGCTGATATCGCCGAAGCGTTTATAAGAGCATGGGACAGCAAGGGCGCGGCGCTCATAGAATCGATCCTCAAGATGTTCGCGGCCATACTCAACTTATTAGGATCAATTGGCGAAGCATTCAGCGCCGCATGGAATAGCGGGGTCGGTGAACAGATACTCGAAAACATATTGCAAATAATCACGAACATAAGCGACATAATCACGCTGCTGGCAGACAGAATACGCGAAGCATGGGAAGAGAATGGCAACGGCGAAGCGATATGGCAGTCCATGCTTGAAATAATAGAGCGTGTTACAGCATTTATCGAGCGAATTACGAGCGCAACAAAAGAGTGGTTGGAAAATATCAACTTTGAGCCGATTCTAGCAGGATTCCGCAGCCTGATTAGCGCATTGGAAAACCTGATTGATATTATACTTGATGGGCTTGCATGGGCTTATGAAAATGTGTTGCTGCCATTCAAAAAATGGCTAATTGAGATAGCCGTCCCGGCTGCGCTTACAGTAATAACCAACACCTTTGATTTGTTGTCTGCGGCGCTTGAATACCTCGAACCATATGCAATGAAAATATGGGAGGACTTCCTCAAACCAATAGCAGCATGGACCGGCGGGGTTATTGTGAGTGTACTTAAAGGATTAGCGGGTATTATTAAGACTCTCGCCGACCACATGAATATCGTGCTCGCCGTGCTCATACCGCTTACAGCGGCGTTTCTCGCATATAAAGCCGCCTTGCTGATATCGTCGCTCATACAGGGGGTAACTATGGCAATGCAAGGTTTGTCTATTGCGCAGGGGATTGCCACAATCGCGCAATATGCGTGGAATCTGGCAATGTCGTTAAATCCTATTCTCCTTGTAATCGGCTTAATTGGCGGGCTAGTAGCCGCGTTTATCTGGTTATGGAACACAAGCGACGGTTTCCGCGATGGGCTGATTGCCGCCTGGGACGCTATCGTAAATGCCATAAAATCCGCAATCAACTTCATTATCGGCTTTGCCGAGGGCTTCGCTAACTCGTTCATCCGGGCAATCAACATGATAATCAACGCATTGAACTCAATCAGCTTCGATATTCCCGACTGGGTGCCGATCATCGGCGGTAAGAAATTTGGCTTCAACTTATCCACGATACAGGAAATATCTATCCCGCGCCTTGCGCGTGGCGGAATAGTCGACGAAGCGACGATAGCCATGATCGGGGAAAAGGGCAGAGAGGCCGTCGTGCCGCTTGAGAACAACGCTGAGTGGATGAATCCCATTCTCGAGCGTCTTGACCGTCTTGAAGCTATCGAAAATGCTCTTGAAAAGCTTGTTGACAGCAGCGGGCAGACGGTCATCGAGGTTGACCGGAGGGTATTCGGGCGTGTCGTTAGGGAGGCATATGACGACAATAAACGGACTTCCGGCGCCCGCATCCAGCCGAGGGGGTCATTAACATAACGAAAAGCCGCCTCCCGGCGGCTGTGCTGGCAATCACAGTATAACGGGAGGGCTGGTTCATGTCAACAGATGTTTCAACACTCGCAATATTGGCAAAGACTGACAAAACGCAGCTTGAGAGCCTCTGGAATGCGACGTATAAGCTCATAGCGCTGTGGGCGCAAAAGTATCGACCAACGCAGGGATCACGATTATACGAATTGGACGACCTCTATCAGAGCGCTTATCTCGCATTGTATGACGCAGCTCAGACATATGACCCGGATCGTGGCTGCGAGTTTACTACGCATTTGCTTTATAAAGTGCGCAGCCGCTTCGCTGAGGTTATCGGTCGCCGGGGGACAAAGATTCACCCGGAGATTAACGCCGTATCGCTTGACGAACCGCTCAGAGATGAAGCCGACAGCGGCGCTCTGGTCGATATGATTGAAGACCCTACCGCTGAGTTTGCTGATAGAATAATCGAGGACGAAACGACCCGGCAGGACTTCACTGCGATTATTCAAGACATCGAAAAGCTCCCCGAATTACAGCGCCGCGCCCTGATGTTGACCGCTTATGACGGTCTGTCGTATGTACAAGCAGGGGAGCTAATAGGCACGTCCAGGCAGAATGTTCACGGTGCGCGATGTAACGCAGTCAGAACGTTGCGGCGAACCCGTACAGGCTCGTTAATGAGCCGACAGCGGGCGTGGGAGTCGTTTCATCACATTACACTTTCTCAATACCGCCGGACGGGCATTAGCGCAGCAGAATCGGCTGTGCTTAATTGTGAATGGTCGTCGATGGATTAGCGCGGTCTACTCATGCTCCGGCTCATTGTTTTCGCCGACTATTGAGCCTTTTTGTCCCGTTCGAACGTCTCATCAATGGCGCGGTTTACAAATCCGTTAAGGCTTTCACCTTTACTCTCTGCGTGTGCCTGTAGCTCAGCCTTATGCCCTTTCGCTACTTTGACTTCAAGGCGGTCATAAGCCTTCTCATTGTATTTACGGTTCGCCCGTTTCCTTGCGTCGCTTATAGGCATTGTCAAATCTCCTGTTCCGCAGCGGGAGCGCTGCCATATTGTGCATACTTCTTTACGATATCATTATAGCACAACTATACACTGACGTCACTGTACATGATGCACAAAAATATCATGCACTGACGTCAACATATTTGTGCAACATTTCAAGACAAAAGTGTTGACAATGTACTGACGTTAGTGTATAATGTGACCATCAAGAGGTTAGCGAAAGCGGAAGGAACGCGACATAAGAGCCGGAACAGGATAGCATAAGACGACCCGAAGCGGCGCAGCAAATAGCCACCGGACGCTAACCCCAAAATCAGACAGAGCGGAGCATAGGCAGCCTACTAACCGCCGGGATTGCCACAAAAATAATAGGAGGTACAAAACCATGACAGACCGCACATTACGAGAGAAAGCCGCCAAACTCGCCAACATCAACGCCCAGATCGACGCGCTGGAGAAGCAGGGGGCAAAGCTGAAAGCGGACATAACCGCTGAGATGGAATCACGCTCCGTGGATGAACTGAAAGCCGGAAACTTCCTTGCACGTTGGAAGCTGATAACCAGTATGCGCTTTGACACTAAACGCTTTAAGGAGGCGCACAACGCCCTTTATGAGCAGTACAGCAAGCCTAGCGAAACGCGCCGATTCACTTTATCCGAAGCATGAGAGAAGCCCTTACATACCGCACCGGCTAAAGTGATTATGTAAGAGCCTAACCCAACAGGCAAGAAGCCTGTCACCGCGATTATAACCGTTTTGGCGGGATTCTGTCAAACAAAATATGATAGGAGAATGACAATGAAAATCACACAGCGCGAAACCGAAATAGTCAACACATACTTTAGAGAGAATCCAACCCGTGTCGCTAACTGCTGCGCCCGACCTCCGCAGATTACAGTAGAGCGAACGCCTTGGGGGGCGCCCGGTATAATAGTAAAATGCTCGTCTTGTGGCAAAGTGAGCACAGGGATGGGAGAAGACCACATCCAAGCGCTAACTCATGCTATCGAACACTGGAATCACCGTTATATCAGGAGCGTCATGGAGAGCGAAGAAAAAGAAGTGCCGAGAATCAGTTGGTTGATACGGCTATTAGTAAAGCTGGGCAATGCCTCGTTTGCACTCTCAAATCGACTATACGACCTCACTGATAGACTGGATATGAAAGGAGCAATTATATGAATGACCTTGCCACAGAAGCATACACAATCGCGGAGAACCTGAAAGAGATCGAGAGCGCGTTCAATATGACGGTCGCCAACCTTGAAGACGAGTGGTACAGCACTGACGACGAGAGCGCAGAAGATGAAAGCGTAAGAGCGATGTGCCTGCTTAACCGGATACCACAGTATAACGCGACTCTCCGGGTACTGCTGCGCGACTTGACCCAACAAGCGGAGGACTTGATGAAAGCTGTAGACAATCATGAGAAAAGAGCGTGAACCCAGAAAAGCCCGGAACATAGCAAGATGGAGCGGTCAGAAATGTCCGCTCCGTCATATGACAATATATACTTTTTGAGTGAATAAAGTGAGTAAAGGGTCGGTTTCAGGAGCTTTATTCGCTTTACTCACCCTTTTTGTCGCCTCTGGATTTACAATATCAAATAGGATTTCCGTGTTGACTATTCAGGATCGAGAACCAGCTTGATGTGAATACGCATTGTAGTTAAACAATATTGCGGGTAAAATATGTTGTGCTCCCCCGCAACCAAATATCGGCGCTGGCGCGCCTCGGTGAATGGTGAATACTGAATAGTTAGTATTGAATAATGTAGACGGCAAAGAAA
>Ga0123353_10010129_pt1 | contig 13107 bp, 6 predicted proteins | sample TergutLab28metaG_3_FD_92763 | JGI IMG/M metagenome (GOLD analysis project Ga0123353, IMG submission 92763) | Labiotermes labralis P3 segment gut microbial communities from Petit-Saut dam, French Guiana - Lab288 P3 | ecosystem: Host-associated > Arthropoda: Insects > Digestive system > Gut ...
AATATATGATAAATGAGAAGTACATTCGGGTGCTTTTTGTTGATATGAATACGGGGAAGATTCATGTCAAGCAACGTGAAGACCTTCTTGCGTATCTCGGCGGGGTTGGTATCGCAAGCAGGCTGCTAATGGAAAATATGAAGCCCAATCTTGCACCGACAGATCCCGAGCAACCCATTATTTTTGCAATCGGGGCAGGTACATATGTGTTTCCCGTGCTGTCAAAAACAGTCGCGATGTTTATATCACCGCTAACGGGCGGACTCGGAGAGAGCTACGCCGGCGCACGGATGGCTATGGCTATGTTTATGGCAGGATATGATGCTTTGGTTATTACGGGTAAGGCAAAAAGACATAGCTACTTGTCGGTATCAACAAATAATGTGAGGGTAAAAGATGCCCGTGCAATTTGGGGTTTGAATATCGAAGAGACCGGGCATACTCTTCGTAACCGCGAGCATCACAGCGGCGACTCGATCGGCAAGCGAGCAATCATACGCATCGGTCCGGCGGGCGAAAACGGTGTTTCATTTGCGTGTGTCTGCGTTGATACATACCGGCATTTCGGCAGGCTCGGGCTTGGCACCGCTATGGGCAGTAAAAATCTGAAAGCGGTTGCCATATACGGAAACCGTTCTATCCCGATTCTTAATCCGAAGAAATATTTTAGGGTCTATCAGGATATATACAAAAAATGCACATCAACTGATATGATGGCAAAGTACCATGACGCGGGTACACCTATAAACATTTTACCGTTGAATCAAGCTGGCGGTTTACCGTCATACAACATGCAGGCAGGGTCATTTGAAGCGGCAAGAGACATTTGCGGTGATTCCTTCGCGGAAAAGAACCTCATACGAAAGATGGCTTGTACAGGATGCCCGGTAGGGTGTATACACATCGGCATGTACAGGCGGGAGTTTGATAAAGGACATGAGTATGAGGCGATAAGTGTCGCGTATGATTATGAATTAATCTTTGCACTGGGCACTTTTATCGGTGTTGATAATACTGATGATATCCTTGCGCTGATCGACGTTGTTGAAAAATGCGGTTTAGATGCCATGAGTACAGGTGTATGTCTCGGCTGGGCAACGGATGCATACAAAAATGGCTATATAACTCAAGAAGATACATTGGTTGAGCTGGATTTCGGCAATACAGCCGGTTATATCAGGGCTATTGAGTATTTGTCGGACGGCGCTAACACTTTCTACCGCAATTTGGGCAAAGGCGTAAAGCATGCAGCTTCCAAATACGGCGGTGGGGATTTCGCCATGCATGTTGCCGGTACCGAGATGGCAGGTTATCATACCGGTTACGGTTCATTGGTTGGAGCTGCGGTCGGAGCGAGACACTCACATCTGTGCAATGGCGGATACAGCTTCGACCAGAGCGGAGCCGCATTTGACCCCGACGATTTGGTTGATAAGCTCTTTGGAGAAGAAGTTGAACGTTGCATGACAAACTCATTGATAATGTGCCTGTTTGCCAGAAAAATATATGACCGCCCGACTATTCTTGAAGCACTGAACACGATAGGCTGGGCCTTGACGGACGATGATCTGACCACTATTGGCAGGCGTATTTTACGTGAGAAGCTGCTGATCAAAAAGGCACTCGGATTCAAGCAAAAAGGTGTGAAACTGCCGAAGCGCTTCTTTGAAACACCCAGCATGAACGGAATGCTGGACGAAAAAGCAGCGAATATGATGATACACATGTACTCGGCCAGGGCTGATGCATTGATGAAAGAAGAAGCATGACATAGGTTAAGATTAAACTTCACCCCGTTACGTTGATACGCTTGATTTAATGCCATGCGCGGGAATATTGATCTCTTGTATAAGGATTTTGGATTTAGGGGTTAGGATTTTGGATTTTGAGTTATATTGCCGTTGAATGGGTGTTAAGATGACAGTGTCTTTTTATGGGATAATAAGCAAATATACTAACGGTGATAAGTCTTACACGCCAAAGGCTCATTCTACCTTGCGGGGTCTGTTTGAGGAGTTGGGTGATTATTATGGTGAGCAGTTTGTTTCTTTTATTAACAGTAACGAAGCGTGCATAGTTTTAATTAACGGAAAAGGGATAATGCTCTCAGGCGGACCGGATTCTTCGCTTGGCCCGGGCGATATGATTGAGATCCTGCCGTTTGTAGATGCGGGGTAGACAACTTTTATGAGAAAATTAACGGAGAAATACAAAGCCCGGTTTGAGCTGCCCGATGAGGGTGGGCTGCGTGATACATTTGCCGGTGAGCTGAGGTATGAGTGCAGTAAAATTTATTACATTGTTTTTATAATGGTGGCAATGTGGATACCCTACATCCTCGGCGATCTGAGCATGCATCCATTCCCTGTTCTTATCTTTTCTATCAGGCTTACCTTTACCATTGCAGGTATCATTGCATTATTATTAAGGCTGACAAAGCTTATCTATCCGCATCCGGATGTGCTGCTGCAAACCTTATCGGCATGCTTACACGTGGGGTCTGCGGTGATTGTGGCAACGGCAGGTGCGGCTGCTCCCAGCTATATTAGCGGGCTTACATTTTTGATAATGGTGCATCTTTTATTACCTTTTCCTCTAAGCTTCAAAATCGTAATGCCCGTGTTCTCTGTTTTTATCCTTATTATAACAGGTATTATTTCGGGTATGGATTTCGGGTATATCTATATAAGATTTGGCATTAGCGACCTCCTGACATATGTTGTAGTTTATATTATTCTTGCATACGTCTACAACAACATTAAGCTCAAGGCTTGGGAGCAGCGGCAAGAGCTCAAAAGGGTTATTGAAAGGAATGAAAAAAACCTTGCCACTATTTCTGACCTTGCTTACAAGGCTGAAACAACAAACAGGGCAAAGAGTGAGTTTCTTGCAGCAATGTCTCATGAAATCCGCACACCTATGAACGTTATAATCGGAATATCGCAAATAGAACTGGATAAAAAAGGTATTCCCGAAGATTATGTGACTGCATTCAAAAATATCCTTGAATCCGGAAACGACATGCTCGGTATTATTAATGATCTTCTGGATGTGTCGAAAATCGAAACGGGTAATCTTGAACTGAGAGATAAGGAGTATCTTACTCCAAAATTGATAAATGATACGGTTTTGCTTAATACTGTAATGATTGGTGATAAGCCTATTGCTTTTGAGCTGTATATCAATGAAAATCTTCCCATAAAGCTCTACGGCGATGTATTACGGATCAAGCAGATTCTAAACAATCTGTTGTCAAATGCTATAAAATACACTGAGGATGGTTTTGTAAAGTTTTCCGTCAGCCACAGGCTTGAGGAAGACTATGTTTTACTTCAGTTTTCTGTTGAGGATACAGGTCAGGGAATCAGGGTGGAGGACCAAGAACGGTTATTCACTGAGTTTCAGCGTTTTAATAATAGTTTAAACTATGCTACGGAAGGAACAGGGCTGGGGCTTTCCATTACAAAGAAGCTTGTGGAGATGATGGATGGTACGATTAAAGTAAGCAGTATATACGGCGACGGAAGTGTCTTTACTGTCACAATCAAACAAAAAGCGGTGGACATCAAGCCGATAGGTCCGCAAATGGTTGAGCAACTCCGTAATTATATGAATGTCAGTCGTCAGATGAGTGAAAACGCCAACGTTTCTCCCGCATCTATGCCGTACGGAAAAGTCCTTGTTGTTGATGATATAAGAACCAACTTATTTGTAGCCAAGGGATTGCTTCAGAAATATGATCTTAGTATTGATACTGCTGCCAGTGGTTCTGAGGTACTTGCAATGGTGAATGGCGGCAATGAATACGATGTGATTTTTATGGATCATATGATGCCGGATATGGATGGGATTGAAACAACAGACATATTGAGAAAAACAGGTTACAAGGGTACAATTGTAGCACTTACCGCAAATGCCATTGTAGGTAACGAAGAAATGTTTCTCGAAAACGGCTTTGACGGATTTATCACCAAGCCAATCGATATAGTAAGGTTGGATGAGATTGTAAATAAATTCGTACGTGACCGCCATAAGGAAAAAGATAAGTAATAAAATTTCTGTTTACAAGCGGTCTGTAACAAAGAGGCAGAAAGTATTTCGTTTTCTAAAAAAGATGCAGTAAGATTTAACAGGTATCCGGAAATCGAGCACCGTACGGAAAGGATGATTTTATAGTGGCAACTGCGGTTATTATGCCGCGGCAGGGGCAATCTGTCGAAAGCTGTCTCATCGGAATGTGGTACAAGAACAAAGGTGACAAGGTATCGGTAGGCGATGTGCTGTTCACATATGAAACTGATAAGGCAACCTTTGAAGAAGAATCAAAGGTCGAAGGCATAATGCTCGATATCTTCTTTGAGGAAGGCGAAGATGTCGAGTGCTTGACCAACGTATGCGTTATAGGCAAAGAAGGCGAGAGCACCCTGGAGTTCAAGCCGGCGAAGCAAGGGGACGGTTCATCCGTTCCGGCAAGTGAAAAGCAAGGGGTCATTTCATCCGTTCCGGCAAGTGAAAAGCAGGAGGACGGTTCACCTTTTCTAAGTAATCTGCTGTCAGAACTCAGCGGTCAGAGAGCGAGTGCCGGCAGCGATGGCATAGTCAACATTTCTCCAAGAGCAAAGCGCTTGGCGGAAAAAACGCTTGCCGATTTGAGATATGTCATTCCAACAGGACCGAATGGTCGAGTTATCGTGCAGGATGTTCAGGCTGTTTTATCGCAGGGTCATCGCAGCGCCGAGGGTTGTGATGCTTCGGTCAGTGGTCAGCGGTCGGCCGCCGGTGGTCGGGGAAGGGACGGTGCAGAGCATGTACCCCAAGTGCATGCCGGGGATTATGAGATTGTAGCACTTACCAATGTTCGCAAGTATATTGCCAAAGCTATGCGTGCATCACTGTCCAATTCCGCACAGCTTACTTCTCATTCGTCATTTGATGCAACCGATGTTTTCGAGCTGCGAAAAAAGCTAAAAAGCATGGATTCTAATCCCGAGCTTGCGAAAATCACTGTTACCGATATAATCATCTATGCTGCTTCCCGCGTTTTACCGAAGCACAGAAGCATAAACGCGCATTTTCTCGGCGATAAGATGGCTCTTTTTAATAACGCCCATATCGGCGTTGCTGTTGACACGCCGAGAGGTTTGCTGGTGCCGACGATTTTTAACGCAAACTCTATGTTATTATCCGAATTGTCCGCTCACGCCAAAATTCTGTTTGAAAAATGCAAAAAAGGCTCGATTGAGCCTGACTTATTAAAGGGTGCATCGTTTACAATCTCCAATCTTGGCAGTCTCGGTGTTGAGATGTTTACACCTATTCTCAATCCGCCGCAAACCGGAATACTCGGTATATGCAATACCATTGAACGTACGAAAAACGGCAAACCGTACCTTGCATTAGGTTTGTCGATAACCTATGACCATCAGGCTCTCGACGGTGCGGATTCCGCAAGATTTTTAAGGGACTTGGTGCAATACCTGGAAAGCTTTTCTTCTCATTTTCTTACGGACGGAGGACTTTAACTATGTACGACTTAATCATTATCGGCGGAGGACCGGGCGGGTATATGGCGGCGGAGCGTGCAGGTCATGCGGGGCGAAAGGTGCTTCTTATTGAGAAGCAAACGCTTGGCGGTGTGTGCTTGAATGAAGGATGCATACCTTCAAAGACTCTATTGCACAGCGCAAAGGTTTATGATTATGCTTTGCACGGAAAGGATTACGGTGTTGCAGCTACTAATCCTGTACTTGACCATAAGTTTGTTATCGAGCGTAAAAACAAAGTTGTTGAGACACTTGTCGGGGGTGTTAAAGCTTTGATGAAAGCTAATAAGGTAACTGTTGTTTATGGAGAAGCTTTTATAGAGGATAGCACACATGTTAAGGTCGGCAATGAAGTATACTGTGGCAGCCGCCTGATAATTGCAACAGGCTCCGTGCCAGTAATTCCGCCGATTGACGGTGTGGCAGAGGGCTTTGAGAAAGGGTTTGTACTGACGAGCCGTGAGATGCTCGACTTGGAAAAAGTGCCGAAAAACCTTGTTGTTGTCGGCGGTGGCGTAGTCGGGCTTGAAATGGCATCGTATTATAACTCGGCAGGTTCAAAAGTTACTGTGATTGAAATGCTTCCGAAGATTGCGGGTACTATGGATACCGGGATTTCGGAGCTTCTTTTGAAAAGTTATCAAATAAAAGGTGTTGCATTTTTGCTTAATACCAAGGTCACTTCTGTTACTAAAAACTCCGTTGTTTATGACGGAGGGGTCATAAAAGCCGATAAGGTTTTGCTTTCTATAGGCCGAAAGCCGCTAATTGAAGGCTTCGGGCTTGAAAATCTCGGTTTGGTTATTGAGAAAGGTGCAATAAAGACTGACTCGCATGGTTTGACAAGTCTGCCGAATGTGTATGCTGTCGGTGACGTCAACGGGAAGTATATGCTTGCTCACGCTGCTTATCGCGAGGCGGAGGTTGCTGTTTCGCACATTCTCGGAAAAAATGATGTCATGCGCTATAACGCCGTACCATCGGTCATTTATACTTCACCCGAGGTTGCAGGCGTTGGTGAAACGGAGGAATCCGCTGAAGCAAGCGGTATAGACTATGCCGCCGTTACCGTACCAATGGTCTACAGCGGCCGCTATATTGCCGAAAATGCCGCAACTGACGGAATTTGCAAGGTTGTAATAAATAAGAAGCATCGCACTGTAATAGGTGTACACTTATATGGCAGCTACGCTTCGGAGATTATCTTAAGTGCGTGTATCATGATAGAAATGCAAATGAGGATTGAGGATGTACAGAAGGTTATATTCCCGCACCCGACAGTGAGTGAAATAATACGGGAAGCGGTATTTAGGTTGTAATTGTAGCTGCTGTACTCCCTCGTCATTCTGCGCGTAAGTCGCAGAATCCATATCGCAATGATGCTATATGTCCACCGGAATACCTGCACACAGCAGTAGATTCTGCGACTAACGCGCAGAATGACGGTTCTAGAAGCCCCAAAAAAAAACAGTTAGTTTTCAATTAATTTAAGGAGAAATTTAAATGCCAAAATGTCAGGTTATGGATCCCAAAGAGGTCAGGAAAAGCGGTTATATTAAGTTTACAGATATTCCTGTTAATCAATACAAGAAAACAGTCAAGGAGGAGAAGGCTAACTTCTCAAATGATGACCTGGTGCAGATTTACCGTGATATGGCTTTGATTCGTGAATTTGAGTCAATGCTTTATTCCATAAAAACAACCAACTCGTATAATGGTGTTGATTACAATAATCCGGGACCTGCTCATCTTTCTCTCGGGCAGGAGGCCTCTGCTGTTGGGCAGGCATATCTGTTAGATGAAAATGACTACATTTTCGGTTCGCACAGAAGTCATGGTGAAATACTTGCAAAGGGGCTTTCCTGTATTCATAAGATGGATGATAAGACCTTGCAGTCCATCATGGAAAAGTTTTTCGACGGTGCGATACTAAAGGTTGTCGAGGGTAAGCAAAAAAACGTTAAGGAGCTGGCTGTTGATTTTCTCGTTTACGGTGCGCTTGCTGAAATTTTTGCCCGCGAAACGGGATTTAATAAAGGTCTTGGCGGCTCGATGCATGCGTTTTTTACACCGTTCGGTATTTATCCAAACAATGCTATCGTAGGCGGCAGCGGAACTATTGCAATGGGTTCGGCTTTATATAAAAAGGTCAACCGTAAGCCGGGTATCGTTATTTCCAATATTGGTGACGCTTCAATGGGCTGCGGACCTGTTTGGGAAGCGCTCAACATGGCTGCCATGGATCAGTTTACAAAGCTTTGGGAAGATGGTTATAATAATGGCGGCTTGCCGATTATTTTTAATTTTTTCAATAATCTTTATGGTATGGGCGGTCAGACAATCGGCGAGACGATGGCATATAATATGCTTGCCCGTGTCGGTGCAGGTGTCAATCCCGACCAGATGCATTCAGAGCGTGTTGACGGGTTTAATCCGCTTGCCGTAATTGACGCGATGCGCCGTAAGACGGAGCTTATTAAGTCCGGTAAAGCGCCTGTATTTCTTGATACTCTCACTTATCGCTTCACAGGGCATTCTCCGTCTGACAGCGGCAGTTACCGTACCAAAGAGGAAGTTGAGCTTTGGCAGGAGCAGGATTCGCTCATCGTCTACGGCAAAGAGCTTGTTGATGCCAAGGTTTGCAATAAAAAAACGCTGGACGACATTTTATCATATGTAAAAGAGTTGATGACCAGAACATGCATGCTTTCAATTGATGATAAACTATCACCGAGAATCAAACCCGAAGAAGTCGGTAAGTTAATGTTTTCCAATAAAAGTATAGAAAAAATGGAAGACCGTGCTCCCGTTGTTTTAATACCAAAAGAGGATAATCCACGTGTTGGGCAGATATCTAAGAAAATACGTTATGCGTATGATGAAAATGGAAAACCTGTTTCGAAGAATAGAGTTTATCAACTGCGCGATGGTCTTTTTGAAGCAATCATAGACAAGTTTTACACTGACCCGACTCTGGTTGCGTACGGCGAGGACAACCGCGACTGGGGCGGCGCATTTGCCGTTTACAGAGGTCTGACGGAGTCTCTCCCCTACTTCCGTTTCTTTAACGCGCCGATCTCCGAAGCCGCGATTGTCGGCAGTGCTGTCGGTTATGCGCTGTCGGGCGGACGGGCGATCGTAGAGCTTATGTACAGTGACTTTATCGGACGCGCCGGTGATGAGGTGTTTAATCAGCTTTCTAAATGGCAATCAATGAGTGCGGGCGTATTAAAAATGCCTGTTGTCCTGCGTGTTTCCGTCGGTTCAAAATATGGCGCGCAGCATTCGCAGGACTGGACCTCTCTCGTTGCTCACATACCGGGCTTAAAATGTGTGTTCCCTGCTACGCCTTATGATGCCAAAGGTTTGATGAACTCAGCACTTAGCGGCTCTGACCCGGTCGTGTTTTTTGAGAGTCAGCGTATTTATGATATCGGCGAGTTGTTTGTCAAAACCGGTGTGCCGGAGGGTTATTATGAGATTCCTATCGGCGAGCCTGATGTGAAGCTTAAGGGCAGTGATATAACAATACTGACCATTGGTGCTACACTGTACCCTGCTCTTGAAGCGGCAAAAGTTTTGAAGGATACTTACGGGCTTTCAGCGGAAGTCATCGATGCCCGCTCAATAGTACCGTTCGATTTTGACAAAGTGCTTGAAAGCGTACGCAAAACAGGCAGAATCGTGCTTGCGTCCGATGCTTGTGAAAGAGGTTCTCATATAAAAGACTTAGCGCAAACAATAACGGAACTCGCCTTCGATTATCTCGATGCACCACCCGTAACTGTAGGCTCACGCAACTGGATCACCCCCGCCTATGAGTTGGAAGATTTCTTCTTCCCGCAAGCCGACTGGATAGTTGATGCAATACATCAGAAGATTTTGCCGCTAAACGGGCATGTACCAAAAAACAACTTTACCGAAGTCGAGCAGCTCCGGCGCAGCCGTGAAGGTGTGTAAGCAATAAAGAGCAGAATTTTCACACTACTCCCCTTGCCAATGACAATCTCATATTATATAACAAACTAATTTTATAATACAGATGAACCGCCCCGTCCTATTATATAAACTCTATCAAGGAGCTTTCGTGCGGCGGTATTGTAAGTGTGGCGGAAGCTCCGTTTGATTTTATTACGACATTACCATAGTGAATATGGTAATTTGCGTTTTGCAATCCGTAATGATCCAAAGATACCCGGATTTCGCGCTCTTCGTCGTCAGTTGAGAATACTGAAATAAATAATGAGTCGGAAGTAAATCTTGCAAATACCAGGATATAATCATTGTCGCTTATAATCCTAAACGAACCATCGGTTAGCGCGGGTTTTTCTTTTTTCAGCTTACATAATGAAGAATAAAAATTAAAAGTGTCACCGGATTCGAAATCCTTGCTCCATGGCATGGGATAACGTGCGCCGATATCGTCTTCTCTTGCGCCGCCGCCGTCGATGTCCGCTTCATTGCCGTAGTATATACTTGATGCTCCCGGAAGTATAAACATTGTAATCACCGCACCGCGGACATGGCGGGGATCAACATTTTTTATGCAGTGCAAACGGCTGACGTCATGGCTGTCAAGCAGGTTGAATTGGTTTTGTTGTATTACAGTGGGGAGCTTAGTCAAGTGGGAACGGATTCTGTCGGCAGCGTGTTTTGCCGTAGGCTTGTAGCTTTTATCCCTCAAATGAACGTTTCTCGCAAGGAATAAATCGTTAGCACCGGCAAATTCCCTAACAGGACGTGCGCAGCCGAAGTAATTCATGGCAGAGTCCCATTCATTACCATCGAGAAATTCGGCACAGTCTGTCCAGTCCTCACAAAGGATGTAAGCGTCTTTGTTTTCTTCTTTTATCGCGGTACGCAATTCACTCCAAACTTCCTTGTGTAGTTGGATTTCATTGTTGCGTGCCATCGTATCGGCAACATCGAATCTCCAGCCGTCTATGCTATATGGCGGTTTCAACCACTTCTTTACGACCGAGTCAGGCAGACGGTACAGCTTATCCCGTAATGCCTGAGAAGTGTAGTTTAATGTAGGCAGTGTTTCAACATCAAACCATGCCTTGTAGTTATTGTTTTTATCAAAAAAGTAATATTCACGCTCGAGGGAATCGGGATTATTATACGCTCCTGTTGATTTTGGGAAAAATACTCCATCCCGGTTGAACCATTTATGTGCGATGCCTGTATGATTGATAGATACATCAAGAATCAGCTTCATCCCCTCTGCATGAAGCTCTTTGGAAAGAGCAGCGAGCGCCTCATCGCCGCCGAAGTGCGGGTCTACCGTAAAGTAGTCCAGGCAATCATACTTGTGGACTGTTGCCGCATAGAAAATAGGATTTAGATACAGTGCAGTCACACCAAGTTTTTTAAGATACGGTATTTTTGCCTTGATACCTTCAAGGTCTCCGCCGTAGAAATCCAACCCGTGACTTGTTGCATATGACTCGGGCGGCGCATCCCAGTTCTCGATTTTTTGCGTGGGGTTTCCGTTAAAAGTATACTCTCCGGGCTTTACGTCATTATTGGGGTTTCCGTTGTAAAACCTGTCCGGGAAAATTTGATAGAAGACGGCGGATTTTACCCAAGAGGGTTGCAGGTAACCGGTCAGTATTCTATAGTCGTATGTCTCATCGGGGATATGAAGAGAAATCCCTCTTTGATTTAGGAAGTAAACACACTCGTCCGTGACAATGTAAATGTGGTAGTGGAAAACATCTTCATATGGAGTTACTGTTTTACTATAGTATTGAAGCCCGTTTTTAATATGGCTCTTCATCATTTCATCCAAGATTTCAACACCGTTTTGTTTTGAGCGGAGATAGATTTTTGATACCGGTGCTGTTTCCAGAATCCTGAATGAAATAGTTATGCTCTCGCCTTTTTGCGGCAGGGGATTTGATACAAAATATTTTGTGCCGTCGGTATATGCGCTGTTTATCCAATTATTCATATGGTCCTCCTTATATTAATGTAGTGACATGGATTCTGCGACTGACGCGCAGAATGACGGAGCTATGAATATCCCCTGTACAATGATAGCTTACCGCGAATTTCTTCACAACGTACCATACTTTGCTAGGAGTGTCAACTTTTAATGAATATGTAAAATATGTATAATTTGTTAACGCGCCCTTTGTGCAATATGCCATAATTATTAGCTAATTTGCTAGTTGAAAAAATGACGGACTTAGAATATAATTCATGTTGCATGGCAAAATGGAAACGCTTAAAGAACGTTTCTGATTATTACGCAAAAAATGGGCGAAAAGCCAAATAAATGGAGGAAAAATTATGAAGAAAATCCTAGCAATCGTATTATCTGTGATCCTTGCATTAACAATGCTTGCAGCATGCGGAGAAGAACCGGAAATAATAGTTCCGCCGCCTGTAGACAGCGGCACACCTGACGCTCCGCCACCCCCGCCGGCGCCGGAGCCTCCCGACATACCCGAACCCGAAGCAACTCTGTCGGGCACACTCAGAGTCTGGTATGATGATGACGATCAATTTGAAGAAATCCAAAGAAGATTTAACGAAGTCTATCCGGACATCATACTTGAGTACAATCGTTATTCACATACCGAAACACGCGAACAGTTGCAAATGGACGGACCTGCCGGAATCGGCGCCGATGTCTTCATGATGCCGCACGACCATATCCTGCCGGCAATCATGGACGGACTTGTCGAACCACTTCCCACATGGCTTCAGGATAAAATACGCGAAAATCATCAACCGACAGCAGTAGATGTCGTCATGTACGAAGGTCAAATGTATGCTGCTCCGAGAGCCATGGAAAACATAGCACTTTTCTGGAATAAAGACCTTTGGGGCCCGAACCCGCCGTCAACAATGGAAGAGATTATCGAGTGGGCTCAAGAATATAATGATCCCGGCGCTGGAAAATGGGCGATGAAGTGGCAAATAGTAGACGCTTATCATAACTTCCACTGGTTCAGCGCACACGGAATGCAGCTCTTCGGGCCTGACCACAGAGATTATACCCAACCCGGATGGAACACCCCCGCAGGTATAGCCGGAGCTGCGTATCTGCAGTATCTGCGCGATAATCTGCTTGACGTGGAAGCCGATGATTCCAACTGGGATGCTTCAGTCGCTGAGTTCCAAAACGGCAATCTACCCCTCACAATCTCCGGACCATGGGCAATAGCGAGTGCAGAGGAAAACGGAGTAAACTTCGGAGTAACAAAGCTCCCGACGATCAATGGTGTTCAGCCGGTTTGCTTCTCGGGCGTCCGCCTGATTGCGATGTCCAGCTTTACGGAAGTACCGGAGCTTGCAGCAGCATTTATTGACTGGTTCACCGGTGTAGAGGGTGCAGCTTACCTGTATGAGTTTGAAGGTCAACTGCCATCATACAGGCATCATGATCAAGTCCCGGGACTCTCCGGCGATGCGCATCTTATGGGAATCGGAGAGCAATCACCCTTCACTATTCCGATGCCTATCATCCGTGAAATGCAAGCTTACTGGACAGTACATGAAAATGTAGTAGTATTCTCATGGAACAGGCTGCTTACTCCTGAGGAAGTCGGAG
>Ga0123353_10010130_pt1 | contig 13105 bp, 9 predicted proteins | sample TergutLab28metaG_3_FD_92763 | JGI IMG/M metagenome (GOLD analysis project Ga0123353, IMG submission 92763) | Labiotermes labralis P3 segment gut microbial communities from Petit-Saut dam, French Guiana - Lab288 P3 | ecosystem: Host-associated > Arthropoda: Insects > Digestive system > Gut ...
CCCCTTGTCGGCTGTCCACGACTGCTTATTCAATTTATTCGCAGCTACCCTCCATAAAGGAGGCCGTTCCCCTATCCGCAACCTGAGGACGCGCCATGCCGTGGTGACAGGGACCCACTACACATGGCAGTGGGAGGGTTACCTATGGAATATGTAACTAGCAATGGGAATTGTTAAATTTTCCCATTGATATTTCACAGACATTCCTTTAATGTTCATTATGTTCATTTAATATCATGACTAGGCCACGGGCTGAACAGTCCAGGGTTTGACTCCTGGCAGGGCAAGATACAAAAACTAAACATGCAGACCAACTGTGAAATCCATGTAGCTTCCTATTTAATGGGTAATGGGGATTCCTTTGCCAGGGGTAAAGTGGGGCTTATCTCTCTGTATGCCATCATTATGGGAAAGGAACAACTATATTCTTACCTTTAGCATAAATACATTCATTCAACATGCCAGTGATGCTGACGGTTGTATAGTGTCTGCCTGCGAGGACGACCTGCTGAGTGATTAGCTGTAGGTAGTTTTTAAAAAACAGACATAGACAAATAAAAGAAGTCGGCAAACCTGTTCCTGTAATGAAATAGTTAAGACGTCTGTACTGCCTGAGGGATTCAAACTAAAGGAATCATGATTTAGAGCTTATAGAGTGTTGTGCCATGCCGTGTTGCCAGTTGTCTGCATAAAGAGAAGCTTGAAGCTGTGCTGTAACTCAGGCAGTTTGATGTCAGCATAGGACAGTGGAGGCCTGGGTTCAATTCTTCTGAAAAAATCTGTGTGTGATTTTATGACTTTTCAATGTAGTTCACAGATGTGGCTCTTCTCAGAATGAGGAAGTTTGGCTTTTCATAAAAATGTACTTTATTACACGCTGTTTGCATTGTTACTAAGTGATGGTGGATGAGATGAGTAGGGTATGCAGCATGCATGGGGGAGAAGTGCATACGGGATTTTGGCGGGGAAATCGGAAGGAAAACATAACGTGGAATACCACGGTGCATATGGGAGGATAATTTTAAATGTGTTTTAAAAGAAATTGGATGGGAGGACATGGACTGGATTTAGCTGGCTCAGGAGTGGGCAGTTGTGAACACTATGTCGAACCTTTGGTTTCTATAAAATGCAGGGAATTTCTTGACTAGCCGAGTAACTGGTAGCATCTCAAGAAGGGCTCTCTTTCATGTAGCTAGCTAGTTAGTTAGTTAGTTCATCAGTCAGTCAGGCAGTTGAGAAATTGTTTGGATTTGGGAAGTTTTAATAAACTGCCATTAAGGGTTCTTGTATTTATTCTGTTACTTACAAATACAGTGTGGATCAAGTAAGAAGAAACTATCAGATCTTTGGTGATGGTACATTTTGTTGTGCAAAGCTTTTAGATACAAACGTTATGGTAGAATTGAGCTTTGGAAGTACCTGTGCACCAGAACAACACAAGCTGTGACGTATACAGCAAAGTGTGCCAGAGCAGTGCTGAGTGACCTGGTTATTGCATGAGAACATCTCTGAACCAATTGTGAACAGGCAGCATCTTAGTTCTTCAAAGACAGCACGTTTTGTGCTGAACAGTCAGGGTACTAAGATTACTATTAACTAATTATTAGTATTAGTGCAATAAAATTTATTATAGCAATTAATTATAATTTAATTTTTATCATGTGCCATTGTTTTTGAAGAATGGAAGAACATCAGCATGAAGCTTGGCACTGTTTCTTTGTCAGTAATAATGTTTTTATGAAGTATTCATTCATTCTATAAAATTATAACTGAAGCACACTTGCATGAATTATTATAGGAATGTACATAAAGCCGAAAGATTATGGCAGATGCTGGGGCTCATCACAGTGTATTTTCCCAACATATGATGTGCCAATGCATTATGCAGAAAGTTGTTAACTAAATTTAACTTCAGCATGTGAAATTCAGTAAAAAAATTGCCCTTTGTTCTGGTAGGGTAGTGTAAGGTAAGTGTGTTTAAAATATGACCTTTGTGCTGCAGGTCGCTCATCACTGCTCTAGATGCTACTCCTCCAAACTACGTATACAACCGATTATATTACATTTATGTTCATATATATATATATATAAGAAATATATACACCTTGTGATAGGAAGATCTGATCCTATTGGTCAGAATATTTATAAAGCCATTTTATGATAAGTTATTGCCAACCTTGAAGCCAACAGTTAACTGACTAGCTACTTTGTCTGCTATGCCGTAATGCTGGCAAGTGTCGAGCAGAGTCCTTGCCTTAAGCTGCAGTTTCCACAGGATGTTACAGAAATTAACTGGTTTAGACAGAGGCCTTTGTTTAAAAATGGGTGAACAACTTCCTCAGTTTCATGTGTGCTGTGATACCTGGTTAGGAATATTCCATTTAAAGCGGTCAGTCTGGAATGTTGCAGTGATTTGGTCCCAGAAATATCCCCAAGGAATGGTGTAGTATTATCCCATTCAGAATGTTTCCATTTAATGAGATTTCCTGCTTTAGATGCATGTTTTTTGAGCCACGTGTCTGAACTGCTGAATGTACGTTAACTGTGTCTCGGTGCACAAAGTGTAGGAAGTTCATTTACTGGCAGCTTAATAGTCTTCTTCATAAATACTTTTATTGCTGTAATTAGTGACATTATGATGACAGACCTGAAGGACAGCTGTTTTGTGAAAATATGTGGTACGTTTATGAATCATTTAGTACGTTTATGAATCATTTAAGTGTCTCTCGTTAACTCAGGTTTTCAGGATCATGCATTTATAATTCAATACCGTTATTAGTACACGTTTGACGTTCATAGGGCCGTGCATCATAATGTTATTGCTGCAGTAAAACCAATCAGATGCACCAATTTATCAAATTTGTTTTATTTTAAAATGACACTCTACATGTTTTGGATAGTCTTCCCGTCCATCCTCAGCTTGCTAGCAAGCAGAGAGCAGTATCTGTTTGACAGCTGTATGTACAGTCTTGGACTGCCGATGATGGACGGAAAGACCTTCTGAAACATGTACAGTGTCATTCTAAAATAAAATAAATTTGATACACTGGTGCATCTGGTTGGTTTTACTGTAGGCATATTATTAGTACATGTTTGAGAGACAATGTATCAATGTATTTCCATCTCATAAAGGTGTAGAAACAGGCAGTGGGTACAGATTGAATGGCCGCAGTGCTTTTTAATGAATCTGTTTTGCAACATTTTCCTGCTTAGGATGTCATCATGGTTCAGTCCCTTGTAAAACTTCTTAAGAGGGAACCATTGCATTTGGTAAGGTATGTACTCAGGCTGTCTGTCTGTCTGTCTGTATAAGACTGTTATGATATCTTATGTGAGTGACAGTCTTCCTTCAGTCTTAAATCACAGCACTTTGATATTTTCATACCTGCAACTTATTTCTGCTAAATGAACTTAACAGAAGTTGATTTTTTATGTGACGTTGGATGTTCTGGTATCAGTGAGCATGTCTTGTGGAATGTGAGACCCTGTACTTTCATTGATAGATACCAGCGTTTCATAGAATCCTGCTGCCTTCATCTTCAGATTAGAAGCTTGAGAAGATGGCATTAGGTTCCTCTGAAATGTTTGTACCCATCTACCAGACCATACGGCGTCAGATCATAAGGGATTGTAATCTTACTTTTGACTCACATCTCACAAAATTTTTGTTAACTAAAGAAATTCAACTGATTAATGACTGTCGTTCTGCTTATTCCATTTGTAACGTGTGTGTATTGCTTCAAGTAGACACTCAGTGTTGTGTGGTGCCTGAAGTCTGTGTGAATGATATACAGGGGCATCACCGACACCTGCTGTAATGATGAACTGTAAATGTGTAGAAACATTCACCTTGTACTGCATGTTAAGAGAAAAAGGAAGTTGCTCCAGTTGAGTGAGACATTGAATTGAAGTTTGCAGTAGTAAAGTGTTCAAATGAAGCCTGGTGGATTAAAGAGTGGGCCGTAAATAATTATGTAAATTACAGTTGCCAAATCAAATAAGTCATTTAAAAAAAGATTCAGGTCTTTTGGGGAATGTTATAGTTCCTGTCATTTTGATGGTATGTATTGCCTTCATTGTCAGGGTCAAATAGTCCAGGAAAAAGTGCTTGACCCTGAAGATGAAGGCAGTGTGATCCTTGACAATGTGAGGAACTGCTGGCTGCCCAACAACACAGCATCACTTCCCAGAAGATATGAAGCTTCAGCTGCACTGCTTTGAGAGCCCCAGTTCTCATAATCTATATGAAGTCACTGAATTCGTGTTCATTACATTACATTATGTTACATCACAGTGTGTCTGATTAGACTTTTCTTGGAACTTAGACTAATGTAAATGTGCTGCATCATATTGCAATACATGCATTTTGTTAGTTTAGGAATCTATCAGGTTTAACCAAAGAGTTTTGCAGCTCAAGTTCAGGAAACTGTTGCTTAAGGCATTCTGAAATGACATTTGCCTGCAGGACAAAATGGCATACGGCTGGACTGCATAGCAGGCTTGAGCTACTATTATTGACTCAGAAGCACAGCTTTAACCTTGGCAGTGGTTGCTCAGTGGGGAGTCGGACTCCGTTGTTTTTTATGACCAGTACTCATGTATTGCAGTTAGAAATGTGTGTGGCTGTGGTACAGCTGTGTACTGTGCATACAAGTTAGTACTGTTATTTACTCTTTTCTTCTGTCTGGTCAGGGCTGTGTGTAAACCTGACTCTGTGTTTGGTATAATTTGAACATCTAACAAAAGATGACCATGGGGAAGTGTTAGATTCAGTTATGGATATGTATATTTTTGACTGGACTTTTATGTTTTCCCCATTAGTACACTCCTGAGAAAAGGAAGCCTACCCATGCTGTCGAGGTCAAAGCTGTTTCTGTCAGTTGAGGACAATAGGCATATGTTTTACATTCATCTTAGTATTCTGTTTCTGTCTGTTGGCAGCATCACTACATAATCTGTTAACTTAACTTTTCTATTCTAATGATGGCAGATAGGGCTGACATGATTTGAGCAATTAGGTCAATATTCTTGTGGTTCAGCTAGAAGCTGCTGGGTTTGTGTGTCCTTGACTGATAGTATGGAATGTGAACAATAGGTCAAATGTTGGGTCCACTTGTGTTGCAACTAGCAATGTGCATAATGTGATGCAGAGTGCATGAATTGTCACCCTCTGGCTTCATGAAACCAGGCAATGTCTTATGTGACAGCAGACAGATGTGTACAGGTTTTTGGTGGGGAAACCTGAAGGAAAGGAAGCACCTGCAAGATGTAGGCATAGGTGGTATGATATTAAAATGTATCTGAAAGAAATAGGATTGAAGGGCATGAAATGGATTAATCTGGTTCAGGATAGGGACAAGTGTGTACAGTAATGAACCAGTGGTTTCCATGAAGTTTGGGGAATTTGTTGACTAGCTGAGGAACTAGCAGTTTTTCAAGAAGTACTGTACTCTGTGGAGTTAGTTACTTATTTAATTGTGGGAGGGCCTTTTTGTCTGGACTGAACATCATGGGTGATTGACCCTCAGGTGGTCACAAGCCTGTCACCATCGAGGCCAGTCCGTGTGGACTTTGCAGTTGTCAGAGTAGCAGTTGGACACGTCTCCCGCCCCCAAGTGTTGTTTCGGTTTTCCCTTGTCATCGCTGCACCAATCCTCATACTCGTTCAACAACCCATTAATGACACTATATAATCTTAGCAGTTGACAGCATCATTAAATACCAGACTAAAAAAATTCATGTTCATTTGGTTACAACTTCTGCTTCTATTTGGGTTCATATCCAACACTCAGAACACTGGAGGACAGCTGAATCACACTCTCTTACACTCATGTCTGTGGAAAAGTCTGGTCTTGCAGACAAAGCCTGTTTTCCCCACAGTTTGGATGCTACCAACAGTCCGGTGCACTCCTCAAACTGTTCGCACAGTACTAGTTGCAAACAATTCTGTTCAATACTCCCAGTAGGACCACAATGCATACAATTCCAGATAGGTGTCTTACATCATATTTTGGATTGGTACAGATAGAAACATACAAAATGTATTTATCTCTCAGGTGAACACGTATCTTTTTCATCCTTTGCTTGTTGCAGCAACTCTGGCATGAGTTGCATAACCATGTGTTCATGAACAGTGCCTCAAACAGTGAATATGACACGAGTGATTTGCATATTTACTTGGGTTGCCATGAAATGTTTAGATTTTGGGTCAAAGCTCATATAGCTTCAGTAACATAAATAATCCTAAATGATATTTATCATCAAATCGGACAGAATGAGAATGATAGGTCGTATGAGAGATTAAAAGCATGTACAAAGTTTGATTGAAAATAATGGAGGGAAGATATGTTTGAGAAACTGCAGACATAGATGGCAGTTGATATGAAGTTGTATCTTACAGAAATTGGGTGGAAGGATGTGGACTGGACAGGAACCAGTGGTGGGCTGTTGTGAACATTGTAATGATGCTACAGGTTGTATTCAGTAGGGTTGAGAGTTTCTTCACTAATGTAGGGCTCTGCTAGGACACTATTTTAATGTTAAAATGCTAGGGAGGCAACACCTGAAAAAATCTGTTCTTCAGAATCCAAAAACTGAAATGTTTTTTTGACCAGAGATTTTGCCTTCTAAACGTGGATACAGCAGGATGTGTGAAGTATCAGAGTTGCTTGCTTGTACAGATTTGTTTTGACTATCGTGAGAAAAGTAGGTAGGTGTATTGTGTTTTGCAACTTAAGCTCCATAGACACAGGTAAAGATTTTGTGCACTTGCCACCACAGCTGTCGTCCTGCCGGTCCAAAAGCTGTGGAGGGAAGACAGCCTCTTCCTGTGCCGGACACTGATCCCCATTACTCTGATCATTCAAGAATACTGTAAGAATTTAAGATATTATTTATGACAGACTGTGTTTAAATAGTATTCCCTCTGCCCGAGCACCCTGCCATGAAAGCATGTAGAGGGTGCAGAGGCAAAGACCCACATGTTCAGACACTGTTCACACAGGACATGCAAAGGATTGGTCTTAGCTGTTAGGGGAACTTCATATTTGCAGGGAACACATCATGCTAGTTGCATGAACTGATAATGGTGGTGCTGCTGCTGCCACTCTCACAGTGCACAGTTTACTAAGAACAAAGTGTGCCTGAAGCATGAGGCCTTTTACACAGAGTTTGTTGATGTTACAGTTTGTTTGGGCCACTATGCAACATAATCACATACCCTGCCATTGCAGCGTGAAAATTTCATGTAATTTGGGTGTCAGTGGTGGCTGAGTGTGTGCAAGGCAATGTTGGGTCAGGAAAAGAATAAACACAGACTTACCCATCCATGTGTCTAAAGGGTACCTCACCTCTGCTTACCTTCAGTATGTAAAAGGTCATGTTGGATCAGGAAGAGAATGAACACAGACTTACCCACCCTTCTACCTAGCAGCTACCTCCTCTCTGCATATTTTTCCACATTCTTGCTAGCTCACAGCTTTATTTCTGCTGACGTTCTGTGCTTGTGCTTTCAAATCCTGTCAATGTTCATGGAAGGATGAGCAGTTGGTTGATATAAACACACATGAACAGTGTTCCTTTTGTCTGTAAACCCAGTGAAGGAGTGAGAACATGAATGGAGGCCCTAGTTGAACTGTAACATATCAACTTGTTGTTCTTTACTGTAAAAAAAGTAATAATTTCTTACAAGATATGGAGCCTTTTCTTGTCCCAGAAGTTGGTACCTTCATTCCACTGAAATGAGAAGCTTTTGTCTTTTGATTGAGTTCCAGACTTTGAAGTACAGTGGCAGACAAATATTTGTATTAAGGTACGGTCTTGCAGGATGTGACTCCTTGCATTTTAATATACAGGTACCAAACTATACGGCGTCGCCTCGGAGAATATCGGGACCTTAATGTTCACCGCTATGAGTACATTTCACACAGACATGGAAATTATCTGTTTGGTACATGGTGTTACTGTCTTCTGGGATGTGACACCGTGTATTCTGTTCGGCAGTAACGAACGCTTCGGACGAACATTCTGCCCCAGTCTTCCAGTTAAAGATGCAGGCAGAATTCCCTCCTGCCTGACAACACGAAAAAAGGAAGTTACACATTTTTCTTCCACATATCTATTCTTCCCTTAAAGCAGTGATTATTAAAGTGTGATGCGGTCTGCCGACCTACAGGAGGCCACGAGATTATTTTTTGTTTTATGTTGTAAGTTAGAAAGAAAAGGGAATTCACTGTGTTAATATTTTACAGAATCTCATAATCTGTAGTAATGGTGTAACACAGTGTACATTCTGCTATGTAGAACAAAATTTTCTTTTCCTTTAGGGTTTCCTAATTACAGTTTTGTAATGAATTTTAGTATAGCCAAAAAGTTTTTCCAGTTTGGGTATGTTTTGTATATAATTATTTGAACTTCAGACTTTACTGCACATTGTGCCGTATGGGTCTGCGAGTTGAGGTACTTTGGGGTAGGGGGTCCGCAGAATTAATGAGTCTTTGTCAGGGATCCGTGGTACCAGAACATCGAGAAACACTTGCTTTAAATCACGGTGTTTGCAGTGTGTACCACTGTCAAAAACCGTGCGTTCTGTCGCATAGTGTATTTATGCGTTTGTAAATGATTCCCATAACAAACAACATCGACCGGTTGGCCTGTGTAATGGATGACACTTTGCTCTCTGTGAGGTGCGAAATGGATGTGTACAGGGAGAGGAGCTTCGTATATCGGTGGGGTCTATGATGTGGGATTGTTGAACGTCTCGTGTGGTGTTCCTCTGCAAATATGTGTCGGGTGGTTGTCTAATGCGCCGTCGCAGTTACGAGGGCCGCCATGACGGGTAAAAGGCCCAGCGTCCTGCTGATCGTGGCGCTGCCATGCGAAGGCGAGTCGTTTGTGGTCGTTGTGCCGTGGGGCGGGCGAGCCGTCGTCGGGCTGTAGTTGGTCGTCGTGGGAGGGGAATAATCGCCGCTACCATCCGTCGGCTCTTCATCGTCGTCATCGGCGGTGGGCTGGGACACGGGCCGAGCCGTCGGTCTGGTTGAAAACTGCGACGTGTTGCCGTTGCAAAGGTCCTTGCCAGAGCAGAAGCAGTAGTGGACCCCGTTGGCCACCTTGCAGTCGCTGATTACTTCACCGTGATCAGTGCACATCCGCAACACGTGGGGTTCTGTGAAACAGTAGATAAATTCCTTCATTTTGTGACCCATTATTCAGGGTTTTCAAATTATGACGTTGCCAACATTACTGTGCAGCGAAAACGCTGTGTGTTCTTGAACCCCTCTTAACAAGCCAGCCCCACATATCTCTAGCACCTCTTTCGGAAGAGGCTAATTTGAGCCACTGAACTCAATTTGCCCAGTGCCATAAGACTGCGATCGAACTCCATCGTCCGGCAGGTCCGACCCTGGCCTGGCTTACCGCTAGTCTGCGTGAGGCATCCATTGTATCCGGTCGGACACTCCCTTTCATACCGCTTGTCCATGGGGTTGAAGTGTTCACACAGAAGCAGTTCTGTCGAGCCTGGGAACTGCTTCATCGCTTCGTTCCTCCAGGATTCTGTCCGCGGCACACACACAAAACAGCGGTTACCCGCGACCACTGCAACAAAAATGAACAAACCTGATACCGAGGGATCATTGTATTTGAGCAGTTTGTTTTGTCTTTTCCTGTTGGTTCGGTTGTCGTATAAACCGTAGCCACTAGGCGGCCCGCCCACGAGGCGCTGTAAAGGCGGTGGAAAGTGGTACAGATTGGTCGTGTAAAGTAATGACTGTGTTGTGTTTGATTGGGGGGGGGGGGTGATGTGCAGGGCGTGTGGCTCGCATAAAAGTGATGCGAAATTTGTGCAAAGTTTTGTTGGGAATTCTTGAAGCGAAGAGACGGCGACTGGAAGGGGTACGTTGACGGTTCCGTGCGAACACGGCAGAAGCCGTCTGATTCCGCGGGGCTTTCCCGAGCACGGCTTGCTTGTTTGATAGAAAGCCCGCACAGACCGTGCGTCAGTACAGCTGCCGTGCCTAAAGCAACCTTACAGGGTAGAAGGCTGACCTTTACTGGGTTAGCCGAATTTGTGTTAGCTACCGAAACGCCCGTAGGCAAATGAACACACAGGTGTGTGGATTGGATTCAGTTGGATCTTGATGCAGGCCAGTGGAGGGTTCTTAAGAAACTTGGGTTTCCTTGCGTGGCTCAGAAGGACTGTGCCCTATAATTTCGGTTAGGGGTCACAGTTTCGAATTTGGACATTGACTGTATTTTTGCAAACTTCCAAAATCCGCGTAACACTCCGACAGACCAGCAGTTACTCCGAACTCGCCGACACTGTCAGTTGCTACTGGTACATGCACTGATATGGGTCCATGTATATGTGTGTGTGTATGTATGTATGTATGTATGTATGTGTGTATGTAACAAAAGCATATCGACATGCAGACCCGTGACCCACACTGCTGGTTCTCACTGGCACCACTTGGATTTTCTAAAGTACGCCATCTGGAGTACCAGTGACGTCATGAATCACAGTTACAAATGAGGCAGCGAAACAACCGTCTGTTCAGGAAGTTTCTTTATTAATTGTGAAGGAAGTTTTGCAGATGGCTGTAATGGGTGACCGGGGTTCAATAATGTGCAGAGGCGATGACTTAATGGAACTTCCTCTGCGGACATTTGCGTATGTGCTGTCTGTTGCTGTCAACATGTTCTGCTGCCTGTCCTCGTGTAGCGTCTCAAGAAATGCTGAACGGATTTTGATGAAATTCAGTATTGTGTGGTTCTACTGAAATGTGATGCTGGTGTCCATGTTTTTGATTAAGACCTGACAACAGCAACAGCAGCAGCAGCAGCAACAACAACAACCGTTTACATGAACAGCTGCACACGTTTCTGCTGGCATCTAGTTTGCAGCTTCCTGCATATTTATCGTAGCAAAGAACGTTTGAAGCGGACGTTGTGGACGAAACACATCCTGTGTCCAGAATATTTTTCCCGCAATTCTGAAAGCTCTTCAGGATGGCGGCAATCGCAAGTCAGAACTGGTGCACGGTGCCACAGGCAGCGCAGTTGACCGTGCAATTCGCCGCACACTTTCCGGTGCTGAAGACACCGCAGATAAACCGTGCAAGCCTGCGGTACGATAGCCTAACCAGCTTGACAGCTAACAGCAGTCCAGCAGATGCCCAGTAGGCCTACCTCGCGTCAAGTGGAACTCCGAGGTTGAAGAGTTAACCGTTTCCGTTACGTGTAAGGTCATTTTTTTTAACGACGCCCTCATTAAGATGGCCGGTGAATAATGAATTGCAAAGTATGTGGGGGTGGCCGGTCTCGGTGGCCGCGCGGTCTAAGGCGTAGGCCTGAGACCGCTCGCCTGCTGAGATTGTGGGTTAGAATCCCACCGGGGGCATGGGTGTCTCTGTGTTTTGAATGTTGTGTGTTGTCAGGTGGAGGTCTGTGCGACGGGCTGATCACTCGTCCAGAGTAGTCCTACCGACTGTGGTGCGTCGTTGTGTGTGATCTAAAAACCACGAGCATGAAGAGGCCCTGGCCCACTGGGGGGCTCTGGCGCCAAAATAAAAAGTATGTGGGAGTAACCTGTGGGAGCTGAGTAAAACCACGAAATTCATCATACAGTATCGCCAGCCCGAAATATGAACCTGGGACATGCATAAAAGGAAGCAGCAGTGCCTGGCAGTGGTGGGTGTGATAAGTGTGGCAGATACCGTACTATGGGTATAGGCTACTTTTGCAGACACGTCGCTTTATCTATCAACTGCAGCCTTATGTGGTTTTGCTGGCCATAAAATTAATCGCTCTGGACGAGGTTTGTTTGATATAGGTGGATATTAACTGGCTGTGCGACGCTGCAATGACGACTCTCGAAAGGTAAACACGGTGCCCTGAATGTAGGGAAGCAGAACTGCACACACGTGACCCTAGATGGAGATTGTGCATGTAAAGTGGGGGTCATGTTGCATCACTTAGAGGTCACAATAAAATTTGGTGGACAGCCTTCTGGCGTTTTATCAACTGAATGTTTTAAAAGTGCGCCTATTCGCGTGTCCTTGTAACAACTCAACAAGAGCAGGAAGGATTCTAATGAAATGTCATTTTGTGCGGTTGTACTGACATTTGTAGACACACACACACACACACACACTGCTGCATGCATCTCTAACGTAAACGTGTTTCGGCCATGAAGCACGTGTTAATTTTTACTGCAAATTCCGAAGTAGTTTTGGGGCGATAAATATTTGTAAGACTTAGTTTTTGAGCTTAATGGAGAAGGAGGTACAAAAAGGGGAGCGAAAGTGCTTGCATCGTGTTAGCCCTTCAAGACCAAAAGTACGGCTTTATCCAATGCTGTCCGATTACCGAAAGAGCATTGCTTTTTGGAGGTTCCCACGCCCCGCCCTATCGTCCTTCTGGTAAAAACGACATGTAGATGAAGATGACTATGGAGCTAGGAAAAGGTATGTAGTCAAACACAACTTAATTAAGTTGTGTTTGACTACATACCTTTTCCTAGTTTCACACACACAACGGGTATGACACACTTCCTAGATGACACTGGAGCATTGGCGGAATGAGAGTGACAGGAGGGAACAGAAGTACGTGGAGAAAAACCTGTCACAGTGGCACTATTATTATTATTATTATTATTATTATTATTGGACTGCACTGCAGTCCTATGCGGACCTTCGCCTCAATTTTTTTAAAATTTGTTTGAAATCAGCAATTAGAGTGCAAAGTATTCAATAAGCTAATGGGCTGGTCGCCTCCTTAATGGACTTCTACCAGTCAGCCCAATTTTTGACCTCTTTTTCCAATTTGTAATTCTGCATTAATATCTGTACGGAGTTCCACCAACAGTACCACTTTATGCACCACATATCTAACATGGACTGACCTGGGATCGAACCCGGGCCTCCGTCTGAGCCATAGCACGGCCTTAAGTACTGATTTTAACCTGAAGTATATAAAGATCCACTCCGTACCGCGCAGTAAACACATTCCGTCTCGGTTATAAAAACCAGTCAGTTAATGCTGTATAGGGAAATAATCGCTGTTTGTTCTCAGATCCACACAAAACACATAAATACACTGTGTGGGC
>Ga0123353_10010131_pt1 | contig 13105 bp, 4 predicted proteins | sample TergutLab28metaG_3_FD_92763 | JGI IMG/M metagenome (GOLD analysis project Ga0123353, IMG submission 92763) | Labiotermes labralis P3 segment gut microbial communities from Petit-Saut dam, French Guiana - Lab288 P3 | ecosystem: Host-associated > Arthropoda: Insects > Digestive system > Gut ...
AGCGGTGGTGGTCATGGCGGTGTTCGTAGTGGTCCACGAGGTAACATGGGTGGCTCCTGGGGAGGCCGCGGTGGTGGTGACTGGAATTCTGGAGGAAGTGGTTTCAACGGTGGTGGATGGGGAAGTGGTGACCCATGGGAGAACCGTGAGCCACCTGGTGGTGACTGGGGCCCAGGCAGCGGTGGTGGTGGATCAGGTTATGGCAATAGAGGTGGCAATTGGAGCAATGACAATTTTAACGGTGGCTATCAACAGAATTATGGTGGAGGGCCTGTTAGAGGCAGCTTTGGTGGAGGAAGACCAGGCCCTTATTCAGGTGGTGGTGGTGGATATGGCTCGGGTGGTGGAATGGGAGGATATGGCGGAGGTGCACGTCGATATTAAACTATCACAGGTACATTATATTGTGCCTTCATTGGTACATATACTGGTGTTATGGGTTTGCTGCATTGTGCAGCCATTGTAGGTTGGAGAAAGAACCTGGCAAATACAGGAGTGACTAGAACTTCGACCTGTCTGGCATTGTAAGGACAATTTTGGCAGCCCCAGTTGCATCATGATACATTCTGTTCTTGACAGTGATTCAAATGAGATACATATTTAAGTGTGAGGTAAACAGTGAACAATCACAGCTGTGTACAACAAATATCTGATGTTTATTCAGTGTGGTTTATGTACTGATTGGTATATCTGATTTTTTTTTTTCTTTTCGAATATTGCACATATATATCCTTGGGTGTTTATAAGCATTTAAAGAAATGGAATTTCTCTGTGGGTTGCAGTTTTGTTTTTTTCTTATACTAAATACACACTTTTCCCATAAATGCATGCTTGCTATACACTGTTAATCATGTATCCTGGGTGTGTATCAGTATTAAATGAATAGCAACACTGGGTTGAAATGTACTTGTTTTTTTACTGCTTAAAGTGGCAACAGTGGGCATGTATTGCTTGTACACACACACATCCTTATTGTGTGTTTTATAAGTGACATTACAAGTTAATGTCTTATGAAGGCATCTGTACAGCAACAGTTAATGCTGATCATGAAATAGAATGTGGAGTAATCCATATATCCTGCCATGTTTAAAGCAATTTGCAGTCATCTCTTACAGTAGTTGTGTAAGTTGAATTTATCTTGAAGACTTTTTCTTCAGTTTTTATGGTGTCATGAATAAATGTAAATGTTCAGTTCAAAAATTACAGTGCATGCCCCCTGGGCATTACCATCAGATGTAAGTTCCAACATTTCTTAAGAGTGCAGATAGTTTTGTGTATTGGTTGTACAGTCTTTATGATTAAAACAATTTTATTTTTTAGCTATGATTCACTTGAACTGAAACCTGAACACCCACTTTAAAAATTGTGGTGCATGCCCAATGTTTCAGCATTTCTGACTTTCTCCCTGAGACAAAATTATTTTGGATTGATTTGTGCCACTTAGAAACAAGAGTTAGATCCCTAATATGGTATAGGAAGTAGTAGTTAGCAGGTGGCCAGTGGAAAAAACAATAAACACCTGCTTTCAATCAAATTCCAAGAATCCCAAGTAGTTCCGACACAACAGTAAGTTGCAAAACCTTCACCCACTAATATTTTAATGTTATTCATACTGTGCATTGTGATTACATTTCCCACTTACAAGAGCCAACATACACACATCTAACATCTACAATACAATCTTTTGTTTATTCCTGTGTGTTTTGGCACAACTCTACAACCTGCAATGACTATATACACCAATGTTTAAAACTTCACTAAGAGCACAATAAATTACAATAGTAATATATATTATATCATAGTGACTTCTGGAGCTGTATTAAAAAATGTAAGGCCTTGTAAAATTGGCAGGAACACCATACACAAGAGGGACCATAGACTATATAATTCAGACACAAGAAACTGAAACATGGATCACATTTACACACCATAGCTTGTTAATTAGAAAGGTAACTGGTTTCTTTCAACACATAGATCTGTATATCACATTTTGGGCAACAGATATGCTGTCTGATATGCTAAGACCTACAACAGAACTATAATGGCGTAAGCAGTTATATATATATATATATGTGTGTGTGTGTGTATAACTGCTTACTAAGTGATTCCTGTACAACATGAAGATGGCCATTATCAAGCGCTGAAACATGTAGTTGTTCTCTATGTAATAATAATATATACCTTTCCACCACAGAGTTGTGTTAGACAGTAAATTTTACTCCATTATAGTTTATTATAAACACAACTGGGAAGACAAACCTTATGACCTACAACAGAAATATAGGAATATATACAATAAATTGGGTTTATAAACTGATGTGCCAAGCGTGCAAAAATTGTATACAGACAGGACAGACATCTGAAGATGATCTCCAAATACTGTGTGTATATAAAAACCAGTAATCCTAAATTAGCATAGTACTTACACATGGACATGAATGGTAACCCATACATAATACCATGGAACTGACTAAGCCATGTGAAAAGGGACGATGACTGAATTCTTGGGAAAACATCTTTATATGAGCTTTACATCAGAAAGGATAACTGATTGATGAGCAAAATACTTTTGACCTTAACCCACTTTCCACAATCATACAAGACATACAACAGTGCACATGTGCCAGACACTTTGAATGAGAAACCCACACATACCTATATAACATAACCAATAATATGTTATCTTCTACACAGAACATATCACAAATACAGGCATCTGATTTATATCTGATATACTTAAATATTCTATACTTTATGACTTTAACAATCAGATGTTGATATATTTATAGGACAAGATCCATATGGATCAAGAATAAGATAGTGTGTCTGTATGCAATGGTAAAACCTAAAATATACCAAACATACAGAATTTTAACCACACTTTAACAGATCTTACACTTCTGAATTCATGCTGCAGAAATCACTGTGGTACAATATGTATTACTACTGTAATGTAGTAACTGCTGTATGGACTCCCTGAAGTTTGAGTTCTGTGGGAGTATATGAAAGATTATATTGTGTATGTTAGATGTGCATATGTTGGTTTTTTAGATAAGAATTTTGCCAATGAGCTTTGTCCACATAACTGCTGAATGTATTTTCGTGGAATATGATATTTGAGCTACAAGTGTATCTTCAACACGTGACGAGTGCACCCATATGATACACTAGAACCCCAATTTAAGATCTCTCTGGGGGACAAGATTTTTATTCCTTAAACTGAGAAAAATCTTAAATGCAGGTGGTGTGAAAATCAAACAGCAAAGTAATACTTTAGTTGAAAAACATGTTCACTTCAAATTTAAACCTTGTGACTTTAGCCTTATGTCCATTTTGTTTATATACACAAAAGATGAAACTTGAAAGGTGAACTAAAACTAGGGTTTCACTGCATACAACATTCTATGAGGCTAACCTTCAGTCAGCAGATATGGAAAGAATAATATGTAGGTGTTACAAAACATGACTCCATTTAGAACAATGAAAATACTACAGAGTAAAGTGTAAATACAAAATTAGATGCATACATATATATCGGGAATATTGCTTTTTAAAATAATCATGGCATGATATCTGCTTTTTGGTCAAGTGTGATGAATGAGGACCAGGGCTCTCGCCACATGTTGAAATCTGCGTAAGTGGCATAAGTATCTCCTGACAATTTTGAACTTAAGATTGCCCCACCAGATGTACGAACTGGGGGTTCCATATCTGCCTCTTCATCATTGCTAGCATGTCCTTCATCTCCACTTATCACCAGCTGAGTTCTTATATGGTAGGGCTACCATACATCCACAGTTTCCTGCAGGCTCATTGGCTGAGTGGTACTTAACAACTTTTGCAAGACAGGCAAAGTGGCTTCATATGGCTCCCATGAATACTGCTGATGTCATGTGTATCCCATTAGAAGGTCCTTGTAGCCTTTTCTCTTGTGTGTGTCACACCACCACTGGTAGATCATGAATCTTTTGTCTGTACCATCTCAATTCAGTAGCGTAACATGGAAGCTTTCCAGAAATCCTGGCAGTTCCTTATCATGTCTGATATGTCTGTGTGTGTTTTGGTAGTGAGAGGTTATGGGTATGTTTGTATCAAAGGTTTTATGCATCTATCAAAAAGCATTACCTCTCGGCACGAACTACGGATTACAGGCATACTAGACAAGATAGATGAATACAGGCGGAACTGGCTTTCACACTTGAAAAGGAAGGAGAACAATTGGAAGACCGAAGAAGCATTGGCGCGAGCAGCTGTAACTCTGGAGACAGATCAAAGGGTCCAATCCTTGATGTTTATGATGATCAAAAAATCATTATCCAGAGTAAAACCTATAGGATCATAAGTGGCAAAGCAGCATTAAAATTTCCAAATGATAGTTACAACTGTTAATATTCCGAATAATACCAAAGTACGTATAAAAGATGACAAAACATGACAGGCTGTATGCGGTCTGTCATCACAGTCCTAATATTCATGGTGATAAAATGTCAGAGTTATGTAATCAAAGGCTAAATTCCTATGTTTTTTGAAACTGCATGCATATGTGCAAACATGACAGGGTGTATAGAAGTCGGTGATCACGATCCTAATATCCATAAGAATGAAACAGAAATAAAACCACAGGATATTTGTTGCAGGAATTTTGATACTTAACATTTCTTCAAACTTGAAAAATATTCAAATAAACAGTGCAAGACCAATGTCAGATATTGCAATGGACCAAAAAAGCAACTGATACACCCTTCAATGGCTGCTGCGTTATAGTTGATTGCAAATTTCGTGGGGCATTCTTCACATCCATGTACTCAATGCACTTAACTGTTTTGGGGCATTTTGGGATAGTAAATTTTTTCCAACACTGGCAATGATATGTCTAAGGACTATTGTGAAGAATGCTGTGTACCCATCACCAGTTTTGAATGAGTGCAGAATTCATTTGTGTTACTATTCAATACATCTATATGTACATATAAACTATCACGGCATTGTTCATTGGTTCCATACATCAACAGGCCATTTTGATATGTGTGGATTTTCTCATCAAGTCTTTTCTTAAGTTCCTCTGACAATTATACATGGTTTCTTGTACTTTCTTGTGGTTTTCATGCAATTCCATACCTAACTTTTGAGCACTATCATTTCTCTGTTCTATTCTCTCTCTCTCTGTTTTTGCCCTTCTACACTCTTCTCTGTTTTCATTCCTTTGCTGTGCTCTCTCGGTTAGATTACTGACCCTCTCACCATTTTCAGTGATTTCCTCTTTAGTATGTTGCACTGCACTTAGGATTAGTATTAACATATCTTTATTGTTAGTACTCTCTTGACTGGTTTCTGTCTGCATCTTATCCCACATGTCTGCTGTATGTTGACCTATTTCGCCTAAACTGTCACTGAAATAAATTCTTGTTCTTGCCCTAGCAGAAGGTGTAAACTCCCCCTATCCTGACTGCATAAGCCTATCCCTACTTGTCAAGTCCATGGCAAAATGTTACTATGATTTGAAACAGATCATAAGATCAACCCGGTGATTATAGGTATGATGCTGCCCATTATTATTGTTTGTTAGTTGTCAGTTATGAAGTCTATGGCTGCAGTGCCAGTGACTGCTGGCAGTGGTGTTGATGACGTTGCATTTGTATTGATGTCTCCTACATTAGTGGCTTCACTGTTGGTGCCAGATGAAGGCTTGACTGTGACCTGAATTGGGCAAGGCTCCAAATGTTACAGGGCACTGAATTACGGAATCTTAGGGTCAATGAGCGGCTGGTGTTCCACTGGGGTGACAAAGGTAATTACATAGCTTCCATGAAAGTATACAACAAGTTTTGCAGAAATGACTAAGGTTTATAAACTAAACAAAACAATTATGTCTACAGTGATCACTGATGTGTGATTCAGCATAACTGAGGATGACAAAGCTTCCTAAGGCTCAGCCTGTCTCCATGCTTAGAAATTACTGCATATTCATACTGATTAAGTCTGGTAATACTGTAGAGTGAATCTCACAGATTGAACAACACAAAGCCTGACAAAATGAAGAAATAACATACTGGTAGAGTAACTCACTGATAAATTTGCAGAAACTGCAGAATGTCTGGAATGACCAAGTGAGTTACTAGTGGTAAAAACTTGCGTTTTGCCCCTTTACAGAATTTTAGATTTTCTAAATTCAGTCATTGGTAAACAGACTGCAAACTCCATGACATGAGAGTAGTTAACCCAGTTGCAAGGCCTTATCAAGCACTCAATGGATACAGTAATGTACAAACCTGACCACCTCCGGGAACCAATGATCTGCTTGCACTTATGCAAGACTGCAAAAGCACTATTGTACTTACGACCACATAATGCTTTAACAAAATCACCAGGTCCTGCTGATAATTATGTCCAAGGACTATTTCAAGAGCTGCTTGTATTGCGCATAACCATGTAGCATAGCTATTACTGTGTGTACTAACAGTACCCCATATCACATAGAGTGGTTATAGCTTAATGTCACAGCCATCCACTTGAGCAGTGTTCCATTACAAATGTCTGAAAGATACTTGCTGCTTTCATCTTCAGGTCTTCTACCCTGAAGATGGAGGCAGCAGTTTCCTCCATAACAGTGGTTCCTGTGTACTAGACTATATCACATATGCCAAGTCTCACAGTGGTATGCATGAAGATTCATTTTCTCTAGGGATATGTTTTGTTGAGTGTTGACTAGTACATACCATACCTACTCAAATACAAGAATCTTTTCCCAAACTATTATTTGAAAAATGGAGAAATGTCTTCCAATCTTATCTAAGTTAACAAGGTTCTGTATACATATTTTACTGAAAATTGAAAACTGTGGGTGGAGGGAGTCATCTTTTATTGGAGTAAATTCAGTAGCTACCGATGTTACAGAGGCACTAACTAACTAAACCATTAACTAACTCTATCGAGCTTCCTGGGAAACTAACACATCCTAAGCTAGTCAATAAATTCCCAGCATTTCATGGAACCCAAAGTTTCATTACCGCATTCATAACCGCCCATCACATACCGCTAACCTGAACCAGATCAATCCAGTCCATGCCTCCCAAACTTCTTTAAGACATATTTTAATATTATCCTCTCATCTACACCTGGATTAGCCAAGTGGTCTCCTTCCCTCAACTCGCTCCACCAAATCCCTGTATGCACCTCTCCATTCCCCCACATGTTCTACATGTCCTGCCCATCTCACACTTCTTGATTTAATCACCTGAATAATATTTGGTGAGGAGTACACATTGTAAAGCTCCTCATTATGTAGTCTTCTGCCCCTACCATTACCTTGTCTGTCTCAGGCTCAAATATCTTCCAAAGCACCTTATTCTCGAAAATGCAGAGGAACTACACTCCTCCAAAATGTAAATATTTACCAGTCAACATGATGAAACAATGCACAACACTTGACACTTCAAATCACAGCTCATTTATCATTACTAATAAATAACTGTTTAGCCTGCCACTTCAAGAATGGCAGGTATCATAACTCTCCAAAGAAATTCTTCCCTTTTCCCTGTATTTAACTTTTCTATAGCACATACAAATACCCCTGGTAGTGTGCTGCGTGAAAAATACATCCATCATTATTGACTGCACATACATTATTTGCATGACTTGTATTTGGAGTGCGGGTAGTCTCCTGACATACGGAGTTTGGTATGGACAAGTACTGATCCAGGATTGGCTGTCTGCATGAAATGGGAAAGACTGTGTTATGAAATCTCAGGATGAACAGGGAGAGAGAAAAAAAAAAAAGCAGTTTCTGACCAGTCTTACTACCTGGCTGGCATAAAAACCTGAAGCTGATGAAGTAACCAAGATTCAAACTCCTTGTAGTTACCCCTCAGTTTGTAGCACACTTACCATATTTAGCTAACTACAAGACAGTTTTCTTAATTCATGAAGTGAAGAATGTGGGTTCCCCTAATAATCTAGGACAAGGTTTTAAACAGATTTTGAATAGATGTTTTCCTGAAAATTTAAGACCATCAATTATTTTTTAACAAATACAGCAACTGTAAGAGCTTTATGATGGTGGGGAGTGTTAAATATTATAGTCTTTTGGGGTGTTAGGCCATCTAGTCTGACATGCAATAACTAAAGTTTCAAATGAGACTGAAAAAAAAAGTGACAGCATGTTCCTCCAACATGTTAGTACCTTGAAATTATACATCTGTGCAATAGATAAACAGAAATAAAACTTACTGTCAACAACCTGCACAACAAATTTCATTTATCCACATAAATTTGATGGTCAACTAGTTGCTCACAAACCTTATTTATGTTTGTACCTATCTCATACTACATGGTATAACCACCCACATTGTCCATAATATAAAATTATAATAAAACTTGCCAAGCGTTTGCTAGAAGTACCCCAAGACACTGCATTTGGTCCTCTGTTGTCCTGATAGGATACAGTTCACATTCTTCACATGCGTTGTTCTGAAGAAATGCTCACTGCCTAGAAAAAAAAAAACAATATATTACAGGAGGGATCATTATGTCCAAGGATTTTGAAAAATAAAAACACTGCATAAAGTTGCTCTGAACTTTTCAGAATACAAAGACACTTAAAAGAAAACCTCTGGGAAAACTACTGACTGACTTAGAGATCGATTTAGGGGTGAGGCCAACACAACCCAGCGCAAACAACAGCAGACAGTGTGAAGTGACTTTTGCATCATTCTCAGTGTGTGCACATACACAAACACAGGACTGGCACTTGGCACCAACAAAGCAAGCATGTTCCAGGCATGGGACATTTCCAGTAGCAACATTTTAACCATCGGTTGTTTCCTAAAAAATCCAGTAACAATATGAAAAATAAAAACAAACAAAAATCTACCTACTTTATAACCAGAACATTTTGTACTTAAAAATTACTGTGTAGGGTTCAACATTTAATGTTTAGAATTGTGTACTGCCACTCACATCACATGCTTTCATCTAACAGTAAAGGCTACAGGCACATATAAAACAGAAGAGCGAAAAAAAAAAAATGGCTCAACGTGCCATAAGTGGGTGCAAACCGATACGAAGGAGAGGGAGGTCAAAAATGTTTGCCTAGGCAGCAGCACACAACATATGACGGCGTGGCATAAACACACGCAATTTGTTGTACGAGATTAATTCAGGATCGATCTCCTCACTTCTGTTTGCAATGGAACCCCTATACGAATTGCAGTTTCCAAGTGCCGGGTGCATATCATTTCCATACCTGCTTCAACATGAAACAATCCGGCCTGTCAAACACTGTGGCTACGACGCACTGTGATGTCCTAGAATCTCAACGACAGCAACTGATCGGTCAGTCCATGTTTCTTCCAACCCAAACTTCTGTGTGCTGCGTTCACTGTAACAAAAAACTGACTTCAAGTTTCTAAAAGCTCCCGCATCCTGTGTGCGTATGTATGTACTACGTTACCCTTCACTGACATCACGCTTCTCGCCCTAGCTCCTCAATTTATTTCGCCACTTGCTTTCTCATACCAACCCACCTTGCTTTGTTCGTCACTCGAACACAAAATTTAACTCTGTTCTGTGCTCTAAACCATGTAAAAATTACCATGGATCAGACACATAGCCTTTCTCTGCTCTTCATTACACGCCGACACGTGTGCCTATCGATGCAACTCCTGGAAAGTTGGACGCGTAATTTCCCTTCGTCCCGAATAAAGGGAAAATTTCAATGTGTAGAAGAAAATGGCAATGCCGGTAAGCATTGGCTAGATGATCTGTGCATTGGAGCCTGGAGGCCATGTAAACAGAAAATGGGGAAGTTGTACAGCCCCCACGATTTTTAATATTACCGTAAATCATTGTATCCACCAAGAATTAAGGACAGTAAAATTAATTTCGTTTAATGTTCATAACGGTACAAATAATAAACGGTAACTGTAACGAGCGGAAAGTCGATGTGTTAATATTAGGTTAAGATTGGTATTGACGTATTTCGGAACAATTATACACATTTTCGCATTCATGCAAAATGCCAACAACCAGCAGTTTGAGAGTTGCTGTCATATGTTCAAGTAATATGAATAGAAGTATGGAAGCCCATGCTTTTTTAAGGTATTGTCAAGTGGATAACACGACTGAATAGGAGGGCTAGATTCACGGTTTGCGACATTTTTAATAGTTTCTTTTGCAGCAAACAGGGCTTCCATGTCAAATCATACGGCACAGGAGACAAAGTGAAGCTTCCAGGGCCAGCCCCAGACAAACCAAACTGTTATGAATTTGGAATCACATATGACGAAATATATCAAGATCTCCTTGCAAAAGACAAGACTTTGTATCCTTACGGCAAAATTCGAAGTGTTTATGCATACATGCCTGTAATTTTTGTTTGTGTTCGTAAATGAGTACATTATATTGAAATATGAGTAAAATTTGTTTCCTTAACCTTGTAACAGTTACACACAAAATGGCCTGCTACACATGTTAGACAGAAATAAACGAATCAAACCTAGACCAGAACGTTTCCAGGCTGCCAGGGATAAGTTTGATATTCTTGTTACTTGTGAAGAACGAGTATATGATCAAGTTATTGAAGGTACTTGTTAGTTATTTTTGATGTGATGAAAGTCATACATTATTGGAAACTAGAAGTAGTATATTTAATTGTCATAAATGGAAAGTAATTTCACCATATTGGCATATTGTTACCTTGTTCCTTGACAGCTTTGGAAAGCCGGACCCCAACCGATAATTCTTCAGTCCATGTAATCAACATTGATATCCAAGATAACCATGAAGAAGCCACATTAGGGGCATTTTTGATCTGTGAACTCATGACATTGGTAAGTTTTATGTTACCAGTAGGGCCGAACTAATATTCAAAAGAAAAAGGAAATGTGGCAACATACCTTAGGAAAATTTCGAAAATATATTTGCTGCAGACCCTTTCTGCTCACCATTTGAGAGCATGAATTCCATTTGATGTAATACTTCATATTAATATGTGGATTATATGCGAAAAACATAGGTGGTATGTCAAGATGTGCCATTGCGTTACATTCAGAATTGTGAACGTGTAAGTTAAATTTGGACTTGCTTGATGTTAGATTTGCAGTGGGCCTTCGTATTTTGAGTGGTAAGAAAATGCATACAAAAGAATGTATGTATGAATAATGCAGAGTCTATCATGAATATAATCATTTTAATTCGTTCTCGTCATATTTTCAATTCTTTGCGTGATGTACATGACATGAATGCATATTTTGGAGATCATGCTTGTTTAAAAGCCAAAACTGATCAACAGCAGTACATAAAATTTGGTGTTTGAGACCTAGCATGGTAAGGTCTATATTAAAGTGTCAGTCAAATTTAATTTTGATCCACATCAGTCCTATATACATCTTCATAAACTTCTTATTATTATATAATTAATCTTCTCAATAACAGCTAATTATATAGCAAATTGGTACAAATTAGATATTTCATTAAAATGCATACCTTTACTATGCATGTTTCATGAACTGTAAGGAAGAATGATTTCTGAATCTTTGCATTTTATTAGTTCCATTAGTCAGTAATAGATTTTATATGCTGTGAAAGAATATAAAGTGCTGCGTCCTGTGCAGATTGGCAAGGAATCAATTTGAAAATCTCACAGCAGTGACTGAAGATTGCCATCATCTGGGATGGTTGCAGTGTAGTGTAGTGTATACTGGCATTTCATCATAGTTCATGATAGATAAGCATATCCTGGTGGTGACAACAGTACATCCTGCAAGGCAGGAATTTTTATGTGTCTACACTTTCTATTTATGTTTCTTACTATTTTGGGAAGTTTAAATTTTGACAGTATTTTCAAATCCCATGGGGGGAAAACTTTTTCTTTTTGTTGGTGTTAAGAAGTAAAAGTAAAATGCCCAATCTTTGCACATGCCTTCTTATATCACAGATACTTGTAAGTGTTACAAAACTCATGTTATTGACTCTACATGAAATGGCACACTATATTAGTGTCATACCAAATGAAAATGATGCATTGACAATAAACCACAGTTGCATGGCCATAAATTGAATTTAAGATGAGTAGATATAAGATTATTATAGCAGTGTTGACTGCTAGGTAGGTACAGACATTTTGAAAGAGTATATTGCTTTCATCTTTGGGGTCAACCAGAATTTGAACAGTCTTACCCTGAAGAATCACTGTGCTCGTTTGAAATGCTGGTAACTCTTTACCAGTTGATGGGTTGTAACATCCCAGAAGACCTGAATGTTCATGACTGGTAATGGTCTGTTTGATGGCCCACATTTCTTGATTTCAGCTGTCAGAAAGTGATGACCTTGACAATGATATTGATGAGCTGCTTCACGATTTTGAATTGAAATGTGAGCGTCCCATTCTCCACTGTGTGCTGTTCTACTGAAATGCACTGCAGAATCTGAACCGATATACCTGATATGTTTATAGGCAGGTAAAACTGTATAATATTATATGAACAATAAACAACTATAAGGGCATGACGACCCACTGTCAGCAGTTCATTTAACACTGAGATACAGACATACAGCAGAGATTTGAAAGTAGGTTCAAAACTTTAAGAACAACATTAACTTACTGTCAACTAACACAACATCCAAGACATGACAGGACACTCTGTCCAGTTACAATGCATTTCTTAAACAGTTTTCTAAATTGCATTCAGCCTTCTATTATTTTGTCATCAACAGATGCCACCTGCATGTTATTTGTGTCTTGCTTAGACTAATGTACCTTATCTTTATTGATAAACACCAATGATGATCTAAAATTGAAGTATCATATTGGTAGTCACTGAACAACAAGGATTTGCAGCCATTTAAATACAGAAGCAAAGGCAGGCAGGGCCCCGTATACAGAGATCTTCTCTGTAAGGAGGAAGCCGTGGGACAAATCAGATTAAGGAAAACATTACTGTTGTTATTTTTATCATCCGTTTCTTTACTTCTGTCCATCTCCCACTTCCCCCCCCCCCCCCCCCCCCCCAACTTTTCTTTTTTTATAAAAAAACAAAAACTATAAGGGAGAGAGAAAAAAATTATTTTATTTAAAAAATTTTTTTTAAAAAATATATTTTTTATATAA
>Ga0123353_10010132_pt1 | contig 13105 bp, 10 predicted proteins | sample TergutLab28metaG_3_FD_92763 | JGI IMG/M metagenome (GOLD analysis project Ga0123353, IMG submission 92763) | Labiotermes labralis P3 segment gut microbial communities from Petit-Saut dam, French Guiana - Lab288 P3 | ecosystem: Host-associated > Arthropoda: Insects > Digestive system > Gut ...
ATCTGTGTCGAGGTGGCCGGTCGCAGGACCTTCCGAATACTGACTTCTAGCCAGCAGTCCGGCATCTAAAGTAAAAACAGCAATGCACACACAGTACAGCAAATACACATAAGACGACAACAATACACACAAGACAACTGCAAGACACACAAGACAGCTAACAACAATACACACAAGACATCTTAAAATACAACATGTACAAAAGGTAAACAACACCACAGTAAGAAAGTACTGTATACAGTTTCCAGTATTTTTCCCCACACATACTGTACTCACGCTTTCACCCCAGCTCTTCACTTCTCACCACTTTACTATTCATATAAACTTTTCCCATAAAGTCTCATTTTTACCCCCTTCCCTACACTGCACTTCACTTCACCTCACTTCACTTCACTTCATTACACTTTTGGAGAAGAGAAAATCTGTTGCCATGTCAGAGAATCAAACCCTGGATTATCCAGTCTGTAGCCTCATCCCTACATTTGCCACACTATCCCAAGTCCAAGCTACAGTTACACTGAAAGCACACTGTGCAGTTTATATCATGTTCGGGCATGTAAGCAAAATTGTTATTGATGTAGTGCCTGAAGATGATACATTGTTACTGAAATTTGTATTGTGCATTCATTCAAACTGCAGTGCATAATAAGGTTGTATCTTGCATTGAAACATCTGGTATTGATCAAAGTGCAGCATAACACAGACATCCAAATTGATGGTGTTAAAACGTTTTGATGCTGATGGTATAGCATGTCACATGGAAATGTGTATGTGACATGCTCTGTCTGTGTGGTACATATGAAAGTGGGACAGCTGTTACACTATGCTGATCACGTGAAGCCTCGGTAAATCCTTTGGGCCACCAAGTCTGTGCAGTGTCCTACAGCCTGTATTGTTACAGACAGATATTTTTGCAAACACAGACTGATTGTAGAACTGGAGGATGCTGGCCCACAAGGTATAAGTTCAGCTCACAAAAGCAGTGTCTGGCAACTTCACAATGGCACTTTGTCCCCACAAGTCACCATTGAACCCCACTGCAGTAATGTTGGCCTGTTTTAATTGTATTTATGTTTTTAACGTTAGTTACTTGATACGTCAGAACGTCTGTTTAACGGAAGTAACTCCATCGTTGTGTTTGTTTTGCAGTGTTATGCCTTACGAAAGTGCTGTGAATATCATAGATTGCTTTTTCTACGACGGTGCCAGAGTTATATTTCAAGTAAGTAACAAATCCCACAGACAGCACAATTTTTTTCATTACTTTTTATCTACATTAATGTTATTTATTTTTTAAAAAGTATGTTGTGTTTGCTCGTTTTTTTTTCTGTATCATATTGGAAGTGACATTTATGTTTCACCCATACTGTATACTGCAGTTTCTTTGGAGGTTTGTATGAAGTGCAGTCAGATCCACTTTGAATAGAGACAACAAACAAATTTTACAATGTTATCTATCTTACTGGCTGAGTTGGACAGAATATATGGGAGAGAACAGGTGTGCGCAGGGATTTGGTGGTGAAGCCTGCAGGAAACAGACGTCTGGAAACATCTGGGTGTAGGTTGTAGAATAATATTAAAATGTATCATGAAGAAATAGGTTAGAAAGGTGGAGGGTAGGGATCATTAGTGGGTTGTGTGGTGACCACTGTAATGTAACTTTACATTGTGTAAAGTGCGGAGAGTTTTCTTGACTGACTGGGGTCTGTTAGATTCTCAAGAAGGAGCCTGCCCTATGAAGTTAGATGGTTAGTTAGTTAGTCAGTCAGTTTAGTTTTGTTGGTTGGGTGGTTGGTTGTTTGGTTAGTTAGTTATTTAGTCAGTCAAACAAACTTGTCTGGATTCAAGTTCACATGCTTAGGTATTAGTAGCCTGTATCTTTAATACTGTAACGTGTGTTAAAATACCGCGTCTTGACAAGTGCCAGCATTATGAATTGTTCAGCAAAATAATTCATGTACTGACTAGAACATATCATGCATTCATATGCAGAGCTAATAATGGGGGCATCAGTGTTAAAAGTAATTTAAGATCCTCAGGCACTTCTGCTGAAACTTGGCACTCAGGAAATTGCAAAACATGCGGACCACAAATGCGATGCAGAGTCTGTTGTAGGTTCCAGTGGTCCCGGCAGACCAGAAGTGAATTCAGACAGCAGATGCCAGTTGGTTCAGATGGTTGTCTGAACACATAAGATTGAGCTATTATGGCATGTCTTTGGGTGTGTAGTTTCTGATGTTTTGAACAATCATAGTTCCACATCTTTGGTGTCAAGCAGCTCAGTGACACAGTGTCACATCCCAGAATACTTGAATCTTCAGCAACACCTTTGCAGGAATGTTAATAAATGAGGGTACACTTGCAAAACTACTCTATTAACCTGAACATAAGAATAAATGTATTCTGATTAATTACTTGAATATGGGAAGTTGCCTTATATTGTGGCAAATATGGTCATTTGCTGGTACTCCTTTCCCTAGGAAATATTGTAGTATCCAGGGACTCATGGCATCTCACTGGCCAACCGTTACACTCCCCACTTGACCATATGCAGGTATTCCTACACATTTTGTCTTCCCACAATATTGGGAACAGAGGGTTTTTGTAACCCAAGTGTTTTTTGTGTGCTGTCTGTAAGAAGATGACGGCAGGAGGTGCGGTAAGATATTGTAGCAGCTTTAGTATAACTGGGCAAGGAGCGTGAGAGACGGGGATTCTTTAGACACCAGCCAGGCTGACCACTTTGTAACGGCGAAGGGCCTCGTAGAAATTAGCGGTTCTGCTGCACTCGTCTCCACAACAGGACTACTCCCTTGTACATTTTATGATTAATAAACCGTTATTATATTGGGATTGCCATGGACTTTTACTCTTTAACGACAACCACCCACCCTCCGAATGTCAACCTTCCATCTTCAGGGCAGCAAGTTACCGCTCAGTTGTCTGCCCATAAGGTCTCTGTCACTGGGGGGTACAGAGCCCGAGATCCCCTGGTCAGGGACACTACAATATGGCTTGCCACTTAGCCTGAGAAGTCTTTGGGTTGAAACACACTGTATATATGAGAAAACTCAGAAATTTGAGAGCCTGATTCACAAAATGACTGTAACAGTTTGTTGTATGTACTGAGAATTGTAGTTGAAATTTCATGAAAATTGTATGTAATAAAATTTGATTTGTTTGAAAACCATCCTACATTAAAAAATTTCTCCCATCCAAAAAATGTATGCAAATATACGTTTACCGTCAATAATCAGAAAGCTGTTAACACTGTAATATAAATGAGAAACAAGAATTTAACAAAGGCACTTTGCTTGGATTTTTATATTCCTCCATGATTTGAGGCTTCTGTCATGTTGTACATGAGACCTGCGCTCTTTTGGGGTTGTACACAGCATGGAGTGGTAGTTTTGTACAGCCCTTCTGGGAGAGCTTATCAGTGCCATCTTCGAGGGTCAAGCAGTCCAAGAAGAGTGAAGGTGGGACCGATAGCTTGTCCCAGACTGTCGGTACAGAACTACCGTTCTGTGTTGCATGAACTCCTAAAAGAGTTCAGGTCTTTTGCAAATGGGTAACAGACTTGATTGTCAACAGATAGGTCTAGAATATGGAGTCAAGTTAGAAAGAAAGAAAGAAACAAAAAAAAAAAATATTGGAGGGGCTTTTGCCCCATTGCATCCGCCAGGTTACGCACATGCTGCAATCCTTGTATCTCAGGTGCTTCCACTTTGTATTGCTTGTGGCAGTAATTTTCTCTGTATTGTTCTTAACCCTTTGTATGTTGTTCTCATGCTTGCCAAGGTTATTTGTATTTTGAAAATAGTGCCCAATCATAATTCAGCGATGGATATGATGCTCTTCATCCATGCTTCATATATATTTCTCCTGTTCATGGAGCACATAATATCATAACACGAACTCTATGCAACTGTATAATCACATTCAACAGTATGTTGTCAGTTCCACGTAATTTGACTTTTTTCAGGTTGCACTGACTGTTCTGGAATCAAACCAGGATAAACTGCTAACATGCCGAGATGAGGGAGAAGCAATGCAGCTTCTGGGTGATTATTTACAAGGAGTGTATAATGAAGAGGGCCTGATGACACTCCGAACTAAAGATGGCGAAGAGATAAAGAAGGTTTTACTTTTCGTTATTGTTTATCGGTATCCGTCCATTTATGACATTTCTGGCACTTCACATAGTCCTCCAGGGTTGCCATTTCATTTTTTTTTTAAGCTGGCCCTGTAGAAATATATTATTAATGGACTCAAGCCTTAAAAATATTTTCTATGGAATTTCTGAACACAGTGCTGCTGATTATCTGTCCTGGCATCAGGTACAACAAGGAGTACGTAGTTGTGTTTCCTTGCCTGTACATGGCGTGTCTGTTACTATAATTATTGTTTAGCAGGAAATGTGTTATCCATGGTCACTTGCCCAGATTCTGTTGTGGTATATCCTACAAATATTTTTGTAAGAGATATTTAGATACTCAGCATTGCACATTGAATGCAGTCCTTTAATTGGCATTGTGCACTTTGCACATGTACAAATAATTGCTTATGACTTTTTAATGCCTTTAATCAGACTGGAAATTTGTGCACCAAGAGTCTTAGAATGAAGGCAACAAGTCTGTTTGTATGTGATGCTGTGTCATTGCGAAGCTGTGGGACTGTAGGAAACGGAACAGTGCTGTGGCCCCCACATCACAGGAGGAATTTTTGAATCGCCAGACATGTTATAGAGTATCCACCCCAGAGGTGTATAATGCATGGTTTGAGGTTCACACAGTGGGGCTGGTGAAGATTCGGACAGACTGGAATGTGACACTGCGTTCACCAACACGGTGTCACATCCGTTTGATTTGCTCATATTTATGGTGTGATGGTGAAGTTACAGTAACGTCTCGATTCAAAGCGTTGGCATAAATTGTTTCAGAATTCTCGTTTGTGTATTTTGACACCATTTTTAGAGGTTCTTTTTCTTTGGGCAGAGCATTTCAGTGCAGACATTGGTATATGATGCATACAGTCATTATAGTTCCTTAACGCCCGGTGTGATAGAGCGACTAAGACTGAAGCACCGCCTAAGGGTCGTACAGCAGCTAGAGGATGGAGTGGGCAGAAATGTGGTGCGCAGTGTGATAGGAGATGGGTATTTCTCCCAAGATGAACTACAGGTATCATGCTGCCTTTCTGTATCTGTGATTCTATTTTGCTTAAATTTTAAAATTCCCAAGTGACTGTCCAAGCATATATTTTCCAATGCCACCAATTCTCTTGTGTTAGGACTTACTGGTGCTGGTTAGAGAAGAGCTTTTAAGCCAGCGGAGAGTCAATGGAGATAGATATGACCCAACACAACCTCCATATGAAGCATATAAAGTTGATTTTGAACTGTTTCGGCTGCTGTTTGTCGGTCTTTCGCCGTGGGGGAAAGGCACACAAGCTGAATCTCTAGCAGCAAGAATTTTTAGGGTGAGTTGTTCATAGTAATGTTTTGGTGGTGTTAGTTTTTGTCATGTTAGAGTACTAGATACAGTGATACCTCAGCTAAAGAAGATAATTTGTTCTGGAATCACATTCGTTAGCTGAAATCTTCGTTAGCCGAAACACACATACAGACGGAAAAGATAAGCTCCTAGAATGGCCTGACCGTTCATGTTTGCTGCTTTATGTTAGCGCGCGCATCCACTAAAACATTCGTTAGCCGAGTTCGAAAAACAGCGAAAAAATCTTTGTTAGCCAAAAAATTCGTTAGCAGGGTCACTCGTTAGCTGAGGTATCACTGTATATGTCATGAAACCAAATTTCAAACTGGTGTCCAAGTATTAGTATTGTTTGTTTTGATGAGTGTATGTAGCTGTATGAACTATGATATCTGATAGACTGTTTTAATCTTGAACACCGTGAAACCATCATATCTCTGTCAGGGTTATCTGATTATGTCATGAGACCTCTTTAGATATAAAAGCAGTTGCAAATTTTGAGACTGTCCCATTGCCACTGTTGCAGTTTTCATTCCTCTTGCTAAATGTGTGATGATGTCAACTGAATCAACGTAAAACTGAATCAACGTAAATCAAAGTGTAATTCTTTCAGTTAATGGATCAGAATGCAGATGGTCTGCTGAACTTCAGACAGCTAGCAGCTGCTCTTGGCTTGACCTGTAATGCTGACATTACGCAGCGGCTAATGTTACTCTACTTGCTACATTTACCTCCACTTCTGACACCTGCAGAAATAGAATCGCCCACACATTCAGACAGTGGTCCAGAGGTTGCAGCTGAAGCGACAGACTTCTTTGATAGTATGGAACAAAGTGTCACGTCACTGGAATCTTTTTCCAGCCAGACAGAGGAGAGCTCTACATTGGCCGCTCGTGAGTCGGAACATGAACGGCCACAGAGTATGGATATGAATTCTGGGTTTATTATTTTAAAAACAGTCTTAGTCAAAGTTAAGTTAGAATAAGGTAAAGCTCACCCTATAACCTGCCATAAAGGCCCAGAGGGGGAGTAGTTGTATAGCTGTACTCTTTCTTTAACCTCAGCACTAGATGGGGTGGGTGGTTAATGCCACACCTCAGTCTCTTTACCTCCAGGAATGGCCCCATACCCATTGTGTGGGAGGCTGGGTTTACCTCACAGCCAGTGGAAAATTGTGCCCCCACCAGGATTCGATCTGCAGACCATGCAGCCCGTAGCAAGTTGCTATACCAACTATGCCATCCCAGCAACCTTAGACAGTGTTAGAATTTTCTTCCATGGCACAACAGCCCCTAGTGGGCCAGGCCACCTCATTATCAAGGCTTCACGATTACACTCAGACACACCACACTTGGTAGGACGCCTCTGGATGAGTAATCAGCCTGATGCATAGACCTGTACCTGACAACACAAAACACTCACACCAGACAGACATTCATCCTCCCATCGAGATTCGAACCCACAATCCCAGCAAGCGAGTGGCCTCGGACCCACACCTTAGACCGCATGGCCACCAGGATGGGCAATATATTAGAATACTTTGACACAAGTAAACAGTAGAAAGGTAACATTTTTCCTGTACCTAAGAACTAATAGAGTCTGTTTGAGGCTGGGTTAGTCTCAGAGTTGGTCTGCACATTTTGCTCATGTGGCTGTAGAGAAGTATGTGGTTCAATTGTAAGCGTTTTGTTTGGAAGTCCAAATTTGAAATTAAAGTTGTTAGACGCTATGCCAGAGAGAGGCTGTGTCTGAACACAGAAACGCATTTTGAAAATATTTTAAACCAGCAGAGAAGTATGTTTTAATTAACACTTTGGTGCCGGAAGTGACCTGTAGTTGAAATGCAGTGTGATTCTGAGGAAACCAAATTTCCACTAAAATTGAAAACCAAGGGCACGCAATGTAAAGGGCGGGCAGTAAGTCATCCGGGGTCTTGTGTCAGGTGCGCTGGGCCCTTAATTCCTGCTGCAAAGGTTTAGTACACACTATCAGTAGCAGTACTTATGAGAGTAATGCACCAGATGGTGATTTTTGCAATTGCTGTAGAGTTTGCACATATTTGATCTAAATGTGGGTGTTGAAGCGCACTAAATTGTAGGCAAATGTTGATCTGACCTTTGTATCTGTAAACTGATCTTTAATGCTTCATTTTCCTTTCTCAGTCAGGAATAGAGGTATTCTAAATCTGGTAGTATTGGGGTTAGCAGCCAGATTTTAAGTTAGGGTTAACAATTTGTCACTCAAGAATGGGAGATTTTAAATTTCTTGGTACTTTGTGACTGTAGGCCATATTTTAACTGATTGAAATGTGATACACACCTGATGAAGTTTCAATAATAGTCTGTTTACCGGTGCTTCTGGACTGAAATATTGTAACATTTTCCTTCAGAAGCTTTATTTAGAATCAGTTAAAACCTACAACGGTTGGAATTATGTTATGGCGTTAAGCATCTCATCCATTTGCACAGCAGTCAGTAACAGCTCAGAATAAACCAGTTTCAATTCAATATCAAACAAGAAAGCACACAGCAAAAAGTGAATTTTTCAACATTCTTTAAATGTCAGGGTCGTTCTTGTTACTGTTCTCTGGCTGCACAAGATTTATATATGTGCTTTGTAGAAGAGAAGAACATAAATTTCTTGCCCTTAAGTTGTTTTGGAAATTAAGTAACCCGTAGGCTTCAGAGTGCCTGTACTGTTAGTCTGCCCGTCAAAATGGCAACATATGCTTGTACACCAAACAGGGGAACAGTCGTGGGAAGTCCGCAGCATGGAAAGTTTGCGCTGTCTTGTTGAGCCTCATGACAGCCGTCCAGACTTAAAGAGTGTCCCAAGAATGTCTCAACCGCATTTCATCGTGCTTTGGAAGACCCTGTATGATTTGTTTCAATCCCAGCCAGAGGATCTGGAGACATTCCATTCAATATCTGCAGTTGGTATGTAACACATTTGGTATTCATTATTATGGGAAGATTATTTGCTGCACGCTTTCAGTATATGTGTAGCAGCTTAGCTGATGTTTATTCATGTCTTATTCCATGTGGAAATTCTCTGCATATGCCATGATACCCTTATCATGGCATATTCAGGTATGTGAGATACATAAACAAAAATTTTTACTTCATTTGTGCACAAAGGGAACATCGAAATCCGTGACAGTTGTCCACAATCACAAATTGTGCGTACACTCAAGATTACTCTTTGTGCCAGTACCATGGCTTTTTGTAGTGGAAGCCATTTTATGCCCATATATCTGAGGAATAGTTGTCTTGCTCACAGGGACTTTATTATTCAAGTTGGGTGACGTTGGGAAGCGATTTTATATGGAAAAGGAAGAATCAGCTGATAGCTTGCTAGCAGCTGCAGCAGCACATTGGCCAGGCTGTCAGCCAGACACTCCTTCTACTGACCAGGTAATGTTGCTGTTCAAGTGATCTCTTTGTTCTTGTGCCTGTTACCTGTCTTGTTGACTGTTTGAGTAATAAGATCTTTATGATAAGCTGTCTTGTGTGAGTATGTGTGTGCAATGTGTCACATTCTAGTGTCGGCACAGTTTTTAAATTGATTGATAATGTAGCTGACTGTTTTTCTGCTCTCATTGTTTCTTAGCCCTGTTGCTAAAGGGTGCTGACTCGTCATTATTTTAAATTATTCAAAGACTTGCATTTAAGGAAGCTTAGTATGTCTTCCCTCAAAACATTAACCATGTGTATGTTTACCCATTATGCATCAGACAGTCCAACTGCACAGTCACACATCAGTAATAAGTGCATTTTGTTTATCTTATTTCTACATCTTTCAGCCAAGTTTGGTAAACTTCAGGCAGGTAGTGTGTTTTGAAGGGTAGTACTAAGGTTTGCATTGTAATTTTCATATAAACTTTCACAAATGTGCAGTGTGACAAATGACTTAGCTTTGTCATGTCTGTCTGTCTGACTGTCTATCCATCAGCATGGAAGAACTTGGCTACTACTGGATGGATTTTTGTGAAGTTTTATAGTGAGGTGTTTTGGCTGAAATCTGTCAAAAAAATTCAAGTTTTGTTATAAAATCGTACAAAAATAACAGACACCTTTCTTTCAGACTGCTGTGGTTACTAGAGTTACCACAGTTTCCCTTGTTACCCAGGTTGCCATTGTTTCTGTGATTACGCATAGTTGCCATCATCATTGCTGTGGGTATGCTGTTTTACCAAAGTGTTTTAAGGTCGTGGGTTCAATTCCCGATGGGGTCATTGGGATTTTTCACGGACTTAATCCTTCAGCAGCACTGTGGCCCTGAGGTCGATTTAGCCTATAAGAGAGATGAGTACCAGTTATGGCTCTTGTAGGGGGATGAAGTTGGCCAGTGCATAGGGCTGACAACCTTACCACCTTCATGTGCCAACTGTTTAGATATTCTGGAACCCTCACTCTCCTGGGCCCCCTAAGGGCATGTCCAGGCCTATAATGAGATAGCTTTACCTTTTAGCTTGTAGCAAAGTATTTTACTCCATAGACATTTCCTGACTTGTTGAACGTAAAGTCTCGACATTTTGTCCTTCCCTTCTTTCAGTCCTGTGGCAAAGCATTATGCTGCAAAATAAATGTTTATATTCTTTGTTATCTGTATGTCTTAACACTTCAGTCGCCAGACAGAAACGGAAATCCTGGCTGTGGGCCGGACCCACATTGGTCAATTACAGTGGAGCAGTTTGTGGCAACTTTACTCACCAGTCAACCCATTGTGGATTTTTTTGGAAGACCAGCTTCGTTGTCAGAAGCCATCATGAAGATGAGAGGGCGACGCTTCAATAGGTTACACAGTCTGTCTGACACAGCATTTGTCAAAGTGTGACTGATAAGCTGATATGTGAATAATGTTCAGAGAACTGATGAAGGTATCCATTGTCCATAGAACACACACTGCCGTGCTCAGACAGGATTACAGAAATTTTCAATGTACCAACTCTTGTTTTTGGTCAGTTATTCTTGGCATATCTTCATTGCGTTGTTACACCGTAGGACCTGTTTTTAATCAGCTTTTTATTGCATCTTGAAGCATGCACTTTTATATGTTAGTCTGGACTACGGTATTTGGCAAACATTTGATTATTCCATTTGATTATTCCTTGTATAGTAGATTTCTGATTTTTTTTTTATTTTTTAATTACATTTTGATGCCCCGTGCTGGTAGAAAGGGTAATTCTGATTCTTAATATTCTACTTTGCATCATCATTTTATGGTAGTGAACACATGTGGTAAAGAGACAATGGATGTGTGTGCAAAATATTAATCTTGGTTATTCCAGTGTACCAGGGTGCTGATAAGTCGTTAGCCTGACCAGGAAGGAAACAAGCTCAGAAGCATGTCAGGGATGTGCGATTTCAACAACATGGAGACACGAGCTGTCATCAAGTTTTTTTTTCCTGCAAGGCAAGGCGCCGAATGAGATTCACGCCATTCTGACAGAAACATAGCTTGTTTCCTTCCTGGTCAGGCTAAAGACTTATTAGCACCCCTGGGTAGTAGCAGAGAGCCTTGTAACAGCTTGTGGGACACTCATGCTGTCATAGTACTCTTTGTGTCCTTGTATTAAAGGCATCTGTTTCACTGTTAACATCCCATATTGGCACTCAGATATGTCATAGTCATGAACATTTTTAATGCAGTATAATTAAGAGGAATACAAGGCAGAAGCATAAGTATGAACAGTTTGATTGGTGGTTCAGTCAATCAGTGATTAACCATTATACTTAAACCAAATCCTGATACAATACCTATACATTAAATAGAATGTGATGTTGCAATTATTTGTGTAATGAGTTTTGTAAGCTGGAATTATCGGTTAGTATTGCCAGTCTTAATGACAGCCTTACCAACAGTGATAAGAAAAACTCCATTCCTTATTGTTTTAAGCTTAAATGTAATATACTATATATATATATATATATATATGATGTTTAAAACTGTGCTGTTTAATTTGCATGAATCAAATTTCCAATCACTAATGATGCATGCAGATGATGTGACTGTAGTTGGATTCAGAGTGACCTTCGGGGATAACCGTTGTCAAACCATTTGTTTTTACTCTTATGAAAACTGCGTTCATGTTTCAAGTGTTATATCTGAGGTTAACGTTTATATACTTTTCTAAATTATTATTTGTAATACTAGATGGCAGTGTAGGTGTTCTTTTTTGCTTTAAATGTCATTTTATCTGGCAGCTGTAACTCCATGGGAAGACCTTTAACTTCCTATGTATTAATGTGTGCTATTTCACACAATGTGTAGTATGTATGTATGTATATATATATATGTATGTATGTATATAATATTTTTATTGCATTTCAGTACCTCTGCTCTGTCGATCATCATATTGTGGCATGAAGTGTATAGTGTTTTGTTTGCACATAAGGTGTACATTTTTGTAGAAGGCAGAGGATCAAACATAAAAGTGTGTTAAAATGTACAAATGAACAGAGTGTTTTCTACTTTGTAACACATTTCCATTGACTGATATTCTTGCACTGTGACAGCAGGTTGTGAGGTGTGGACATCGGCAATGATGTTACAGCAGCCACATGTTGTCACATAAAGTTAGTTATGGCCACGTTTGTAGGTGCATATGTAAACAGTGGCTGTTCATACACCACTACATCTTGGCAGTGCCTGGGGAAACACCAGAAAATTGCCCCAGGATTCATACAAAGTCAAAAAAACAGTAGGACAGTCAGGATTCTAAAAAAGGATGCAGGTGATGTTAGTCATAGAAACAATATTATCTAATTCTTGATTTTAAGCTTTTGCCGTGTTCTATATGTAATATGTTTTCTTTTGGGTAATTCCACGGTGTCTGAGTTCTAATAGCCGACGTTTCGGAACTCTATCAGTTCCATCTTCATAGGCAGGTGGATGAAGTGTGACAGGGGATGGGATGTGTGGTGTATTTATACCTGACAGGGTTCTGGCAGGCTGGTGGAGGAGCAAATGGAAGGCGAGTGACCGGATGCGGGCGGGTAGGTGCACAACAGGTTGTGGAAGGGGGGCAGGTATGCCAGAACCCTGTCAGGTATAAATCCACCACACGCCCCATCCCCTGTCATTCTTCATCCACCTGCCTATGAAGATGGAACTGATAGAGGGTTCTGAAACGTCGGCTATTAGAACTCAGACGCCGGGGAATTACCCAGAAAAACATATTCCACATAGTTGTTTACAATGTGTATCTTTATCAAGTTATTTATCCACAAATTGTTCCAACACTTCTCAGGAACGATGATTTTAAAAAATTCTTAAGTAGTGCGTGTTGTTGAAAAAAAATGTTTAGATAACATTAATAAAATTTCTGTTTTTACGCGTGTACCCAATATTTATTTTTTTCAGCAAATGTCTATGTTTTAAATAATTCACTTGAAATTTTCTATCAAGAGTTGTATCAGTACTTGGCAAAATTCCCCACAGAACTCATGATCCTTTCAATAGACTCCCACAGATATTTAGTATTTAACCTTTTAGCGCCGGAATTATTTTTTTTTTAATTTTAGCACACCCTGTATATAAAATGTGAATAATACAGGAACCAAATACGTTAGAATTATGAAACAAACTGCATTTTGAAGAGAAAAAAACGG
>Ga0123353_10010133_pt1 | contig 13104 bp, 11 predicted proteins | sample TergutLab28metaG_3_FD_92763 | JGI IMG/M metagenome (GOLD analysis project Ga0123353, IMG submission 92763) | Labiotermes labralis P3 segment gut microbial communities from Petit-Saut dam, French Guiana - Lab288 P3 | ecosystem: Host-associated > Arthropoda: Insects > Digestive system > Gut ...
CGTTAATAAAATCAAATTATACAAGAGAATCATGTTCGGGAGATGCAGCTTCGATCTACTGAGGCGCAAGACTTTGATGCTGGAGCAACGCAAATATTTCAATTAATTTTGGAAAGAACCAAAAAAGGCTTGACTTTTAATAGTTAGTCAACACCAAAAATAAAAACTTGAATAGTCCAGACAATTTTATGGAAAGCTTGCTTGATATTCTATCCGCGCTGTGTTATTGTAGACAAGTAAAACTTGCCTGTCGCAATTATGTTCCGGCGGGTGAAACTCCGGGAACTGTTCAAACTGCTGAAGGGGAACAAAACCTAAAAAAACAGAGTGGGAGGGCAACCAAATGCGGCAACACACCGGCGGCCCGCGTCTGGGTATTTTCGTGGTCTGCACGTTTTTATTCTGGTTTACCCTGTATACCTATGTGCCCACCATGACTCCCTATCTGGTCAATCTGGGCATCAGCTATTCCATGATCGGGTTCATCGGCGGCGCCTACGGTTTCTCGCAGATGCTCCTGCGCATCCCCTTGGGGCTAGCCTCGGACAGGCTGGGCAAGCGGAAGATTTTCCTAGTTTTGGGGCTTTTGATCGGCGCCGTCAGTTCCTTCGGGATGTTTTTTACCCGGAACGCCGTTTTGATTCTGGCCCTGCGGCTGCTGGCGGGGGTATCCGCCTCCGCGTGGGTGGTATTCACGGTACTGTTTTCAAGCTATTTCGAGAAAGAACGGCTCGCGAGCCGCATGTCCTATCTCCTCACGGCCAACAACTGCGGCGTTCTGTTCGCCAAGCTGGCCGGAAGCGCGCTGGCGGAGCGCTTCGGGCATGAATACTCGTTTTTACTCGGCGGAGCGGCGGGGCTTGCCGCCGCTCTGCTCAGTCTGTCCATCACGGAGAAAATGCCAGTGCTGTCGGAACCACCCTCGCTGAAAAAGCTTCTGGGTGTGGTGAGGGACAGGAACCTGCTCGCCATGTCCGCCCTCGCGGTATTTTCGCAGATGATTCTGTTCGCGACGATCGTTACATTTACTCCGGAGGCGGCCGCCCGCGCCGGGGCGGATTCCCTGCAGCTCGGGATTTTGGGCACGGTGGCGACTGTCCCGGCAATTGTCTCGTCCCTCCTGGGCAGCAGGCTCTTCGCCAAAAGGGTAAACGTGCGCGGAATCGTCGCGCTGGGTTTCGCCCTCTCGGCCTTTGGGACGCTGATTGTCCCCTTCGCTGGAAGCATGGCCGCGGTTTACGTCTCCGCCATAGCGGTGGGCTTCGGCTGCGGCATCTGTATGAGCACGCTGCTGAGCTTTTGCACCCTCACGGTGGACGACGGCCGCCGTTCCGCCGCGATGGGTTTCTATCAGGCGGTCTACGGCCTGGGGATGTTCGCGGGGCCGGTGCTGGTAGGTTTCTTTGTGGACTGGACAGGCCTTTCGGGCGGCTTCTTTGCCGCCGCCGCGCTGGCAATGCTGGGCCTTGCGCTCACGTATGTGTTGCTCAGGCCGTCTGCAAAAATGCAATAATTCCAACGGACGGCCAAAAGGCCCCTACGCAACGCCCGGCGAATTCTGAGCGGAGTTTGTGGCCACAGACGTCAGTTAAAAACGGCTGTGGCCGCAGTTGCGCTGTGGAACGGTTGTGTGGTATGATACAATAAATTTAAAAATGGAGGCGCAATTGAAAGACATCATTTTACTTGATTTAGACGGCACCATTACCGACCCGAAAGTGGGCATCACAAAGTCGGTGCAATATGCGCTGCGCAGTTTCGGGATTGAAGTAAACAATCCGGACGATTTGTGTAACTTTATCGGCCCTCCGCTACGCCAATCCTTCCGGGAATGTTACGGCTTCACGGAGACGGGCGCGAATGAGGCGGTCGAAAAATACAGGGAGTATTTTATAGACAAAGGGATCTATGAAAATATTCTGTATGACGGAATGGACGTCCTGCTGAAAAAGTTGAAAGAATTGGGCAAGACACTGATGCTCGCGACCTCCAAGCCGACCGTGCTGGCGGAACAGGTGCTGGAATATTTTCAGCTCGATTCATTTTTTGCATTTGTAAGCGGGGCGGAGCTCAACGGAGACCGCTCGGAGAAGAGTGAGGTCCTGCGCTACGCCTTTGAGAAAAACGACATACAGGATTTGAGCCGCTGTGTCATGGTGGGCGACCGCAAACATGATATCCTGGGGGCAAGGGCTGTCGATATCGACAGCGTCGGCGTGGAATACGGCTACGGCGGTTATGCAGAATTGTCGGAAGCCGGGGCGACTTACACCGTAAAAAGCATGAATGAGTTGTCGGACTTACTGTGTAATTGTTAGGAGGACAGAAATGACTGGGAAAGAGCGTATCCAAGCCGCTATGGAACTGAAGCCTGTCGACAGGCTTCCCTTCTGGCCGAAAATTGATGGTTCCTATATCAAAAAATGGGGGAATACGCTCCCCTATTACCATGCATATTTCGGTTCTGACCGCATAGAAGGAATCGGCGGCGCCTGCAGGGAAGAGAGAACAACCTGTTGGCACGACATAAAAATCAACGGCAGCGAATTCGTCACGGCGTTCGGAACGCCCCACGGTGTCTTGTACCAAAAAAATTATTTCGACGCCGCTTCCCAGGCTCTGCACCCCGTGGAATATCCAATCAAGACAAAGCGCGATGTCGAGCTCATGATGCTTTGGTATCAGGACGCCGCCGTGCGCTTTGATGAAGAGCAGCGTGAGTGGTCTGCCGAGCAATATGAAGACGAGGGAGAGGACGCCTACATCATTGAAAATGTCGGCGAGTCCCCGCTGATGTATTTCCTGGAATGGCTCGCCGGAATTGAGCAGGGGCAGTATCTTCTCGCCGATTACCCAGGCGAGGTCGAAGGGCTCTTTGCCGCCATGCACAAAAACCTGCTGGACAAGTTCAGAATCGCCGCCGAAAAGAGTTGCGCCGATTCTTTATTTCTTACAGAAAACACATCCACCACGGTCATATCGCCCGCACAGTACGAGAAATACTGTTATAAGCACATCGGCGAATACGCAAAAATCGTAAACGAACGGGGAAAGCCCATGACGCTGCACATGTGCGGCCACCTGAAAGCCCTGCTGCCGCTGCTGAGCCGGCTGCCCGTGACCGCCTTTGAGGCCTTTACCCCGCCGACCGTCGGCAACACCAGCCTGCTGGACGGCAGGAGCGCCTGCCCGGACAAATGCCTGATCGGCGGAACAAACGCGGTGAACTGGCTTCAACCGGCGGACGCGATTATAGAATACATCGACCGGACGCTGGACAGCCTGCCGCACCACAGAGGGCTGCTGTTGTCCTCCTCCGGCGTCATGCCGCCGGCCTGCGAGCCGGAGACGATTAAAACGGTCGGGATGTGGCTGAGGGAACGGGCATTGAAGCTGTGACGCTGTCCGCCGCGCTGTTCGGTGTTTCTGCGATATACTTATAGTATAAAATCGTCAGGGGGCGGGTGCGTCATGTGTGAAGAAATTCCGTTGTCCGGCGGAAGGGTGACCCAGGGCGTTGTCCGGAAGGGCGAAACGGTATTGCGGCCCTGTTGCGCCAATTCCCCTTTTACGCATGAAGTTTTGCTGTGGCTGGAACAAAAAGGTCTTGCCGCGGCTCCCAGATTCTTGGGGCTATCGGAAGATGGCCGGGAAATCACCTCTTTCTTAGAGGGAACTTCGCCGGGTGATTTGGGAGATTTCCAGGAGGAGGCACTCTGTTCGGCGGGTATACTCATCAGAGCCCTGCATGACGCTCTATCGGATTTTCCCGGCTGCAGGGACGGCCAAACCGTGTGCCACAATGACCTTTCGCCCTGCAACTTCATGTTCCGGGACGGGTTGCCCTATGCCGTTTTCGACTGGGACGCGGCGATAATAGGTAACCCCCTGGACGACCTGGCCTACGCGCTTTGGATGTGGTGCGACATCGGGAATCATGAGAAAACGCCGGACGCCATCGGCGCCCAAATCAAGGTCTTGTTGGACGCCTACGGGTTGCCTGCGGGAGACCGCGGCTCCCTGTCGGCAAGGATACACGGGCAGATGCAAAGAGTGGCAGCGTCCTGCGATTCCGCAGAACGAATGGAGTGCCGTCAATGGGCCATGCACTGTGACCGCTGGCTGGCGGAACACCAAAATCAAATAGATTTAGGATAGGCAGGGAATCATTTGAATCAGACAAAACGGGGAAGTATGCGGTGGCTCAACCTCCTGCGCGTCGGCGCAATGGTATTTTTCGCCGCGATGATCGTATGGGGTGTCTACCGTTTCCGGGGCGCGACGTGGCAGGATGTGCTGCACTATGTGCCGGAAAACGTGTGGCTTGCCGCCGCCGTGCTACTATTTTTATACGCGCTGAAATCCCTGACAGTGGCTTTCCCAATCAAGGCCTTGTATATCGGCGCGGGAATCTTGTTCCGCCCCTGGGGGCTCTGGCTGGGCATCGCGGTCAACGCGCTGGGTATCGCCGCCTGCGTGTCCCTTCCCTGGCTCATCGGCCGCTTTTCCGGGCAGGCCCTGCTGGAGCGCCTGATTGAAAAGTACCCCAAGGCCAAACAGATGGACCGGCTGAAGCGGGACAACGCCTTCTTTTTTGTCTACCTGGTCAAGCTCATCGGCATCATCCCCTGCGACATTTCCAGCATGATTCTGGGCGCGATGGATATCCCCTTTTGGAGCATGGTGGGCGGCTCGGTGCTGGGCATGCTGCCCGCGATGATTGCCACTACGGTTTTGGGCGCCAACGTGATGAATCCCAGGTCTCCGTCCCTGTATCTCTCCTTCGGGATGGTGATTGTGCTCTCTTTGCTGTCCACGCTGCTGTATCGGAAGGTGATTCAGAGGAAGCACCCGAAGGGGGAGGGGGATTTTGCAGACATTCTTTGAGAAAAACGTATAATAGATGTGTCCTAAAACCCAGCTTTTATTGTAGGGGGCGCAGTCCTCTGCGTCCCATGCTGCCACATTTTGTCTTGATTATTTAGGGTTCCGTAGTATGTTTCGGGACGCTGAGGACAGCGTCCCCTACAGGTTTCAGGGCAGACCTGATCTATAAACTATAAAGATTTTTTTGGGAGATTTTACTATGATCACCAAACAACCCTTTGGTTCTACAGCTTCCGGCCAGGCGGTGGAGCTGTACCGCATGGAAAACGCGGACGGCAGCTATGCCGAAATCATCACCTACGGCGCGGCTTTGCAGAGCCTAGCGGTGCCGGATAAAAACGGGACGCTTGCCGACGTCACCGTCGGCTTTGACGACATTGCCGGGCACGAACAGTATTCCAACTACCAGGGCATGACGGTGGGCCGCTACGCCAACCGCATCGCGGGAGGCGTTTTCAGCCTGGACGGGCAGCGGTATTCAGTGATCAAAAACGAAAAGGACCGCAACTGCCTGCACGGCGGCGGCGAGTTTTCCCACGTCGTCTGGGCGGCGGAGATCCTGGGGGAGGAGACGCTGCGGCTGACCTATACCAGCCCGGACGGCGCCTTCGGTTTTCCCGGCACTGTGGAGGCACAGGTGACCTACCGGTTTTGCGCGGAATCCATTGCAGATGGCGCGGCGCGGGCGCTGGTGATTGATTACAAGGCCGTCTCGGACCGCAAGACCGTCCTGAACCTGACGAACCACACGTATTTCAATCTCAGCGGCCGCCCGGAACGCGATATCTTGGGCCATGAGATGCAGATTCAGGCCGAGACCTTCACCCCGGCGGATGAACACAGCATCCCGACGGGGGAGCTGCGGCCCGTACACGGCACGGCCTTTGATTTTACGGAACTAAAACCCATTGGCCGGGATATCCGCGCGGAGGACACGCAGCTGATACAATGCAAGGGCTATGACCACAACCTCTGCCTGCGGCCCGGAACGGCAGATACGCCGGCGGTGCTTGTCCGCGAGCCGGAAAGCGGCAGAGTGATGGAAGTCTACACGGATTTGCCGGGTGTGCAGCTGTATACGGGGAATTTTCTTGCCGGCGCACCGGGAAAGGGCGGCGCAGCCATCCAGGCCCATGCGGGCTTTTGCCTGGAGACGCAGCACTACCCGGATACGCCGAATCAACCCGCGTTTCCGCAGTGCACGTTTGAGGCGGGGGAGGCCTTCTGTTCCCGGACAAAATTTCTGTTTCGAGTGGAGAAAGAGTAGGGCGCAACTGGCATAAACCAGGGAGAGCGCCGGGACGGACGCGTTCCTTTTGTTGACGGACTGGACATGGTTTCTTAAAAATTCATACTATCTTTTTGGGAAAATCTATGGTATGATAACTGTGGAGAAGCATGAATGAAACACAGGGTAACATTCACAGTCAGGGGGCAATCACTGTGAAAAACAGAAAATGGACGGGCATAGCCGCGCTGTGGCTGCTGGCGCTGTTGATTGGCGCCGGGTCTTTTACGGCGTTTGGGCAGACGCAATACCACGACATTGAGTCGGCGAGCAACAGTCCCTTTGGGTTCTCCTTTTTTGGGGCGGTGCAAACCATACTCACAAAGCCCAAGAATCCAAGCTACGCCTGGCTGGAGGACGCGATTCTCCGCGAGAGTTCGGACGCCATGCTCCCAAAAACAATCACGCCGGTCACGAACTACCCCTATTCCAGGACGCTGGCCGAATTCCAGTATGAGGTCAGGGAAATCGTCAAAACCTTCGGGACAACCTTTGAGACGATGGCGCAGGATTTCCTGTATATCGTCTCCCAGGCCCGGATGCTGATGGTGGGCATGGGCGTCACGGAGTCCTATGAGGAACAGCGGGCCTGGCTGGAAACGGAGTACCAAATCGTCTACCCGGCCAAGGACGACGCCTATACGGAAATGTATACCACGATTTTATACGGGACGCTGTGTCACGGCATAGCGGACGCGATGTATGAGTCAGGCCTTTTATATAATAAAGTAGAAATCCCGAAGGGGATGACGCTGGAAGCGGCAGTAATCCTCTTTGTGGACGCTTCCCTAGAATCCTCCGTGGCGGGCAGTGCGGGAACCCCTGGGCTGGGAGCCGCTACTCTGACGGATTATTTGTATTTGATGCTGCAGAACACCCTGATACAGGGAGGCTACCCGGTGGACGGAAACACAAGCAGCACGGAGATTTTGCGGCAGGCCATCATCATGGGTACCCGCATGGCGGGTATCCCCATCGGCAGCGACCCTACAAACGCCGAACTGCGGGCCAGTGAGCTGGCAGCAGCGTTCTGGACCTATTACCGCATCCGCGTCAACACGGCGGATATTGCCCAAGCTCTGGCCATCAAAGAGGAAGCAAAATGCTACGAGGCGATGCAAAGGCTGGTTTTGGAGACCATGATCCACGAAAAGAGCACGAACACCGCGACAGAGGGCATGTCCATGGCCGCGCTGTTCAGCAAGGCGCAAAGCCTGGGTTATTTCGCGCTGGAGCCGGGTTTCTATTCCGATATCTACAGCTACAGGCTGCAGCTGGACTATAAGCGGGAATACATCTGGCTGATGCCGGTCTGTTACGCGGATTTGATGTCACCAGCGGGCAAGCGTAATAAGGTGACAATCAAAATAAACGGGCGGACGGTAAAAGACAGGGTGCCTGCCCAAATCTACTTAAACACCAGCCAAAAAGAGACGCAGCTGCGGGTTACGGTCAGTTATAAGGACGGCAATATCGATGAATCCAAGACCTATTTGTTTACTGTGACGCAGGGAACAAAAAAGCCGCCGAACAATCTGGTAAACGACCTAATAACCCAACTGCCCAACCCGCTGCCGACCCTGCCCTTTGGGACCAGGAACAATAAAGTCGTTACGGACGCCGTGGGGAGCACCTATTATCTCGGGGACGCGCTGGGCGACGGGCTGGAATACATCACCGATGAGCACGGCGAAATCCTGGGCGTGACAAACAATGTACCGTATTATATGTTGAATGGCGCCTCCGGCTCCGGCGAAGAGGACGGGAGCGACAACGACAGGACCACCCAGGACGCGCGGCGCTCCGGAAGCGGCGCCCTTTCCCAAGTAAAGGAAAACTGGTACTATATTCTGGGCGCCATCGGCGTGGTGGGCGCCGGCGGCAGCGGCTATTACAGCTACGCGAAGAAAAAGGGGAACGGCCAGGGCGCGGGTAAAAAGAAATCCAGAAAACCGGCGAAAGACAACCGATTTTAAAAGTAATAAGTAATAGTGAACAGTGAATAAGTAGATTGCTAAAAACGAGAGGAGATTTCTATATGGCAGCGGAAAAAATATTGGTAGTGGACGACGACAGCAACATCTGTGAGTTGCTGCGGCTCTATTTGGAGAAGGACGGTTACAGCGTCAGTATCGCCAACGACGGCGAGGCGGCGGTCGCCCTGTTTAAGGAGGTCCAGCCCGAACTGGTGCTGCTGGACGTCATGCTGCCCAAGCTGGACGGCTGGCAGGTCTGCCGCGAAATCCGCAAGTTTTCCGACAAGCCCATCATCATGCTCACCGCGAAGGGCGAGACCTTCGACAAGGTGCTCGGCCTGGAGCTGGGCGCGGACGATTACGTGGTGAAACCCTTTGACGCCAAGGAGATTTTGGCGCGCATCAAAGCGGTGCTGAGAAGGACCAATGTCGTGCCGCAGAACGACAGCAAGGAAGTGCGCTACGACAAGCTGGTCATCAACCTGACCAACTACGAGCTCAAGGTGAACGGGGAGCGTGTGGACACGCCGCCCAAGGAGATGGAGCTCATCTACCACCTGGCCAGCAACCCCAACCGCGTGTTCACGCGGGACCAGCTGTTGGACGAAGTCTGGGGCTTTGACTACTACGGGGATTCCCGGACGGTGGACGTGCATGTGAAGCGCCTGCGCGAAAAGCTGGAGGGCGTTTCGGACAAGTGGGAATTGAAGACGGTCTGGAGTGTCGGTTATAAATTCGAAACCAAAGACTAAAGAGGATACACAGACGCGGGATAAGGGCGTTTTGAAGCGGCGCATGTGGAGAAAAAAAGGCTCCGGTATTTTCAGGCGGTATTTTATCGCCACCACAGCCATTACGCTCTTCAGCCTAGTCGTGATGGGAAGTGCCTCCCTCTGGCTGGTGGCCCGGTATTGGAGCGATACCAAGCAGGCGCTGCTCAATGAGAACGCGGCCGGCATCGCCGAAAAAACCGCGGGTATTTTGAGTTCGGCTTACCCGGACGAGACAAAAACCCTGATGGTCTCCTATATTTTAACCTCCACCTATGAAGCCATCAATGCCGAGGTCTTTGTGTGCAATGCCGAGGGATTGGTGGCCTATTGCAATCATTTGCAATTTTTCCTGAGCGAGTGCAATCACCGCTATTTCAAGCTGTCCGAGGAGACCATGCGCGAGGCGATGTCCCCCTACGGCCTTTCCGATACAAGCACGCTGGACGGCAACTACGGAAGCCGCCACTTCATCGCCGCGAAGCCGGTGGAAATCGACGGGGAAGTGGTCGGCGCCGTCTTTGTGACCCAGGAGACCGCCCAGGAGCTGCAGACCTACATCGAAGTGATGCTGCGCATTTTTGTGTTTTCCATGCTGGCGGCCCTGCTGGTCTCCTTTTTGGCGATCTATTTGCTGAATTTCCAGTTGACGAAACCCCTGAGCGATATGTCCAAGGCCGCGAAGCAGTACGCGAAGGGAGATTTCAGCAACCGCGTCCGCTACGGCAGGCGCGTCAAAAACGGCGACGAGCTGTACGAACTGGTGCAGGACTTCAACTCCATGGCTTCGGCCCTTGCCGTGCTGGAAACCACGCGCCGCAGTTTCGTGGCGAATGTGTCCCACGAGCTGAAAACGCCGATGACCACCATCGGTGGTTTTATCGACGGGATTTTGGACGGCACCATTGAGGGGGACAGGCAGAAGCACTATCTCTCCATCGTCTCCGCGGAGGTCAAACGCCTTTCCCGCCTGGTGACCGGCATGCTCAACATGTCCAAGATTGAGGCCGGTGAGCTGGAGCTGAACCCGAAACACTTCAATATTGCGGATATGATTTTGAACACGCTGCTCAGCTTTGAACAGGCGATCGAGAAAAAACGGGTGGAGATTCGGGGTTTGGACACCATGGACGACCTCCAAGTCTGGGGGGACGCGGACATGCTCAATCAGGTGGTCTACAATTTGATCGACAACGCCGTCAAGTTTGTGGAGGAGGGCGGGTACATAGCCGTTTCCGGCGCCGCGGAGGGGGAGCGAATCTCCGTCGGCATCCGCAACAGCGGAAAGGGCATCTCCGCGGAGGAGATCGGCAATGTGTTCGAGCGCTTCTATAAAGTGGACAAGTCCCGCAGCTATGACGTCAAGAGCGCGGGCCTGGGCCTGTATATTGTGAAGAGCATCGTGGAGATGCACGGCGGCCAGATATCGGTGCGCAGTGAAGAGGGCGAATACGCGGAGTTTTCGTTCTGGCTGCCGCGAAAGAGGAACACACGCTGGGGCGAATCCTGAATCGAGGGCGATTCGTAAATCGCCCCTACCAGAATAATTCCCGCTAAAAATCACAAAACAGTCAAGAGGCGCTCACATAAGATAGTTATACTGGGAACCAAGCTACAAAAACACATCCCCAGGAGGAACAAACAAATGGATGATAACAAGTATTTCAGTCCCCTGACTGGGAACCCCGCCCATGAGCCGGAACGGCCGGAGAACGGGTCCTTCCCCGAAGACGGAGAATCCCATCCCTTAGAGGCTGAACAAAGAGGGCCGACGTCTCTTGCGGATTTTGTGGAATCGCCTCCGTCCTACGCGCCGCTACCCTACGCCCAGAATACGGCGCAGGCACAGTTCTATACGCAGCAGGCGCCGCGTACGGCGCAATTGCCGCTTTGGGAGCAGCAGCAAGCGCCACAGACACTGCCGCAGCCGCCCCGGCGGAAAAAGGGCAAAGGCGGCATGAAGGCGCTGGTCGCCCTCGTTGCCGTATGCCTGGTGGTCTGCATCGCCGCCGCAACGGTGTTCGTGCCGCGGTTGATGCGGCAGGAGGGAGAGAATCCCCCGACAGATATCAATGCCCCGACACTGAGCCTGAAGGATCCGCCGCCGGCGGAAAAGCCGCAGTCCGTTACCCCGGGCGCGGCATTGAGTGCGGAGGAAGTGGCGGAAATCATCCGACCCGCCATCGTCGGCGTCGTTGTCTATTCCAGAAGGGGCAACAGTCAAATCGCGGGCGAGGGCTCGGGCATCATCATGGACGAGGACAAGACTGGGACCTACACCTATATCATTACCTGCGCCCACGTCATATCCGGCAGCGGCGTCAAAGTGTTTGCCCAGCTGGAGAACGGCAAGCAGTATGAGGCGGAAATCATCGGCGCGGACACCCGCACGGATTTGGGCGTCCTGCGCATCAAGGAAAAGGGCTTGCCCAAGGCGGAGTTCGGCAATTCCGACGCGCTGAAGGTCGGCTCTACGGTCTATGCCGTGGGCAACCCCGGCGGCGTGAAATATTTCGGCTCCTTCACCAACGGCATTGTGTCGGCCATCAGCCGGAATGTGTCCAGCGAAAACGGCTACCCCATGGAGTGCGTCCAGCACAACGCCGCCATCAACCCCGGCAACTCCGGGGGTGCGCTGGTCAATGCCTACGGCCAGGTGGTGGGCATCAATTCCATGAAGATCATGGGTGAGGGCTTCGAATACGAGGGCATGGGCTTTGCCATCCCCATCACGCCCGCGCGGGACATCATCAACAAGCTGGTCGCGAACGGCTACGTACCAGACAGGCCCATACTCGGCATCACCTACTACCCGGTGAGCGCGAGTCCGCAGTACAGCGTCGTGGTGCAGGCCAACAAGCTGCCGGCCGGCGCACTGATTATCAACGACATCAACCCGCTCAGCAGTCTCGCGGGGACGGAGGCGCGGCGCTACGACATGATTATCGCGGTGGACGGCAAGAATATGGATACCCCGGACGTGCTGTTGAAGAAAATCGAGACAGGCAAAGTGGGCGACACCATGACGCTGACCCTCTGCCGCGTGAACACCAACTATGAGATCAACAAGTTTGAGGTCAAGGCGAAGCTGATAGAAGATAAGGGTGGCAGCGAGCCGCAGCAGACAGAGCCGGAGGTCATGAATCCCTTCTCCTAAATACAAGAGAATTCGTAAAAATCAATCACAAACCCTGCGTTTTTCACAAAAAATAAAAAAACATGTCTGTACATTTTACATTTATTAAGTTTATGTACAGGCATGTTTTACTATATATGGTAGATAGCATGTGTAATGCATCTATATACAGTTAGAAGCATATGTTTTATCACATAGGGTATTTACAGAAGATTTAAATTATGTTAGCATGATATCAGTTTTAAACCCTCTTTATAAAATAATTATTGGAAGTGAGACGTGAACAGTATGGCAAACAAAGAAATCAAGAGCGGCACCTCGGAAGGCATGAAGGAAAGCTTTAAAAAAGCAACTGTCGAAATGCTTCTGCTGGATATCGTCCAGGAAGAATCCATGTATGTCTATCAAATTATGATGGAAATGACCAAACGGAGCGAGGGGCTCTACACAGTCTCCACGCTGTATCCCGCAATCTACCGCCTGACCAAATTCAACTATATGAAAGAGGACGGCATCAAGATTTCCGAGGGAAACCGCGCCCGCCGCTTCTATTCCATCACGCCGGCCGGCAAGGAATACTACAAGCAGCTGCGCAAGGAGTACGACTTGATCACCCAGGGTATTCATAAGATCATTGATTATAAGGAATAATCCCGGCTGCCATAAGTTGAAAAAGCAAAGAACCGCCCCTGCTGTCTGGAACAGTGGGGGCGGTTATATATTGTCACACAAAGTATTTACATACAAATTGAATTGTGTTATGGTATAGAAAAAATATAGCAATGTGATTCTTTGCTTACTATCATTGCCTATGGGGGAATCCTTATGAATCAGGAAAATCTAAAACGCGGCACGGCGGAACTGATTGTGCTGCACCTGTTGCAGGAGAAAGATATGTATGGCTATCAGCTCGCGCAGGAGGTGTGGAAGGGCAGCAGGGAACAGTATTTGTTGCCGGAGGGTTCTCTCTACCCGATCATGTACCGTCTGGTGGAAAAGGGCTGTGTGACGGATTACAACGAAATTGTAAAGAAGAGAATGCGGAAG
>Ga0123353_10010135_pt1 | contig 13103 bp, 10 predicted proteins | sample TergutLab28metaG_3_FD_92763 | JGI IMG/M metagenome (GOLD analysis project Ga0123353, IMG submission 92763) | Labiotermes labralis P3 segment gut microbial communities from Petit-Saut dam, French Guiana - Lab288 P3 | ecosystem: Host-associated > Arthropoda: Insects > Digestive system > Gut ...
ATCCTTGGCCGGATGCTGTCGGATTTACTGTCCGGATGCCATCGGAAACCTTGGTCGGATAATTTCGGAATCTCTGGCCGGATGTTGTCGGAAACCTCGACCGGATGTCGTCGTAATACGCAGTTTTTTGCAAGCCTGCATAAACTCGGTTATGAAATCAAAATCGGTAAAGACATATCGGTGAGATACATTGGAAATGAACGCTTCATACGTTTACAGCGTAACTTTGGCGATGATTACTCCATCGAGGGTATCCGTCGCCGCATTTTAGCACAGACACGACCGGAAATTTCAAGACCTCATCCCGAACTACAGAAAACATATAAGTTCAAAGGCATATTTCACCAGTCACATCGTGTGTCCGGATTCCGCTCGCTGTACTATAACTACCTCTATGTTCTTAATGAAATAAAAAGAGATTATGGACACAAACACAAAGAACGTGAGCCGACTCCGAATCAAGTGTATTGGTATTTCCGTGACGATGTCCGGTATATACGCCGGATTTCTGATGAGGCAAAGCTGCTGTGTAAACACAGCATAGATACAGATGTTCAATTAAATGCTCACAAGCAGGAGCTTCAAAATCAACTCGCTGCGTTGGAAAACCAACGAAGGTTTATGCGTAACAAATTGCGGAGCATTAAGGATGACGGAAAAAACAAACCGATTAAGGACGAGATAAGCGCTTTATCAATACAGATGAAACCATTGCGCCGGGAGATAGACTTATGCAATGAAATTGAATCGCGATCTGCGGGTATTAAAGATAAACTACATTCTGAGCGCGAGTACAGGCGAGATAAACAAGCAGAAAATCCAAAGTGCCCGCAAAAAAATTGGCAATTTCAGAGTAAGTAATTTGTATATACCCTCACAGGAGTAGTGTATCATATCGTTATGCTACTCCATATAGCAGGACAATATTGTATATAATAACAAAAAGCAACTCAAGCTTTTTGGCAATAAAAAGTAAGTTATAGATGTTCTTCTCCGTTTAGCGTAATAGCATCATCGACTATTGCATTTTCATCTTCTAATATTAATAAATCATTATGCATCATGTTCGACTCTATGTTGGATAATATTACTGTAATTCCTTTAAGTTCCTGAGTATGCTCCTTCATCTCTTTTATCAAATCGTCCATAGGTGTATTAACTGAGAAAAATGTAGCAAATGTGTCAACATCTATCGAAAAGCCTTCGCTGAAGTGTTTTTCTTTATCGTAATAAGATACGATTCCTGATATAGGCACTTTATCTGGATTATCCCGGTACTTATTTGAGCCAATAAATAAATCATAGTGCTTACCAATACCAATAATGCATTCCCGGTTTTTTTGTTGCTCCAACCGTTTTTGAAAACTGGACTCCGTAAGACTTCCAACGAAATCATCGCTTAACATGATACTAACATGAGTTGCGATTCGTTTTCCATGGTTAGTAACCCTTAAACCATAGTATAATCTTCTCTCATAAATCAGTTCTATCGAAATGTGAGGCCTATTATCTAAGTCATATTGGCGCTTCATCTCTGTAAGTTGATCTTTTGATGCCTCTATGTTGCGGTGATTGAACCAGCATATTATTATTGTCGCAGTAACGTATACTGCAGTCAGAATCAACATGAACCAGTCTACCATTACTTAGCTCCTTCTCATCATGAAATCATTTATTTTTCAACCTGTTTCTCACTGTCATGGCGTCCAGAGAGCTATTTCCGAAGTTGCCACAGAAAAATCGTCCTCAACGACAATGCCTACACTGAAGAATGCTCTTGTGATTGCTACATATAACTGAGCCTTGGTCTTGAACTCCAAGCTTATTTTTTCACCATTGAGCCATCTTAACATTTCTACAGTAGGGTAAATTAATACATGCTCCGCCTCAAGTCCCTTAGATTCGCCATAATTCATGATTTGTGTCGGCAGGAGCGGCGACACATTTTTATTTAATCTAAGCTGCAATGGCTCAGTTATCCTTCCATAATCATGAACATCGCTTCGCCTAACAAAGAAAATACCTGAGTGTTCATGGTTACCAGTCAGGAGAGATCGACATTCACTATAGTCCGTAAATAATTTAGATGCTAAAGCGCAGATTACCGACGAATTGCGATGAGAGTCCCGGAGTGTATCATCATCTACTTTGCATAATTGCTTCCGTTTTTGTGGTAAAGATAAAATGAAATCTTTGATTCCCCCTTTTGAATATTGATCGTGCTTCCTTTCATGATGGGTTTGGTAGACTGTTTGGCGCGGATCTCCGACCATAGTGGTACGAATACCACTACGTAAAAGCAGCTCAATTATATCTAGATCATAACCCGCCATATCTTGAACTTCATCAATATAAACAGCCTTAAATATACCTACAATCCTGTTTATCACTAATCCGTTCGACTGTTTACCTTTTGGTGTTTTATCACACCGGATAACGAGCTTTGGCAACTTATCGGAGTAAACATTCATATTACTAGTAAAATAGTGTTTTTCAAAATCGCTCTCTTCACGCCACGGCACGTATATATCTTTACCATACAACTTTCTGATGGATTGATATCCAGCCTCTGACGAGTTTTTCACAAATTTCATTCCTACTACTCGCTTTTCCCAGTAGCGATATGGGCGGACTCCATGTTCAATTAGAAAAGAAAACCATGTTTGAACAAACACATTACTAGGGATTGTCCCATGGTTTTTCTTCATTATGCGGCGCTTGATTGATTCAAGGTTAGCTATCGTAAACGTTGTGATTAGCACTCTTTCCTGAGGATTCGCAAGAGCCTCTCTAACTATCAACCTTGTTTTTCCAGATCCAGCCGCAGCAAGAATTAACTTATTGTCGCACATGAGTGATTGCCTCCGTGATGTAGCTTGGATAGTCAATTTTCGTATCTGATTCAAATATTGATAAAGCACATTCTGTCTTGTTTGCTTTCATATGTATACGAAGTTCATCGTCGGTGCTAAAGGATTTACCAAGCACATTATTTAAGGTGCTAAGATTGTTTGCCCCCAGTAATAAGTTCTCAAGTGTATTATAGTTGTATTTATCTATTTGTCCTGAATGCGGAGTTTGGTCAGTCGGATCATAAGAAATCATGATATAGTCTTTGCTATTATCGCCAAGATAATCTTTATACTTTTCTTTGAGCGCATCAATATTCCCATCGTTGTCAGTAACAACAGTTACATACTTCTTAAGATTATCAGCGATCTCTAAGAAACGCAAGAACGATGTTCCTACGCTAATGACGTCTATACCATCCTCAATTGGCAACTTGTCACCGTATAAATCTCTATATGCTCTTTGTACAATCAGCTCATCTGATGGACCCTCAACGAGAATGGCTTTTTGACAAAGAACTAGTCTGAGCGTATCATACCCCGGCAACTTCTTAAAGAACTGCCCTTTATCGCTCAATAATGAGATTTTAGTTTTCTCTCCGCCGCTGCTTAATAAAACCAATCTATCAATACCAAGTTTATTTGCAACGAAACTACTGTGCGTTGTGATAATGATTTGCCGACTTTCCAGGTGCTCGGAGACGTTCTCGATTAGTTGATTTAACCGCGGATATGTCAGATGATTTTCGGGTTCTTCCATGAGAACAACAGACGCTTTGATGGCTTTTTTATCTGTCAGTGCTAACTTAGTTTTAATTATGCTCTGCTCACCTTTACCAATATAATGAAACGGCACCTCGTCGATATATGTAACCAAACTGTTTTCCCATGCGTTTTTTGTTAGTAACTCTACTGACAATTCGACTTTCTTATCAGAAATGTTCACTTCTTCTTTAATTTTTTGATTTAACGCACTTATGGCTGGATCATTCATGAAGGATTCTCTCATACGCCTATGTGCTTGTGAAACACCTACAATTTCCGGTTTTTCCAACCTTTGGCGAACTATTCTTGATACATATATATCTGAACCATTTTGGTAACGAGCTAAAGATGAGTCAACTAACGCTGATTTAATCGGGATGCTTCTTGTTGAAAGGAATATCTTATCAGCGAACGAAGACCATTTAGCCTCATAATACTCAATGGGTATAGACTTAACTTCTGTACCAGATTTTATTAATTCGGCATACTCTCCGTTTTCGTCGTTAAGAGCAATAACTAGCGTTATCCCGTATGCATCTTCGCCATCTTTGTTAATTTTGCCTTTAAAAAACGCAACTTCATCACTTTCATTAAAGAAAACTTCAATCCTGATTTCCGGAGGTTCCTCTGGGTCGCTACGCGCAACGCTATCTAGATATCTGTTCACTGCGGAGTTGTTGAACAAGTATTGCGTCATTTCTGTATAAAGTGGTTTGCCATTTATAATTCCGGTCAATACCAGATGAATTGCTTCTATAACTGTGGATTTACCAACTTCGTTGTCTCCAACAATTATGTTGACGCCAGAATCTAAATCAATGCAAAAATATTCAAATATCTTGTAATTCCAGATTTTCACTTTTTGAATAGCCATACGACGGATTCCTCCCCTTAGTTGTATAAAACTCTTACCACCCTTTCAACAGCTCGCGTTGCTCCCCCTGCCTATCAAACACTACAGCGCACTTTTCCCAGTCTCCGCAATTAGGAATTGCCACTTCGCACTTGATTATCACGTTATGCTAACTGTAACCGGACAATATCCTGTGCATGGACTCCAAAGATGCTGGGTAGCTAAATAAACATTATAGCTCTCGCCTTCGATGAGGATCACATCCATATCATTAACTAATGAACACCTTTATTCAAATGCAACGTTACTTACTCGTCATAATAAATATCTGGCGACAGTATGAGCCTAAACTTATCAAGCGGTGAGTACCTGTCCACGGCACAAGTCGAACAATATAAAAATAGCCAATCATAAGGATTCCCTAAGTATAACGGTGAAAACCCACATTCAAACAATTCATGATTCAAGCCATCAATAAAACCGTCAGAACCATATGCACTCTGATCTTTCAAGTAATCCTGTACCCAATGCCAATAAAAGTATAGCAAGATTATATCTTTTCGGAGTGCATATGAAGACGGGTCTTTTGCAGTATTTGAAAGAGCGTTTTTGTCAGGGAATTGTATGTAAATCTCTTTTTTTTGAAATATATCGCGTATCGACTGAGTATCGTTATCGCCTTTTTCTGTAAAAGCGGGATTCATTATCATATCTAACAGAAAGTCAGTGGATGTAGGTGTCCTGTTTTCCGGTTTTAAGAGGTCTTTCCCTTCTGGTTTAAAGATATTTCTCCCATAACTTGACATTGTTTTATGTTTTTCATCATATTCAATTCTATTTATAGCGAGTTCCCTTCCCCGCTTCTTATATTCTTGAAAAGCATACCCAGGTTTTTCTTCTGTTCCTGTCAGGTCGCCCAACAGTTCTTGTCTGCGCTGCTTGGCAGCGGTGTTATTTAGTGAAAAGTTTCGAGGATGAGTTAGGATAAATGTCAGCAACTCACCTTCGTTCATATCACGATCTAAGGCATCAGCTAGTAACTTCGTTTTCTCCGTAAGTTCATCGATATCTACTATATTATCACTACTGTTTACATGAGCAATAAGATTCTCGGCTGTCGATAGAGGCAACTTGTTTTTAATGCAATACAGATAAATGAACTCACGATGATTTCGTTTGTTAAATGCTTTATCCAAGAAAACCTTATGAAACAGCCGTTCGGTTTGCCTAGTATCAAGTTCCAACGCGAAAGCTACGGCAAATAAGCGCTCGCGGTCATTATCACCATACTTCGGTTCTCTTTCACCTGAGAACCAACTTTTTATAGTCCTTGGGTCAATAGGAATTCCTTTGCATTTCAAGCGTTGTTGCAAATCTTTCGTCGCTTCTGCTTCTGTAAAGCAACTGCCGGTCACTTCATTATAGAACGCCAACATACGTTCAGAAAACGACCTGAAAAAGCCAGGGTCGTTTATCCGCCTAATTACTTCACTGGACTCATAGTCTGCCTTATAATCCCTGTCCACCATCTCGTACAACTCGTCATATTGCTCCTGCGTATATTCCCCCATTGTGTACCCAGACATAAGCGTTGCCTCCATTTTAAGTCTCTTCCATGATATCACAGATTCTGATATAATGCGAGGGTCAAGGAAAAATACGAATTCTCACACGGCAAGTGTATACTAGCCTCATAAACTTCATGGAGGCACTGCAATATGAGAAAAACTCTTACAGAAAAACAAACCATTACTCTTCTGTCGGAAAATGACGCATACCATAAACGCACGTTTAAGATACTTGAAACACTTGGGAGTGGATCCAGTTGTATCGCTTATCGGGCTATCGATATCGGAACCAAAAATCAAATCCCTGTTATTATCAAGGAGTGCTATCCGCGCATCTCTGCTATACGTGATTGCAACTCCTGTCTCGTCTGGGACAGTGTTGAATACGAGCTGCATGCTAAAGATAGGTTTCGTGCAGCATTTAATGTACAACTCCAAATCCAGACTGAAATCGATACAATGAACATAGTCACACATTTGATTGACGGTTTATTCTCTGGAAACAACACACTTTATACTGTTAGCGGTATACAACATGCAAAAACGTATGATGAACGAAAAGATGCCTCACTACAAGAAGTATACGAGATTGCACGAGCGGTTTCAAAAGCTATTGGAAAATATCATGCGCAAGGTTTTCTTCACCTCGATGTCAAACCACAGAATATCCTGATACTGCCGGAAACATTAGATATAGTCAAATTGTTAGACTTTGATAGTGTCGTTAATAAAATTCATTCACGAAAGCCCGGCACTCCTCTTTCATACACACATGAATACGCTGCACCGGAGTTGATGCAGGGCAGACGAAATAAACTGTGCGAGGCTACAGATATTTATGCGATAGGCGCAGTTGTTTTTAGTAGGATTTTTGGGCATGCGCCATCAGCTAGGGATGGAAGCATATTCAGCGACTGGGAACTCAATAGCAACCCTCTGTTTGCGAAGCTGAGCAATAAGGCTCAACGCCTAACTAAGGAGTTGCTACGAAAAACGCTTTCCGTTTCCATAAGCGGGCGTTATCAGACCACTGCCGAACTCACATCAGCACTCGATATCCTTGTAGATGAATGTGATCCAACGAAGCGTCGCCTCGTCAGCAGATATGCCCCAACACAAAATCATTTTATCGGTAGAGATGAAGAGCTTGACAATATACGATCATCTTTCATATCAGGAAAGCGCGCTGTTTTCCTCTCTGGAATGGGAGGAATCGGAAAAACTGAGCTAGCATTAAATTATGCGGAGAAATATAAGGAGCACTACGATACTATTGCTTTTGGTAGTTACAGTGGTTCGTTAAGTGAGTTGCTTCAAATGCCAGAGTTTATATCGATTGAACATGATGCCGAAGGCAAAAAGTCGCTCACTTCAATAGGAGAGCTTGTTGACGAAAGAACTTTGCTTATAATTGACAACTTCGACAATGACTCTGACCCCGATATGAAGGTGGTTGTCTCTTTTGAGTGTAATCTTCTATTCACAAGCCGGAATTCCTATGCAGAGAACTACACTAATGAGTCCGCTTTTGCCCATTTTAAAATTTCTGAATTATCTCCTAAGGAGCAAGCTTTATTATTCGGAGAAATATGTGGCTGTGAGTTAGCTGAAGAAGAACTCGATACCGTGTCACTCATTTTGAAAGAAATAAATGGCTATACGCTATTAATTCCATTGATTGCCAAGACGTATAAGAATGATGATTATACACTCGAAGAAATACATCAACGAATACACGATGCTGGTTTAAAGGGTGCGTCTGGCGTCAGGGTGCGTCATAACGATTTGTCTGCCCCGCTTTTCAATATTCTGTGTGAAACATTTGCGATGGCAAGCCTCCAAAACGATGAATTATACATAATTCGTAGCCTTGCCCTGCTTGGTAATATCGTAGTCAATCGTAAAGTGTTCAACTCTTGGTTAGGCAATCAATATAACAATACTATCTTATCGCTAGCTGACAAAAGTTGGGTGCAAATCCAGGGTGTGGGAGCGAATGCAACAGTAACGCTACACAGGGTTATTAGTGACATTGCTCGTGTTATCCTGGAACCAAGTTTTGATAATTGCATATGGGCTTATAAGTTATGTGAGGATATTGTGATTGAGCTTGAGATGCGGGGAGAGCATAAAAAGCTTGAATACTGGCAAATACCAGAAGAATGTGGTCCCAACTCCTATCATGAAATTACAAATGTCGATTCAATAAGTCGCAGAATGAAAGCTCGGTTTCTTCTAACTGTTTTAGAAAACCTTGACTACTCTGTGTATAACAACATTACGACGACTATTAAACTTCTTTCAAAGATAGTTTTTGACGTTCGCTTTTTAGACGGTAATGATAGCAATGATATTTCGATTATAAATGACGAGAAATTGACGGACTTTTTTTTATCTGTTATTAACCAACTCATCTCAGCGCAGTTATATCCGGATGTTTCCGGAGATTTGAGGTTTGAGGTTCATAGGATGCTAAGCACGATGTGTCTTATGAAGCATATATCAAGTTGGGCGCAACCTGCCTCCAATGAATGGCATCCAAGATACTCTTGTGATAAAAGAAAAGGTATCATAAACGAGGTTATCAACAACATTAAACTTGCGGAAATTGCCTTGATCGATATTGAAAATTTAATGGATTATGAAAAGGATGAGCATCTACTTCGTCTAGCGGCACCGTTAATTACGTTTATATTTACAAATCACTATGCGTTCGATATGCTATATCAGAAAGATGACAATATCAAAACAACGGTTGATGCACTTTTTAATTATATATTCGAAGTGCTTGAAAAAGCATCCTCTTACGCCAATGATCTTTTGACTTTTAGTAATCCAGCTACCAATTATTGCTCTAAATCTGCTTTCCCGCATCGCGATGAGTTCGAGAGAAGGCTGGATGAATGGTTTGAAGATTCTACGATGTGGGATAACTTGATTCAGTATGGCTATCACGACGATGGGTACAATGAGGATGATTACCGTAATGATCGCTCTTATGAAGCTTGGCTTGAAGAAGTATTTTACCTTAATGATTTAGAAAGTGATGAGGCTGATGAGTATCTTGATTTCCTAATTTCTGACAAACTCAGTTCGAAGCGAACAAGAGTGGAACGCCTCGTCCGCGAAATCAGTAGTTTGGGATTCGGTCCTTATCATTGGGGGTTCTCGAGCGACTGGCGTCAAGGTTGTATAAAGAACAAACATAAAGCAAGTAAGTATATGGGTTTCCTTGAACAGTTGATTAACAAAGAGCTTTCGTCTGATGATGATTACGACATAACACCTCGGATGCTGAGCGATTATTATGGACAACTTTTACTATTGGCTTGTTGTAAAGAAGAAAATACAGGAACCATAGATCAGCATATTGATAATTACTACTCCCATATAAAATCATTAATAAATGATGAGTCAGACATCGTTTCTGGAGTGTCTTTAAATGTAGTCCAGCGCGTATGTGAAGCATTGGACGAACTAGATTTTCTGGATGTTGCATATAGGTTCATCCGAAAAGGCATTGATATGTTAGAAGCAGAAGTTCAACAAATGTGCAAAACCGATAAGCGTTATTACCACCTTAACTGTTCTATCGTCTTATTTTCTGCGTACGTTGATGATATATCCGCAATTAATCATTATACGAATGTGTGCATTGATGTCCTTGAGGAAGAACTGCGTAATGGTTGTGAATCCGATGATCAGCTCTACGAAACTCTCAGCTCGTTGATAGGACACACCGCGCGTATTAATGATACCCGGAAAACAGAATATTACAAACGCAGACGGCAGGAATTATTAGGTGTAGAAGTTGAGATTGAATAGAGCAAATATACTATAAATGTGGTATTTGCAGCAGAGACAGCATGGGCGCACCGTTGTGGAGACAACTATTTCCACAATGGTGCTCTTTGTATTGCAAGCAAAAATACGTCTGCTGAAATTCATGGTGTATTCTAAAAATACAATATTGAAAGGGGCGAACACCATGATTACAAACCATGCGATCAAACGGGCAAAGGAAAGGACAGGGTTGAGTACTAAATCCTCAGTACGGTTCATTGAATGCGCATTCGAGCGAGGCAAAGAACCAGAAACATTCACAGCAGCAGAGCGAAAATATATGTTGCAGAAAGCACGTGGGGGAAGCCGTTCACTCTATCACAATGGATACTGCTTTATTATCAGCGCCGATGAATATTGCATCACCATGTATCAAGTTCCCGAATGGTTTGGGAAGAAGCACTATGATGGCAAACATGAAATACGGAATATCCGAAAATACATACGGATGAACAATGATTATCAGGAGGATTTGGAAAATGGCATTAGCAAAGCATCATGAGGAAATCTTGGAAAAAGTCGAAGAAAACTACCGCTATAGACGGGGATATCCGCCAGTTTATCCAAACTCTCAATCTATTGGAAGATCGGTGATTGTCAAAGATAGGAACATTAGTAAGAATAACTCATACGCTCAAGATGTAAACCAAAAACATTAACAAGGAGAAAGCGACAATGCGTTTTGATCCATTTGACCCGCTTGACCCACTAGCGTTCATTATTTATGAAGAAGTGACGAAGGATAAGGATTTTGATGAAATTGACGACTGGAACGATGATTGGGATGACGATTCTGAAGACGATGACTGGGATATCTGATCATTGAAGCGCATTGACGCTGTATAAGTCAGCGCAAATCCCTTGCTGCGAAAAGGCGGTTTATTGCAAAGCTGCCTTTTCAAAGTTCCGATAAACACTCAGTGTCACCGCGACTAAGCACAGTGCTTGCGCATTAATTGTGGCTATGATAGAATTTTACGTATCATTATACGAGCAGTATTTATAGGAAAGGTGTGAGCAGAAATGACACCTGAGCAAAGCGCACGTGTAGTAATTGACAAAAAACTAACCGCCTCAGGCTGGGATGTACAAGACATGAAGGATTTTAACCCTGCCGCTGTAACGGGCGTTGCCGTGCGTGAGTTTCGTACGGATACTGATGGTCGTTTTCGTCGTTTTACCTTCGAGCAAATAAAAGAACGGGATAAAACCAGTCTGGATATCTTCTGGATAAAAGATATATCCCTTGCAGATCTCGACAACCTACCTGACCCGGATGTGTTTGGAGGATAAATTATCGACAACTTGGAAACAGCAATGGAGAGCTTTCGAGATATAATGGCTGAGATAAATATGGAGGAGTGATAATATGCTTAAAGATGGAACTGATAACTTTTCTGTGGAAACATTGGGGCAAAGATTGCGGGAGATGTATGAAGAAGCAGGGGAAAACGAAAAAGTAAAAAACATTCATATGTTCGGAGTTGATTATGGCCAGATTATTAGGTCACTTAAATTAAGTGTTCCTGATATAGTGCGCGAAGCTGGTTTACCTACATCTTATGGTACAGAGGTTAGCAAAGCGATAGGTATTGGGCTCGAGTTACAAAAACGCAGTGCAGAGGAAAATAGTGGCAATATTAATCTTCTCGATGATGAGGAATCATCATACTGGTTTGTGGGAGCTGTCTGGGGTGAGATTGATATGACTAATACGTTTGTTCAAGGAGGATATTGGGAAAACGGATATGATGATAAATTCCATGATAAAGTCAACTCAATTAAAGAGGGATGCAAGATTGCAATTAAAGCCACATATACAAGAAAATCCGGCTTACCCTTTAATGCTCGTGGACATACTGTATCCTGCTTAGGAATTAAAGCGACAGGCACAGTTACAAAAAATCACAAAAACGGAAAAAGAGTCGATGTTATATGGCAAGTCATTAACCCGATGAGAGAATGGTATCTTTTTACATACCGCCAAACAATCTGGGAAGTCAAGATTTCTCTTGGGTGGATGTACAAAGCATTGGTTGATTTTGCCTTCAATAATACTGAACAGGATGTCATTCGATTTTTAGATGACCCCTATTGGTCTGAGAAGTATGGTTATTTTGAAGATGATGAAGTTGAAGCTCAGGGTGAGGTTAATATCGACCCATATGCTAATAACTCCAGTCGCGAAATAACCGCTAATGATGTAATAGCACTTCCAAAGAGGCATCCGCGCCAGTCCACAAAACATCAAATGAACGTAATATTATATGGCGCACCGGGCACAGGAAAAACATACTCTGTTACAGAGTATGCGATGGCTATTATCGAAGACAGAGATGTACGTGATACTCCAATGTCATCAGAAGATAGGGAGACTTTAGTAAATGCTTATAAAAGCATGGTTACAGCAGGTCGGATTGTCTTCACAACGTTCCATCAAAGCTATAGTTATGAGGATTTTATACAAGGTCTAAGACCTGTACCAAAATCTGAATCTTTAAGGTTTTCAGTTGAAGATGGAGTTTTTAAGAAAATTTCGGATGATGCAATAAATGATCATGATAATAACTATGTTATTATTATTGATGAAATAAATCGAGCCAACATATCAAGAGTATTCGGAGAGTTAATAACTTTATTAGAAGCGGATAAAAGATGGGGTGAACTTAATGAACTCAGCGTGACACTCCCATCTGGTAGTGTGTTTGCAATCCCAAACAACCTCTATGTTGTTGGCACAATGAACTCTGCTGATAAATCAATTTCATTGATTGATTCTGCTCTTCGAAGACGTTTTGATTTCATTGAGATAGCTCCCGATTATTCTCTCATTGGAAGCTCTATGCTGCGACAGGTTTTAAAGAAACTAAATAACGAGTTGCTTTCTGAGCTTGATAGCTCCGACCTCTTAATTGGACATGCATTTTTTATAGGAAAATCTGAACCCGACCTTGTAAATATAATGAATCGCAACATTATTCCGCTGTTGTATGAGTATTTTCTTGATAATAAGAAGAAGGTAATATCGGTTGTCAATTTAGCAATAGAAGGACTTGATTATCATATAGAAAGCGAAAAGGTTGGCAGAATCAAGATTAGCAAGGGTAAAAGCTAGTGTTGAATTATTTTGAAGAATCAACAATAATAAATAGTCGTCTTCCGGCAGAATGGCGATCCCCATCTGCCTTAGATGAATTTTCACAATTTTTGCAATTTAACTGGGAA
>Ga0123353_10010136_pt1 | contig 13103 bp, 7 predicted proteins | sample TergutLab28metaG_3_FD_92763 | JGI IMG/M metagenome (GOLD analysis project Ga0123353, IMG submission 92763) | Labiotermes labralis P3 segment gut microbial communities from Petit-Saut dam, French Guiana - Lab288 P3 | ecosystem: Host-associated > Arthropoda: Insects > Digestive system > Gut ...
ACCCGATACAGCAGGTGATATTAACACCGTGTTGCTACACCCGCATTACCCGATACAGCAGGTGATATTAACACCGTGTTGCTACACCCGCATTACCCGATACAGCAGGTGATATTAACACCGTGTTGCTACACCCGCATTACCCGATACAGCAGGTAATATTAACACCGTGTTGCTACAACCACATTACCAGATACAGCAGGTGATATTAGCATCGTGTTGCTACACCCACATTACCCGATACAGCAGGTGATATTAGCATCGTGTTGCATCACCCGCATTACCCGATACAGCAGGTGATATTAACACCGTGTTGCTACACCCACATTACCCGATACAGCAGGTGATATTAACACCGTGTTGCATCACCCGCATTACCCGATACAGCAGGTGATATTAACACCGTGTTGCTACACCCACATTGCCCGATACAGCAGGTGATATTAACACCGTGTTGCATCACCCGCATTACCCGATACAGCAGGTGATATTAACACCGTGTTGCTACACCCACATTACCCGATACAGCAGGTGATATTAACACCGTGTTGCTACACCCGCATTACCCGATAGAGCAGGACGCATTACCCTTTTTCCCACAGCCACAAATTTATCCCATTAAATAAGTTAAACTTCGGAATGTGCCGGTTGGTTCAGTCGATACAGCGGCTAGCTGACAGACTGACAGTTGGGACGAACGAGAAATGGTTGGTTGGTTCCCGGTAGCAGGAACAGATTTTAATCCCTCGCTTCCTGTCCGTCCCTGGGAACCATCAGACTTCCTACTCAACCGGCAGCGGTAGCTCTGTCTTCTTGATACGCCGGTCGCCAGTCAAGAAATTCCCCGCACATTATTGACCCCAAAACTTAATACCGTCTTAATTACAGCAGGCAACTTGTCCTTATCGTGCGCCAGGTCAAACCTGTCGCATTCTTCCCACATTTTTAAGATCTATTTTAGTATTTACCCTCCCATCTATTTCTAAGAATACCACGTGGCTTCTTTCCTTCATGTTTACAAAACAAAACGCTGTACGGACTTCTCTTGTCCCCCACGTGGGCCACACCCATCTCATCATATATTTTACTACAGCCCCTGGAAAACACAGCGAAACATGGATAAATAATACTGCTGAACAAGGAGCCACATTACGAACACCTGGCCCTGTGTACGTTCGAATATCTTAATTTAATCCAATAACACACAAGGCGAAGTTATAGACAATATGGAAACACTAGATTTGGGCACTCTATTGCCTTTAGTACTCGACTTTGAGAAACTAACGACTCCACACCAGAAAAGCTAAGAGTCGCTCAGCTAGTCGAGAAATTCTGCGCCTCTTCTGGATCCCGCAAAGCCAACAGGACTGTATAACCTTGAGCCTGTGCGTACATTACTGGCATTTTACGGTTATTTACAACGTGTAACCAACAAATGCACCAATGCACTTAATTGTGTCTAACAAATCCTACATGTTTCGATACCTCAATTCATCACCATCATCAGGGAGTTCTTCGGTTGTACCATAGTTACATGCCAGTTAATATAGAGTCCATTGGTACATACACCTAATGTGCTGTGTTTTAACTGACATGTAACTTTGGTATAACCGAAGAACTCCCTGATGATGGTGATGAATTGAGGTATCGAAACATTTAGTAGTTGTTAGACACAATGAAGCATTAAACACACGGTGGATATGTTGGCTGTACCTTGTAAACACAGCAAGAGGACTGTGTTTGAAACGAAACCACTCGACTGCCCGTGTAATGGCACTCTCTCGCCTTGAAATAACGAGCCGTTAGTTTTCCGTCAGCACCTGAGCTGCGGGTCTGTGCGCCTGGCCTCAAGACGACTGCAGTAACACTACAGGGGGGCCCGTGCTGAAACCGAGCCGTCTACCGTGATACAAGGGGTGGCCACCTTGTCCAGATTATCGTTAATGGTACCTGACCACAGTCGCTTATCGCAGTGTTTCTCAACCTTTGTGAGACCGCCACCCGGTAAATTCTTTTTTCATAAGACGAGGGCCCAGTCCCAGCAGATTTTCTCGTAAATACCTTTCCAATTTTTAAATTTCATACATTAAACTAACATAAGTATTAATAATTAATTATGGCATGATCATAAAGATTATTAGTACACATATGTGTACGATGTGACATGTTGACAAACAGACAAGTACATTTAAATTAGTTATCAATTCCAGGAGAAACTCTCGCGGCCCGGTATAATTGATGCCAGGGCCCGGTACCGGTCCGTGGGCCGGCGGTTGAGAAACACTGGCTTATCGAATGGCCGACTCATATGCTATGCTTTGCCAGAAACATTACAGCCACACAAACAGTTAGCTGCTTTTTATTTCAGTTTTGAAATTTTTATGTTGTGCTGCTTGGAGCAGACTCCGCCTTCAGAAGTTGGGTGCTGCTCATTTAGCTATGATGTTCCCGCCATACCACGGGAACCTAAGGTTCATTCTTATGTTCAGTTTTCTACATTTCGAGACAGATATATACAGTCATGCGCTGCATAACGACGTTTCGCATATACGACGGTTGTCCCATATGATTGATATACAATATTATATATCATATTATATATCGTCATTTAATATCATATATAATATAATATAATATGTCATATCATATGTCATCATATATAATATATCATATCATATATCATACCATATATCATATCATATATCATATTATACCATATATTATATTATATCATCATATTATATTATATTATATCATATCATATCATATATTATATTATATTGTATATATTTTTATTTTTTATAATAACACCATTGTGTTACAATTGCCTACAGTATTCAATACAGTAACATGCTGTAGAGGTTTGTAGTCTAGGTGCAATAGGCTATACCATATAGCCTAGGTGTGTAGTAGGCTATACTATCTAGGTTTGTGTAAGTACACTCTATGACGTTCGCACAATGAGGAAATCGCCTAACAACGCATTTCTCATAGAGTATCCCCGTCGTTAAGCGACGCATGACTCTAGATTCAAAATTTTCCCACCCTATTTCTTGAAGATCAGCAATGCCTTTCTAACCTTCTCATACAAGGGAAAGGAAAACATCATAAACAGAATTTTTACATTTTCCGAAATTACCCAGACAGCAACGAACCTCAAACCAGCGTTTGAAAAATCGCAGCACTAAATCCTCTCTCTGTGTACAAGTGCACACGATGTCACAGTACAACTCCACAAAGCACAACTCCCAGCCAACAAGATGCATGCCCTGTGCATGTCGCAGGCTTGTAAATTACCTGGTGCATATTAATATATGTAGCAGGGAACATGCCGGGTGGGGGAGGAGGGGGGAGACTAACGATAATGAACCTTTAAGTCTGAGAAATACGCGTCATAGTTAGCTGTTACGTGCATTAAGTTAAGATAGAACCCGGTGAGGCCTCATCGACGATAAAACTCCGTTGGCAAGCAGACAGCAGCACGAAGACAAAGCGTCTAGAGCCCACAACATCGCCTCGTGTACAGCTAGCAGTTATCACGCGAGCGTTTTGTCTTAGCCTAATTGCAGCTGTCCGGGCACACGAAGAATTGAGCCATTTGATACGTCACGTCGCCAAAGCGTACATTTCGTAGGCTCATCGGCGAAGTTGCGGAAAAGAACGCTGTAAGCAACCAACAAGATGCAACAATTTTCGTTTACTGATATTTTCATGGATCTATCTGAATCTCCTCTACATGTTTCGGGCGACAAACTCGCCATTCTTCAGGACCACTTCTGACTGTATATACAGCTTTGGTAGAATGCAACGATATTGCTGCCGACCGGTCGGTGCATTGTACCAAAAGCTGTATATACAGTCAGAAGTGCTTCTGAAGACGAGCGAGTTTGTCGCCAGAAACACGTAGAGCAGATTCAAATAGATCAATAAAAAAAAAAGATCAATAAACGAAAATTCTTGCATCTTGTTGGTTGCTTACAGCGTTGTCCTAATGATGCACAGTCACGAACGTCAAATTGCGACAAAATGTTTAATTCGTTATGTCTGTCGGTCCGTCTGTCTGTCCGCAAGGAACAACTCGGCTAGCTAGAGGGAATTTTTATTTTGAATTTCATATTGAGAAGTTTGTTAAATCAGTCCAGAAATTTGAACTTGGATTAAACTCGGACAAAAATGACAGACAATTTACATGCAGACCAACGGATAGTGTATCCTCTGTGGTTACTATTGTCACCACCGTCAGAAAGGTTACCAGTGCTTCTAACCTCTCGACGGTTACATTTGTTGTCACGATTCCCATGCGTCCTATATTCACCTTTTACTTCCTGCTGCCCCTTCTACCTTCATTACCAACTTGACCCATGTTCCCAAATTTCTGTGGTTATGTGAGTTGGCAGAACTGTCTTATTGTATCGCGATATCCCGTCTTATTATCTGTAGAGGGGACTCAAAGGGTAAGCAGGACAAACGGGTGAATGGGATATTGTAGGCGGGACGCACGTCATTGTACAGCAATGACCAAGGTGAACATTTTCATTAAGAACGCCACACCCAAATAATATTACCTCACAGTTGCAGTGAAAAAGATTTTAAAAATTTTCATAATAATTCAATGTGCAATTTACTGCACTGTTTTCTACGCCGATATACACAGAAATTTTCCTTCCGCTCATTTCAAGCACTTTTGGTTTTTTAGTTTTCCGAAGAAAAACGATAAGTCATAAAATTCTTCGACTTTTGGCCGGGTCACAAACTTTAATTCAGTGTTTCTCAAAATGGGTTCCGCAAAGAGTTGTCAGGGGCTCTGAGTAATGGCGGAAGAGTGTTACTGTAAGTCCTTAAACTGTAAGTAAACTCCAGTTGAAATGTGATGGCACACGGTGACGCACGGGTGGGGAAGTGAAGGGGAAACTGGCGAATGGAGTGGGCAGCCAGTAGTCTTGCACTGTACCTCGGAACACGGTGTATCCAGCATTACTACCGCTGATGCGCACACCTCGGCTGCCAGCAGTCGACTGAACTGACGCCTCCTGCCGATTTAAATGGACTTTTTCGTTTCGCCGAAAGACGAAATCTGGTTTCTGCGCGTGTGCCATTTGCCATTGCATTTCAACTGGCCTCTACGAATTAAAATCCGTGTGGCGACATTCCACGCCAGTCACTCCGTCACTGATAGTCCGCAGACAATCAATCAATCAATCAATCAATACATCAATCCATCAATCGCTGCTCCATTGCAGCAGCTTCCTGATTCTGCAGTCCAGTCGGTCAGCACAGCTGGCCATTCGATGTGACAGGCGAAACGATCAGGTTAGCGATCAGCTTGAGGTTAGCAGATGATATACATGTAATGTACATAAAGCCGGTCCCAGTGGCCTGCTGAGAATGTATGTTCGAGACCCACCGGGAACATGGATGTCTGTCTGTTGTGTGTGTTGTTATGTTGTCACGTAGAGGTCTCTGCGTCGGGCTGATCACCCATCGAGAGGAGTACTACCGATTGTAGTGCGTGTGAGTGCGATCACGAAGACTCGATAATGAAGAGACCCTACCCCAATGGGGGCTGTAGTGCCACGATGAAAAATATGTACATAAAAGATAAATAATGCTGGTATTTAATTTTATATTCGACTTACTGTGGACAGCTGGGGGTTCCTCTGTAAATTTTGCAGCTTTTACAGGACTCATTGAGATAAATACACTGCGAATTGTGGCTTCAACTGGAAAATAAGTGAGAGGGCTATATTTGAACTGGCGGACCGCATGATACCCGCGACTCTGGTGGCAAAGACTCTTGGATTGCCCCGATTCTGTCATAAATAGTACCAAATGTGGAGTCTCCTGCTTTAATTGCGTTGCGACTAGCGATAGTTCAGATGCCATACAGGAAACGAGTTTAAATAAACAACTAACACGAAGGCAAAACAGAATATCCCACGATACACGACCATTGTGGGTAGTTCAGAATGTGCAGACAACATCCTCGCATTACAACAGCGCGTTTTTAACGTGAAACATGAGCGAATCCCATCGTTTTCCTACCACCACCAGACAGCACAAGCCAGCAGCTGCATGGAGCACATTTCACAGCATGCTTTTCTGCGAATTACAGTAAGATTGCTAGCCTTCTTTGCACCGTGTGAGCCGGTGGCTGAGCAATTTCGTTGATACTGGCGATGTGTTAAGTACACGCGATTCGGCTACATTTGTTCAGTGAGCCAGTTCTAGCGCCGCCCCTACCCAGATGGTTCTTTGAGTCCATCAGCAAAAGAACAGCTGGATCTAACGGCCCCAAATGAGAACTTGCATCTCAAGCTTCTGCCTGAAGTTTCTCCAGGATCAGGACGTTCCTTCCTGATCCTGCTCGCAAGCTGTATGACATATACCATTGCTGTGTGTACAGTGAAAAACTCCTGATGATGGACAGAGGAACTGTCCGAAATATGTAGATTTTTATTCTAAAACTAAATTCGAGAAATTAGTGCATCTGGTTGGTTTTTTATAAGAATAGGAACACAACAGCGAAGTAATTTGAATTTTGGACTTTTTTACTTGTAGTTTGATTGTATGAGCAAGAAAATTGTCACATTGATAGAAGAACAAATCTGAAATTAGAGCGATATAAAACAAATATTGTATGGGCCACACAGCATTGTAAAATTGCTTAAATGACTAATGAATTGGGACCTAAATTTGCTACGTTAATGGAAAACTTTTCGCTGAGTCATGCAGTTAGATATGGCAAAGTAGAGGGAGTAGTTATCACACGAGAAAGTGATGAAACAGAAAGAAATTACACCGTCTAATGTTGAATCTAACGCCTTCTCGAATATCCGACCACAGGAGAAAGAACTGCGTTAATATTATGAAACAAGAAATTCCGATTTATACAGAAATACCCAGTCCGTACCGCGTAGTAAACACACTCCGTCTCGGTTATAAAAACCAGTCAGTTAATGTTGTATAGGGAAATAATCGCTGTTTGTTCTTAGATCCATATAAAGCATATAACCCAAATTACATTTAAATACTCCGTCCGTACCGCTCAGTAAACACACTTCATCTCGGTTATACAAACCAGTCAGTTAATGTTGCATAGGGAAATAATCGCTGTTTGTTCTCAGATCCATGTAAAGCATATAACCCAAATTACATTTAAATACCAGTCCGTACCGCTCAGTAAACATACTCCGTCTCAGTTACACAAACCAGTCAGTTAATGCCGTATAGGGAAATAATCGCTGTTTGTTCTGAGATCCATATAAAGCATATAACCCAAATTACATTTAAATACCCAGTCCGTACCGCGCAGTAAACACACTCCGTCTCGGTTATACAAACCAATCAGTTCATGCTGTATAGGGAAATAATCGCTGTTTGTTCTCAGATCCACACAGAACATATAAATACACTGTGTAGTATGAACGTAGAATTTCCGAATGGTAAACCTGGCGGTATACAATGTAACCGCTGGGGTTTAGACAGTTAACTTCATATTACTGTGGGTGAGCTTTGTAGTTCGGCCAATATCGTGTCCAGAATATGGAGAAACGGGTTTGGATTCGAAAGGCAATTTACATATTCTTTTCACCAACACGGCCGGCCCGAATTCTACAGCTTCCAGTGCGGTTAATATCTAAAGGTTTTCGCCAGTTAAAGCAACCGGAGCGTTATGCTTACCACTTACCTTTGTCTAGTGTCGCAAGTTGACAAAAATGAAATTTACTTCCACCAGAAGTCGCAGGCTCACAGTGGGCTACAACGCAAATACTTAAAATTAGCACATTACTGTATCATATGACGAATGGCAGCTGAACTCCACCTTGTCTGTTATTCCAGCGGATGTGTTGTGAAATGGGCGGACAATGGAAACAAAACTCAAATTTTGTTTTTTTGCTGACCGTGAATGTCAGTATCATCTTAGCAATTAACCAACTTAATGCACAAATTCTTGTTTTATAATAAGTTTAATATATTCCTCTACATGTTTCGAGCACTATTGTGCTCATCATCAGGAGGTCAAAATTGTTTTCAATTTTGACCTCCTGATGATGAGCACAATAGTGCTCGAAACATGTAGAGGAATATATTAAACTTATTATAAAACAAGGATTTGTGCATTAAGTTGGTCAGTTGTTAAGATAAAACTTCTCAGTAATGTTTGTACGTCGTATTTATTTACCTTTTACGAGGAGCGCCTTGAAGCCATAGCCTATATAAATATGTACAGTGTGCCGTCACGTATTTACGTTGCTCAAATCTGTGAACTCTCATGGGAAATCTTTCTTGTTCATATCCGTGCAATGAAGTCACCATTTTGCGTAAAAATCCGGCTAATACTCTAGATAGTTAATAGATTAATGCCACTGTATTCACACTGTTATCTCCCACACGTTTCAGCCCTCAAAGGACCATCCCCAGGGAGCAGGGATTTATTTCGTGAGCAGGGTCAACAAAATAAATCTCCAGATATAAATATCCTTGAGGATGGCCCTTTAAGGCCGAAACATGTAGCAGCATAACAGTGTGAATAATGTGGTATTAACGTAGTGAATTAGTTGGATTTTTATGTAAAATAGTATCAAAGAAATGTCGAGATTAGCGACACTTCTGGTATATTACGAAGCGTATAGAAGTAATTCCTTACCGAGGTTTCGGGAAAACCTATTGGTGCCATCTTCAAGGGTCAAAGAATCCAAGAAAAAGAGGGCAAATCTCATCTACTTCTCGGCAGAAGCCTGAAATCCCACAAAATTTATCTTATTCGCCAATAAACCGCGTTGACCAATCTTTCGTCCATTGAGGACCTTCCGCAACAATTGCTCGCATCCCAAGGAACCCTGACATGCGTAGACAAAAGCGAAACAAAGCGGCAGTTGTTGGCGTGCGGACATTATTGCAGTATTGCCAATTCCTGGAGCAAATTTCCCTTGTTTCTGCGAGGAATACTTGAAATTTTCCACGGTATTGTCTGTATTTACGTTACGAATTTCTGCGGAACCCCTAATGACGTTCTGCCAAAAGTCAGGGCTCAGCGGAACCCTGGTTGGGAAGCACTGACAGAATTTCAACATCGAAAAAAAATCATTTTTTGGAAACTGAGTTTAGCCTTTTGTTACACCACAATTTTTAACAATATAGCCTAAGTAAAGATAAAAGTGAAGGCGAAATCCCAATGCACGCCATGACAGGTGGTATGGAGGAGTATTGATATAGTTATATCTGTTCTTAGCCTCTACATTAGAGTAAAGTATGTCGTCAGCTTGACGCCCCGGCCGATTTACCCTCGGTGTAAGGCGACTCAGGTACCCACTAACCTGAAGAAAAATAACACAACTCTTTAACAGTAACTTGCGTGTTGTCTCTGATTCCAACAGATAATTTGTAAATAAATGGAATAAGGAAAAGTGAAAGTGGAAAATACTATATGTCAGTTGGCTGTTCGTTCTCGACATCACTGATGTTGCAACGCGGCATAAAAAAAAATTCTGTTCATTATTAAACGCGACAGGAAGCGAACCGCTATATCGCGAGGACGAGAGACATTGTGCAGGACATCAGTGTCTCGTTTACAGAAGGTTCGTTTCCATTCCTGGGCTACAAACTTGTCCCAACTCGCCCCAACTTGTCCCAACGGAACAATTAATGTGGACAGGTGGTCATCATAAAAGGCTTTTCGAATAAAGTATACTGTCCCGAAGATAATCGTTCCATACAGCCAAGAAGTTTAAATATATATATATATTTATATTTTTTTGCCCAGCGGGCGTCCAATAAATTGTAGTCTTGTAAGGAGACTGCGCGTGTGAATGTTCAGTTGGCAAGCATTCTTTTCGCAGCTAAGAGATGGAGGCTGTACATATTTCATAGACAAGCTGCACAGAAATATGCTGGAAAGAAAAATGACTATCAAAAAAAGGAGAAGAAGAAGGGGTACAGAAATTTTGTGGAAGGGGTTTAGATGCGTAACTTAACAACTGGCCAACCTGGTAACGCTTTACACGGCGACAAACTGACGAAACAAGACGCTGATCACGGACAGTCAAAGACAGGATCAAAATGGATCAAACGCACCCCTTAGAACACAGTTGAAGACCTGACTTCATTATGCAGTCATTCGTCACATTCAATGCTGTGCTGAGGACGTAGTACGGATGAAGAAGACGGGAAATTCACGGAAAATCATATTATACAAATCCGATTGGTGGATAAACCAAGTGAAAGACCTAAACGTTGATGTAAAAATGGTAGGATTTGTTATTTTAGTTGTATCGTTCACAAGTCCGACACTAGAGTGAATGTTAGTGATCAGCTTCAGGCTCCAGCCGCTTTACCGTCGGGAACGAACCCCGTCAATTATCGAATGTAAGGCTGGATAACCCCCAAGAGCTTGTCTGTACATTTTTTTTTGAAAAAGTAAAATCACTCCCTTTCCAGGAATTTGTGGCTCAAAACGTGCACCCTGTAGTCTAGTCACTCTAATGATGGCACTATTCTGACTACAGAAACAGCAAGCAGGCCTGAGTTATAGTTTATATAAAATATCCTATGTTCACACATCAATGTAATATTCATGCTGTGATGTTCTGATTTATACCGTTCGGTCTGGTAAATTGTTACCAACTACGTCGTGAGCTGTGTGAGCTGTGTGCACACAGCTCACACAGCTCACGACGCAGCTCCACAAGACCACAGATCAACCACAGCCTACAAACTCAGGCAGAACACCGGATGCAGTAGGACACGGTCTTATTCTCCTGATGATGGGCATAATGATGCCCGAAACATGTTGAGATAGAAAGTGCACACAGTTCACACAGCTCACGACACAGCTCCACAAGACCACAACCAACCACAGCCTACACACCCAGGCATAACACCGCATGCAGTAGGACACGGTCTTATTCTCCTGATGATGGGCATAATGATGGCCGAAACATGTTGAGATAGAAATTTTGATAATAAACATCTAATTAGTTGCATCTTGTTGGTTCTCTCTCTTCACCTTATGTTCACGATGTACGGTCACAAGAACTTAAAACAAGAGTTTTTTTTCTACTTCACGACAATGCTCCAGCACGCCGGTCGGTTTTGGTCAAGGATTTCTTAGCGAAGAATAATGTGACAACACTGAAGAATCCCTCCTGACCTAAACCGAGCTGATTTTTAACTATTCCCTTAGCTAAAATCAGCGTTGAAGGAACAGCGCTTCTGCGATGCTACGGACATCGATCAGAATGCGACGGAAGAGCTGAAAAGACCTTCAAAAAAATTGCTTCTGAGAATTTTTGTCGCTGGAAGAAGTTTATAGTTGCATAAGGGGAATATTTTGAACGACATGCAGCTCAAAGTTTTGTAATGTTTTGTATTTCTACGAAATAAGGTGAATTCGGGAACGTTTCGGAGCTACCACATCTATTAAGGCCTAAGGAAATGTGCGCGACAACACCTACAGCAGTTAAATCTGCGCCACAACAGAAGGAATATAGGCCTTACAAGGCGTAAAGTTACGACCTCCGGAAGACTACAAGAAAATTCTCAGTGTCCACCTTGAGCTTCAAAACAGGCCGTTGCACGTCTGAACATTGACTGCCTGACTCGTTGGAAAATACCACCTTCCGTACGAATCACCTCAGATCCATTCTGTATTCGTTGTTCCAAATTCTGGACATCACTGACTTCTGTAACACAAACAGCAGACTGTAGATGTCCCCAGAGATACAAAATATGAGGGATATGAATCAGGGAAAAGAACAGGCCATGCTGTCGGTCCACCTCGTCGTAACCATTGTTCCAGAAACACGTTCTTCAAGAATTCCCGATCCCCAAGAAACATTAGTGGTGGTGCACTTTCTTGTACTCACCGTAACACGATCACAGCCCGCAGGTCCACACATTGCAACAGCATTGGAAGAATGTTTCGTGAGGTATCGTCTAAACGTCCCCAGTCAGACGTGGTTGGAGAGAGCGGGGTCCCATCTGTTTCTCTCGTGCAATGCCTGCATGGTATCTCAAGATGAACACTGAACATTCACTTTAAATCTCCAGAAAGCAGGAACTTTGAAAACCACGCATCAGAAGGCCAACGTTTAGGTTTGCCTTCTGTAGGTCTGGGGTACGCGGTGGTGCTACAAACCGGAAGGTCGTGGGTTCGATTCCCGATGGTGTCATTGGAATTTTTCATTGACATAATCCTTCCGGTCGCACTGTGGCCCTGGGGTTCACTTAGTCTCCAGCAGAAATAAGTACCAGGAATATTTCCTGGGGGGTAAAGGCGGCCGGTGCGTAGGGTTGACAACCTTACCACCTTCATGTGCCGATTGTCTTGAAATCTGGAAGCCCCAATCTCCTGGAACTCTCAGGGCCTGTCCAGGCCTGTAAATGGATTTATTTACCTTCTGTACGTCTAGCCAAGCATATTTCTTTCACCGCTGTCTGCAGTGGGATGGCAAGCCTCCTATAATATCTGCCATCCCCTCGTTAGATCACTCCTGAGGGTCAGGGCCGTAACGGTCATTATTACTAACACACTCGGCAAGCTGATCTCCGCTGGCCGTCTAGTAGACGCACACGGAGACAGCCCTTATGATGTGCAATAGCAGTGCTGAACAGGACGGTGTGCTCTAAAAGCATTCAATGCAATATTCTGATGTGTCTATGAACATCGTGCTGTGTCCGCTACACACACACTGCTTGTGTTTCTTTTGGTCTCTGCACGTACCTAATAAATATGTCCTGCCTTCACCCAAATCACATGTAACAATTAAGTCTTGCCTTCATCTGAATTCCTTCCACACGTGCATTCGACCAGTTTTTACCAATTTGAGTAAAAGTAATCAAATTGGTAAAAACTGGTCGAATGCACTTGTGGAAGGAATTGAAGTGAATGTCGCCAGAAGAATAACAGCAGCAGAAATGAAATACATGAGAAGAACAGCAGGATACACTTGGGACAGATCACTAAACAAATGCACAAATTGCAAAGGAGCTAAAAAAACACCAATTTTGGACAAATTACTGGAATACAAGAGAAGCTGGATACAACATGTAAATAGAATGCTTCGAAATAGATTACCCAGGGTAATGAAACACTACTGTCCAAC
>Ga0123353_10010138_pt1 | contig 13103 bp, 10 predicted proteins | sample TergutLab28metaG_3_FD_92763 | JGI IMG/M metagenome (GOLD analysis project Ga0123353, IMG submission 92763) | Labiotermes labralis P3 segment gut microbial communities from Petit-Saut dam, French Guiana - Lab288 P3 | ecosystem: Host-associated > Arthropoda: Insects > Digestive system > Gut ...
GCAATGCCGGCAAAACCGGAGGGCATATAACCGGCGCAGGGTCTACAGCCGGCCGCTTTCCGTTATGTAACAATTGTACTTCTTCTTCAATGAGTCGACAAACCCTTTGTCTTTCAGTTTTTCCGGCTCATATGTTTCATAAGACTTCAAATCGCTTACATAATCATGAAGCAATGCGCTGCCGTATGCGTCAAACATTACAGACGCCCCCTCTGACTGATAAGAGTGGATAGCATAGGGCGGTATATGGACTATGCTGTCTTTGGGGGCCAGGAATTCTTTATTGAAAACCTTGAACCGGACATTGCCCTCCGTAATATAATATATGCTTGCTTTTGGGCTGGGATTGTCGTAGCGGGTAAAGTAACCGTCGTCCATATTGAATTCCCATACCTCATACATGCCGTTTGTCTCCCAGCGGCCGATTTTCTGCCGCATCGTGACTCCGTCGAACGTAAAGGTCGCAAACGCAAATTCAGGCTGGCGGATCTCAAGGATCTCTGATTTCGGGACCTCGACCGCTACAGGCTCCGCCAGATAGTAACAGTCATAGGATTCGCGGTAAAACTCGGCTATCTCGGCGTCCGTCAACTCGGGGTAGTTTTCGTTGATCAGCATCTTATCTGCCATTGGCTGGTGAATATTCATGTTGTGGAAAAAGCCGACCCAGGGGGTATCTTTCAGCCAGCGCATACGGTGAGCGTTATAGCAGCCGAAATGCAGGATATCCCCGTCTGTGACGAGGCATTTCCGTCCGCGGACAGTTACTTCGATCTCTCCGCCGCGGACAAACATGGTCTCATAGCCGAATTGCTGCATGTGGTTGTTGATCTCATTCCCTTTATAGAATACAGACCGCGTAACCTCGTGAACCTCTTCGGGACCCAGCGCCACGACTAAAAGATCCAGGCGCTCCTTTATGAATCCGCGGTCGCGGTCTTCGTCCACATACTTGCCGAGACAGTCGTCAGGATCGCTCAGGTTGATCAGATATGGCTTCATTAATGCAGTTCCTCCTTATTTTTATGCATATTGCGCAAAAACAGTTCTTTGCGCAATGCTTTTTCTGTTCTCATCGCTGTACGGGTTTTCAAGGATGCAGGTTGTAATTGACAGAAACGGCGTTTTCGTGGTATAAATGTGGATATCTTCTATATAATAATAAGGCGTTTTCATAGCTTCCATACTATGCTTTCAGGTGCTACCGGTATAAAGTTATCATTTTTTCTCAACAATATCAATAAAAACATGATAACATAGCGGTTCACAATTCATATGTTCACTGTTGACAAAGATAGAAACCCCCTTTGTGCACTGTTGCCAATGCGCGCAGTTGCCGGTGCGCGCTGCTGCCAATTGTATGGCTTAGGAGCTGTTGATAACGATATATAATATTAAAGAGGCGGTTCGATGGAACGGATAAAGCGCTTCCCGGCGCAAATCAAGCAATTTTTCCGGCAGTTCAAGCGATATCTCCCGCAGATAAAGCGATATGCGCCGCTGGTTGTAATAGCGCTTGTTGTAGTCGTCACATTCACGACATGCGGGCGGGGGGAGGAACCGGAGATTTTTGAACCGGAGCCGACTGTAGAAGAAACCCCGCCGGAAACCCTGTCGCCGGAACCTGAACCGGCGCCGGAACCCGAGCCGGAACCCGAACCCGACCCGGAGCCGGAACCGGAACCCGAGCCGGAGCCCGAGCCGCCGTACTCAGGCCCGGTAAACCCGCTGACCGGAATCCCGGTGGAAACGGACATGTCGAAAACCAGGCCGCTGGCATTTATGATCAACAACAACATTGCTGCAATGCCGCAGCTTGGCGTATCAAAAGCCGACATCATATATGAGACCTTGGTCGAAGGCGGCATAACGCGAATGATGGCGCTGTATATGGACGTTTCGGACGTCGGCGTAATAGGCAGCATACGCAGCGCAAGGCATTACTATGTGGACCTCGTGCAGAGCTATGACGCGGTATATATCTTCGCCGGCGGCAGCCCGCAAGCCTACAACGTCCTCTCTGCGCGGAACATAACGCGCGTCGACGGCGTCCTCGGGAGCGGTGAGATTTTTTACAGGGACAGCTACAGGCGGAGCATAGGGATGAGCAGCGAGCATACCCTTGTCACGACGGGCAGCCTTATCATGCGCTGGTTTCCCGAATATAAACTCAGGCTTGAACATGAAGACGGCTATGAGCGCGCGCTCAGCTTTACGGAAGACGGAACACCGGCCGGCGGCGAACTGGCTCTCGACGTCATAGTCAGGTTCTCGCCGTCAAAAACCACATCGTTTTCCTATAATATGAACGATGGCGCCTATTATCTTAAACAGCACGGCGGCCCTTACAAAGACGGTAACGACGATTCACAGCTTTCCGTTACGAATATCCTGATACTGAGGACAGCCATATCCCCGATACCGGGCGATCGCGAAGGCCGTGTAAACGTAATTACGACAGGCAGCAACTCCGGTTACTTTGTCTGTGGAGGGAAGTATATCGAAATCGAATGGTCGCGGGATAGCGAATCGTCCCAGTTTGTTTACACCCTGGCGGACGGCTCGGAGCTCGTCCTCGGCCAGGGTACGTCTTATATATGCATAATCCCGAATGAAAACAACGTCGATTTTTCGTGACATTTGTTTCTTGAAAAATACTTGCCGGTCTGGTACAATGCGCGTTATGAAAGTACAACCGGCGAGGGTTTCGCCCTGACCGAAACAGCTTGTTTTCCTTTAGCGTTTCGCCCGCGTTAGTTGTAATAATGCAAAGGAGTAATGTAATATGTCATATACCGATAGAGTTTTGGAAGCGCTGAAACAGCGCAACCCCGATCAGCCGGAGTTCATACAGGCAGCCACGGAGGTCCTTGAGTCCTTGCGCCCTGTTATTGAGACAAACCCGCAGTATGAGAGGACCGCGTTGCTTGACCGGCTCGTCGAGCCCGAGCGCATACTCATCTTCCGCGTGCCTTGGGTCGACGACGGCGGGAATATCCGCGTCAATCGCGGGTACAGGGTGCAGTTCAACAGCGCGATCGGGCCGTATAAAGGCGGTATCCGTTTCCATCCGTCAGTCAACCTCAGTATCATGAAATTCCTCGGGTTTGAGCAGGTGTTCAAAAACTCCCTCACGAGCCTGCCGATCGGCGGCGGCAAGGGCGGCGCCGACTTTGACCCCAAGGGCAAATCCGACAACGAGGTCATGGCTTTCTGTCAGAGCTTCATGAACGAGCTGTTCCGCCATATCAACGCGGACTGCGACGTGCCCGCCGGCGACATCGGCGTCGGCGCGCGCGAGGTCGGCTATATGTTCGGGCAGTATAAAAAGCTTGTCAACAGGTTCGAAGGCGTCTTCACGGGAAAAGGCCTGACTTACGGCGGCTCGCTCGCCCGCAAAGAAGCTACCGGCTACGGGCTCGTTTACTTCACAAACGAGATACTGAAAGCCAAAAACGACAGCTTCAATGGCAAAACCGTCGTAATATCCGGCTCGGGCAATGTAGCGATATACGCCTGTGAGAAAGCGGCGCAGCTTGGCGGGAAGGTCGTCGCGATGAGCGATTCAAACGGCTGGGTGTTTGACGCAAACGGCTTAGACATCAACGTCGTCAAGGACATCAAAGAAGTGCGGCGCGCGCGCTTATCGGAGTATATCAATTCCGTTCCGGGCGCGGAATATCACGAAGGGCGCGGCATCTGGTCTGTCAAATGCGATATCGCCCTGCCCTGCGCGACGCAGAACGAGCTATTGCTGGATGACGCGAAGACGCTCGTCGCAAACGGCGCCAAAACGGTCTGCGAGGGGGCGAACATGCCCACGACGCTCGATGCGACGGAATATCTTATCGAAAACGGCGTGGCATTCGGGCCGGGAAAAGCAGCCAATGCCGGCGGCGTAGCGACGTCCGCGCTGGAAATGAGCCAGAACTCTATGCGGCTTTCCTGGAGTTTCGAAGAGGTCGACGCAAAGCTGCATGATATCATGATAAACATCCACAAAAATTCGTTTGAGGCTGCAAAGAAATACGGTTATGAAGGCAACTATGTAGTAGGCGCCAATATAGCAGGCTTCATAAAGGTAGCCGATTCAATGCTTGCCCAGGGCGTGGTATAGCAAGGAGCCCGCAATTTTGAAATAACCCCCGGGCCGGTAGTATGGCCCGGGGATTTTTGTCATTCAAGGACTTGAGAAGCCTTGTCAGTCGAAACAGCCCATACGGCCCGGTATGAATATGCGGGGGTCCATGATTTTTAAATCATCGCTTATGATCGGCTCAAAACCCATTTTCCCGATTATATCCCTTTCAAGGTCTACCCCGGGGGCGATTTCGGCAAGCATGACGCCATCCTTAACAAGGCGGAATACTGCCCGTTCCGTGCAGATCACGACTTCCTGGCCGCTCTCGCGTGAAAGTTTCCCGTTGAATGTGATCTGATCGACTTTGTCCACAAATTTAGGGATGCTTCCGTCATTTAAAATATTGAGCTTGCCGTCTTCTACAGCGCACTTGAAGCCCTTTGCCGTAAAGCTTGTGCAAAATACGACTTTCTTCGCCGTCTGGGATATGTCGATAAAGCCCCCCTGACCGCCGGAGCGCCCGCCGAAGCGGCTCACATTGACGTTACCGTCGCGGTCGATCTCCGCGGCGCCGAGGAACGCCGCGTCCAGGTTCCCTCCGTGATAGAAGTCGAACATACTGGGGTGCGCGATATAGGACGTCGCATTGACGGCAAGGGTAAAGTCCGGTATTTGCAGCGGTTTGCCTCCGATTACCCCAAGCTCGATAGTAAAGGTGACCTTATCTGTGATGTTTTCTTCTTCCGCGACTTTTCCGATGCCGGCGCCTATTCCCAAGCCCACATTGACCACAGCGCCCCGGTATAACTCCGACACCGCCCTGCGGCAGACGATATCTTCCAGAGACAACGCCTCTGCGGAAGCTCCGTCCGCGGAAAGCGGGCAGCGAAGCTCGCCGCTCTTGAATGGGCTGTAGTGAGTCCCGTCGGACTGCCTGTGATGGGATTCGGTATCCTCGCAGACGACTATTGCGTCGACTATTTCAGCCGGCACAACGACGTCTTTTGCACGCAGGGCGCCGTTTTGCACGATGTGTTTGACCTGTGCGATCACCTTGCCGTTCGCGGCTTTGGCAGCCATCGCGATCTCGAGTATTTCCAGCTTGAGCGGCTCTTCTTCTATGGTAAGATTCCCGTCTTCGTCGGCGACTGTCCCCCTGATTATCGCCGCATTGATCGGGTGGCTTTTGTAAAACAGCCACTCTTCACCGTCGATCTCCATAATGCGGACGATTTCCGCGTCGCTGACCCGGTTGAGCCTTCCGCCCTCCTGCCGGGGGTCGATATATGTGCCGACTCCGATTTTACTCAGAAGCCCGGGCTGTTTTGCCGCGCTGCAGCGGTACAACTGGTTTAATATGCCCTGCGGCAGCGCATAGGCCTCGATCTCGTCCCGGTCGATCAGTTGCTGCAGTTCGGCGGCCGGCATGGGATGGGAGCCGATAGCGCGCTTCAGAAAGCCCTTATGGGCGAAACGGTTATCCGCATAATGGCCGGGCCCGCCGTGCCCGCACCCGGAAAAAACAGTAAGCCCGCAGGGATGCCCGGTGGATACAAACCGGTCCTCCAGAGTCTTGATGATATAGTCCGGGGCCCCGGACATACCCGCCGACGCAGTAACTATGGTATCTCCGTCTTCTATTAAGGCCACCGCTTCTTCCGCTTTTATTACTTTATTACTCATACCATCTCCGCTTACTTTTTAATGTATTCTTTAAACAGCCTGGTAAACGGGGTTTTGATATTCATGATCCGGCATGCGTTCCCGCCGAGGATCAGGTTCAGGTCGTCCTGCGGGATGTTCAGGCGCCCAAGCTCGCGCAGGCTCCAGCCGAAGATGTCGATCTGATGCGCCGGCAGGCCGGCGTTGATATCCTGGTTACAGAATGTCTCGGGTACGCAGCCCGGCATCCAGGATTGCGGCGAGGACGCCGCGCCCCAGTCGGTGCCCCAGACAAGCCTCTCGCATCCGAGGTTGGGGTCTTTCAGAGGTACTTCATACAGTTCGGCCCACCACTGGCCGCATTCCAGATAAATGTTGTGGTGGCTCCGGGCGACAGCCAGGCTTTTATCATAGATGTCGGTGCGGTAGCCCGTACCCTCGATGCCCGCGTGTTCCAGAATGATGGGTACGTCGGGATAGGCCGAGGCGACCTGCCCTACCAAAAACGGGTTGGCGAAGTCGCATTCATAGTGGCCCTGTATGGCTGCCAGTTCAGGCGCAGCCGCATATCCTGACGGGAACCCCGCGTGATATGTGGCGATGACCTTGTACTTCCTGCAAAGCTCCATGAGCTGGCATATCTCGTCAAACCTCTCGCTCCAGCCCCCCGGCGGGATCCTTGTCGAGCCGGGCAGCCCTTCGCCGATGCCGACGTACATCCCGGTGGCGAGCTCCCTGTCCAGTTCCTCCAATGCCGCCTTGAACGTCCAGGGCTCGATCCCGTCCGAGTCCTTCTTGCGGGTCTCGACGTCCCAGGCAAGGGCGACGAACCGGTTGGGGTGTTTCTTCACGATTTCCTTGTCAAGTTCATTGGTCATCGCAAACGCCGGCATGATGACGCATACATCGACGCAGTAGCGGTCCATATGGTATAGCAGCCTGTCTGTGTTGTCGTAAGTCTCTACTTTCGGCATACCGTCGCCAAGCGCGGAGAATTCCGAGTCGACGTCCCTTGATTTCAGCTTAAATGCGTGCCTTTGCGCGTGAACATGCGTGTCTACAACAAAAATGCCTTTTGCCAGTCCCATAAATCGTTCCTCCTGATTTGTAAAATATGTCTAATAATATATCACATCTTCTACTGATAAAAAAGAATATTTTGATAACCCCTGAACAGAGCCCTCGGGGCTTCTTTGACGAGTTCGTCAAATGTCCAGTACTCCTTGCCTTGCTTGCAGACAGTTCTGGAAATCACCGGCTCGGAATGCATGTTGATCTCGTTCCCCGCGAGCGTGAACACCGTGCCGGTGACATTTTTGGCGTGTTCCGAACACAGATAGAGAAGAAACGGGCACAGCGCCTCCGGATCGGGCGTGACTCCCGCCGACGGAAACGCGCGCTGGCCGGGGATCGCCCTCCCGCCCGGATCCATAAAGTCGTTTTCGTGCGACGCCCGCGTCCTCGCCCACGGCGCGAACGCGTTGACGGTTATCCCCTCATGGAAGTATTCGCAGGCGGCGGCGCGCGTCAGTCCGACAACTCCGGCATTAGCCGCGCAGTAATGCACATGTTTTATGATATCGCCCATGAACGCTTTTGACGTGGTGTTGATTATACGCCCGTATTGCTGTTTTATCATGTAAGGCACTACGAACTTCATCACATTGAAGTACCCTTTTGGCTTAATAAGCGTTGTGCGGTCCCATTCGGCTTCCGACATCTCATGCATGTTCCCTCCTCCGAATGCCCCGGCGACATTGATAAGGATGTGGACAGTGCCGAACTTATCGATTATCTTCCCGACCATTTTTTCAACGTCATCCATTTTGCTTATGTCACAGTAGAGCGGGAGGGCTTCCCCTCCGCGATCAATGATCGTTTTTGCCGTTGATTCGGCGTCTCCCTGAATGCCTGCGTGTATTTCGTCTATTTCCTTCTTTCTTTCGGGGGACAGCGCAGCGTAACTCTCCGCCGTCATATTGACAAATCCGGTACTCCCGGGTTTGCGGTTGTTTGTGACGACTTTTGCGCCTTCCGCTGCAAAAGCGAGCGCAACAGCACGGCCTATGCCCTGCCCGGAACCTGTGACGACAACCACTTTATCCTTGAATAATTCTCCCATAATGCTCCTCCTCGAATAATTATCTGTACTTGGTCAATATGACCGGGCTGTAGCAAAACAATCAATTGCTACAGCCTTGTCTTTTTACTGTCGCAGCCAAAGAATCAGCGCTGATACCCGATCAGACTACATTTTTGAAAAGATCGACGGCGTTGAGCCTGAGGATTTTCTCCTTATCCTCTTGCGGTATGGGCATCCGCTCGATCGACCGGATGGTATCCTCGACCATGCCCCAGCGCGGCCCGAGCGGGGCGTCGGTCCCGAAGAACATACGGTCGGCGCCGTAGTAATTATACGCGCACATCAATCCGTCCGTATTCCCGTATATCGCCGTATCGACATAGAACTTCCTGAAATGCTCGTGGATACCATGGAATGGCTGCGGGACAAGCGACATAACATACTTGATCCGCTCCTTGAAGAACGGCACCATGGCGCCGGCGTGATGGACAATGAATTTTATATTCGGGAATTCATTAAATACCCCGCTCTGGACAAGGCGCAGCATACAGTGCGTGGTCTCAAACGGCCAACTGAATATGCCGATGTCCGGTTCTATCAGATCATTGTTATCCGGATGTATCCAGATCGGTTTGTCCAGTTCCGCCATCTTTGCCAGTATCGGACGATACTTTTCGCTGGCGAGCCACTCGGCGCCTATGCGGGTCTGAACCTGTACTCCCGCCAAATGCAATTTATTGATAGCATAGTCTATCTCCGCAAGCGCCGCGTCTATATCGTTCAGCGGCAAAACAGCAACGGCGCCGAAGAACAGGTCCGGGCGCTTTTCAACAAGTTCCGCGAGTTCTTCATTGCCTAAGCGCGCCATTTCAACGGTGTGATCGGGGACCCATTTCTCAAGCGGGATGTTTGCCATCGTTACTACCTGCAAGACGTCCGGATATCTGAGCATCAGCTTTTCCCGGATCGTCAGGTCTACGACCGGCTTGGTGTAGTATTCGACTCTTTTCTTAATGTCAGGATTGTACTCCGCGTATTTTTCGGTGTACCCTGGAGTCATAATGTGCGCGAAAATATCAACTTTTGTAAACATGGTACCGCTCCTTCTGGTTTAGTTTAATATGATAAAAGCTGCGTCTGCTTTTTCTACTACCCTTTGGCCCCTGCCAGTAATGCTTTTCGTTGCCGTTCTTCGCTGATATGGTCGATAATAAGCGCGATCACCAACAGGAAGCCCTGCGCAAAAACGCTCCAGTAAGGTTGTACGCCCAGGATTTGCAGCATGTTGTTAAACACGCTGAGCAGCAATAGCGCCACAAGCGGCCCGGCGAGGGTTCCGGCGCCTCCGCCGAAGGATACCCCGCCAAGTATCGAAGCCGAGATGATAGTGATGCCCGGTTCCATTGAAACGATTGCCGTCGGAGACGCGAGCCTGACCTGGGCCGACCACAGGAAACCGCCCAGCACGGCGAGTACGCCGTTGTTTATGAATAGTATCATGCGTATCCTGTTCGTATTGATCCCCGACAGGCGCGCCGCCATCCTGTTGCCGCCGGTCATGAAAATATGGCGACCGAACGCTGTTCTCGACAGAACGGTCGAGTAGATGACGATGAGCAGGAGCCCAAACAGAAACATAGCCGAGAAGCGTCCGCCGAACAAGGTCAGGTTCGATATGGCGAACAGGCTGTCACGGTTTATTTGTATGTTATCCCCTTGCGTCAGTACGTTGCACAGGCCACGGTATACCGAAGACATGCCAATCGTCGCGATAAACGGCGGAAACCCCAGCTTACTCACGAGACCCGTGTTGATAAGCCCGAATACAACCCCCAGCAGGAGCACAATAACGAGCGTCACGACCCATGGCGTCGCCGGGTAATTCTTGAGAATATATCCGAACATCATCGCGCCGAAAGCGGCTTGCCCCGAAGTAGACAGGTCTATATTCCCGCCGATAAGCACCAATGCGACGCCGCACATCATGACAAGCTGGATGACAAGGCGGTAGGATATCTGTAACAGATTGCCGCTCGCCATGAAACCCCTGCTGAATGCATACGACATCGGCTTCCCGTCAAGTATACCGCTGCTGATGACTATTGCGATAACAATAAGGATGATCAGAATAATCAGCAGGGGGACCGCTTTGTTGCGCATCAACCGCCGTAAGAAAGTAAGCTCTTGCATATGAATCCCCCTCCTTTTATACTGATTTTTTTACACGCAATTGTGTAAAATGGTCGATCGCCAGCGCAAGAATAAGCATAAACCCGGTAAAAACCGTGACCCAGAACGGGTTGACGCTCACAACGCCCATGCCGATCTGGAAGGTCTGAAGGATAAGCAGCCCGACAAAAGCGCCGCCCATCCCGCCTGCGCCGCCTCCGAACGAGATGCCGCCGAGCACAGCCGCCGTGATCCCGGAAAACTGGCTCGTCTGCAGCGCCAATAACTGGCCCTGCGCAAGCCGCGCGGTGCTGAATATCCCGGAAACGCCGGCAAGCACGGCGCTGTTGATAAACAGGAAGTATGTAAGCCTCCTGGCGTTGATGCCCGCAAGGTGGGCTGATACGCGGTTCCCGCCCATGAGCGTTATCTTTCTGCCGGTTTTTGTCTTTAGCAGGAAAACACCGTAGGCAAGGAAGAATATCAGCATTACGACGACGCCGACAGGTAACTCCCATATAAAAGATTGTCCGAGAAAATCAAGCACCGGATTTGCCGGAATGATCGGAACATTCGCGGCAAGGCCGGTTTCGCTCCCGATCGAACTGAACAAATACATCAAGCCGCTGCTCATCGACGACATAGCAAGCGTGCTGATGAACGCCGGAAACCGGAAGTGAGTCACCAGCGTCGCGTTAATGGCGCCGAAGACTGCACAGAACATAAGGCAGAGTATAAATGAGGCATACCATGGCAGATGCCATCTTACGATAGCGGTAGCGACCACCATCCCGCCGAACGCGCCGATCGACCATGCCGATAAGTCGATGTGCCCCCCAATGAGAAGGAATCCGGCGCCAATCGACAGAAACGCCGGCAATACAAGTAAGTTCAGGATATTCCGGAATGTCGACAGTGCAAGAAAGTTCCGGCCGAGCAAGTTCGCCCATACGGTAAAAAAGACTATCAAAGCAATGAGAATCAGGAAAAGCGTGAACACCTTATGGCGAAGCATCGGGCGCAGGTATTGCCGGTAAAAACTGTTTTTTTTATTTATATCCGTCACCCCCCAGGAGCCTTGGCCCCTTGCTTATGAGAGCATAGCCATCGCGAGGACATTCTCCTCTGTGGCTTCCTGCCGGGAAATGTATCCCGTTGCGTGGCCGTTGTGCATAACGACAATGTTATCGGCCAGATTGATGACTTCCGTCAGTTCGCTTGAAATAAAGAGTACCGCTATCCCCTGTTTCGCAAAACCGCACACCATCTGGTATATCTCCGCCTTGGTGCCGACGTCGATTCCCTTCGTCGGCTCGTCAAGAATGAGTATCTTTGTTTCAAACTTTTCGTTTGTCCATCGCCCGAGAATGACTTTTTGCTGGTTGCCGCCGGACAGTTCCAGAACGATCTTATCGATGGAATGCGTTTTGATAGAATACTTCTTAACGGCGTCCTCAGCCAGTTTGACCATGGACTTTTCGTCGATGAAAATGCTTTTTCCGAGTTTATCCACAACAGGCATGGCGACATTGTTCTTGATCGATGTAAGCAACGTCAGCCCTTGCTCTTTGCGGTCCTCAGGGCACAGTGCGAAGCCGTTTTTTATCGCCTCTCCCGGCGATTTGAACCGGACGGGTTTCCCTTCGAATATGATCTCGCCGCCCGTCACAGGGTCAGCGCCGAACAGCGCGCGCGCGACCTCTGTCCGCCCGGAGCCGACAAGCCCGGCAAAGCCGACGATTTCGCCGCGGCGCATCGTGAAACTGACGTCCTCTATATAGGGCGTCTTCAGGTTTTTGACCTCGAGGATCACCTCGCCGAACTCCTCGTTACGCGAAAGGTTTGCGTATGTATTGCCTATATCGCGGCCGACCATCGCTTTTATCAGCTCGGTCTCGTTTGTTTCAGAAGTGTTGAATGTCTTGACAAGGCGCCCGTCTTTCAGGACGACGATCTCGTCCGCCACCTCGAATATCTCCGAGAGCCTGTGTGAAACGTATATTACGACTTTGCCCTCATCCCGGAGCTGCCTGATGATGCTAAAAAGAATATCGATTTCAGACTGTGTCAGCGGAGCGGTCGGCTCGTCAAATGCGATGACTTGCGAGTTGCGGCGGTATGCTTTCATCACTTCGACCATCTGCTGGTATGCGACGTTGAGCCGGGCGACCTGCTCCGCGGGGTCTATAGGCAGTCCGAATTTCTTTAACAGCTCTTCGGCTTCCCGGCGAAGGCGCCTTTTATCGTAAAACCCTATCTTCGTTTTCGGCAGGGCGTCGGGGTAAAGGTTTTCCATTACGGACATGCGCGGGATAAGCTGCCTCTCCTGATAAATGACCGAGACCCCTGAATGAATGGCGGCGATCGGATTACTGAATTGTATGGTTTCACCGTTCAGTTTCAGTTCGCCCGAGTCCGCCCTGAGGTCGCCGCTCATGATTTTTAACATCGTACTCTTGCCGGCGCCGTTTTCGCCGAGAAGCGCGAGTACTTTTCCGCCCTCGGCTTTGAAGCTTACGTCGTTGACGGCAAGGACGCCGGGAAACGCTTTGCTGATATTGGCGAACTCAAAGGATTTTTGCAAATGCATCCTCTCCTTTTGCCTGAAATTAAACCGGGACAAGGCAAGCCGATATCATGGGGCGGGGGAAACCCGCCGCCCCATGATATGCGGTGTCTAAACTATGGCTTGGCGTAGTTTGCCGGCACCGGGACAAACGCGCTAAAATCGTCCCTGTTGATGTTGTCTTTAGGATATTGCGGGTACTGGTTGGCGTTCGCGTATACGTCTGTCCAGCCGAGGAAATGCCTGTAGTTATCCGCGTCTATCCACGATGTGGCAAGGCGGAACTGCGAATAGGTGTGGCCGTCTATCCCATGGTCGTCCCACTTGATCCAACTGGGCCAGATACTGTCCTTGGTAGCCCATCCGTGAAGATAGGCGGTAACCGCGCCTGTGAGCGGTTCGGAGTACATAAGCGGCCCGGCAAACAACGCATAGCGGAAAGCATCGTATTGCCCGCCGTCCCATTGTGTCAGAAGCGACGATCCGCCGAAAGTCACGACGCAGGATGTATCAATGATCCCCTGCTGGGTGAAAATAGCCGA
>Ga0123353_10010139_pt1 | contig 13102 bp, 11 predicted proteins | sample TergutLab28metaG_3_FD_92763 | JGI IMG/M metagenome (GOLD analysis project Ga0123353, IMG submission 92763) | Labiotermes labralis P3 segment gut microbial communities from Petit-Saut dam, French Guiana - Lab288 P3 | ecosystem: Host-associated > Arthropoda: Insects > Digestive system > Gut ...
CACAATAACGCAACAAGTAGTCGCAAGCTCCTGAAGATGGATGTATTAACATCTGAAACATGTTGAGCAGTAAACTGACATAATAAAGCAAGTGTCATCAAGTTGGTCTACCTTTATTCAAATTTACTTTGGACTTTATTATTGACTCTTGCAGTTGCAATATATTTAGCGTTGAAAATAAACAATATAATGAGTTTCCATTATATTTTCAATCGATTCCAACACCAGTGTTCACTATACAACAGATGACTGTTATGCAAATGAATACAGAAAACATTCAAATACACAGAAAAGAACAAAAGGGTTCAGTGTATTCCTGTTTTCCAAGCTTGCACATTAGCACCCACCTTGCAAAAATTTAGTTTTTATTCCTGGCAGCATTATTATTTTTCTCGGTAAAGGGCAGGAATCAACTGTAAGAATATGGTTGATGTGATGCAACTCTAACATGACAACATCCGTAGCTGCAGTTAAATTGCCTGTGACAACAGAGCAATACAGAAATAAATCCAGCTAAAATGGTAAAATCAGACATACATCATCATTACACCTACACATGCAGAACAAAATATCTCTACATACTACTTCAAAAATTACACTATATGACCACAAGTATCACAGTAAAGCAATTCTTATAAACAGTCAAATTACACTATTTGCCCATCAGTACCACTGTAATACATTTCTTAAACAGTTACGTTATTTATGACTAGCTGCAAACTTATTACACAGGGTCAGATCAGTATCTGGAATGCTGTGTTCATTTCTTTGTATTTCCAAAACAGGATATGACAGACGTTCTTCCTGCTTACACCACCTATGAAGACAGAATAGACAGTGTGTTGCAAAATGTCAGCACATTTAATTCAGAAGCCAGGGAACCACCCAAAAGAAAGAATACAACATTCAGAATAGAGCGAAAGTTTGAAATCAAGAATGACAGACATACTCTAAAAACTAGGTGGTTCTAAATGTCAAGCCCAGAAATCTCCAACAGCTATAAAAGTAAGGCCCAGAGGCTGTGCACAGCTCTATCAGGTACATGTTGGTTCCCCCCTCTTTTTTAACTGAGGGCAGGAACAACTCAGTTTCAAACACATTACATGCATTTCTGCATATCTGAAACACTGGACAGAGCTACTGTGTATATTAGTTCACCACATTATTTACAAAGTGTTACCAAACTTTTGGAAATTGTTTACTCACACACACCTACAGCACACGTGTAAGATTACTGAACACAATACTTAAGAATAAACTCAACAATATACTCGTAACATGTAACTACATTTGTGCAATGCTATTTGTATCTTGTGTAACAGAAAGTATCTTGGAAGCATGTTGTGTAGCAAATAATAATTTAACAATTCAGAGTCACTTACTCACAAATACGGCAATGAACAGCTGCGTGTGTAAAGAAAGCAATATTTAAGTATAAATACGACAACAGTCTAATAATACATACCTGACTCTGTGCCTTGCTACTCAGTTCTCATGGAACACAACCACCTTGTAAGCCATGACCCACCTTGGTCTATACATGCTAATCCAAACCATAACCTTGAGGTACTACATACAGACACCTCAGAAGAGTACTTTTTGGTCTTCTGTCAAAAACTGACTAGTTCTAAACATGACAAACCTACAATCATACAAACCCTACACAATGAGACACTGCAGAACACAGTCTGAGTCCTCCTAAGACAATTTAATCTATCAAGAACTTATCAAACACAACCAGGATGGACCAATGTGGGACCAAACACAGTTACAGAACAGAGTACTGTAGGAGAACAAAAGAACATTCTGTACCTAACCTCAAAGTCAAAATTTTGAGTAATCATATTCAGTACTGTAGTATATGTACTTTGTCCACACTCCATACGTTCTGCTGATCCTTTGCAAGGAATACGTCGCCATCTGTATTCGAAACAGGGGCAAATTTATCGACAAACTCATTACATTTGTTTTGTTGCAATTATACACCACGGAAGAGTTCTGGAGTCAATGTAATAAATATAACCCTTCGTTATACAACATTCACATCTTGCTGAAAGAAACACCTAGTCTTCTGTATCCTGGGTCACAAACCTGTAAATAATGTAGTAGCCTAACAAAATATACATACCAATAAACAAACCGGGCTCTATACAATCAAGATTTGTTAGCCCCGCATCAAAATCTTCGCGTTCAAGAACTGCTGATTCTTTACGTTTGACACTCAGTTTCTTACAAGCACCAAGTGAACTCATCATTCACCACTGTCTTGAACTCCTTACGCCAGATTAACCATCGCCACACATTCACGTATACCCCGCACCCAGTGCGAAATACTGTATTTACACTTTCTTGTTGACATTACTTCTACAGACTATTCAATTGTTCTATCTATAATTATATTTGTGTATGACTTTCGAAAGGCATATTCCGATCGATTCCATAAGAACAACAAATTTTGAACGTGACATCTGACGGCTACGATGTTGGTTCTCTTGATATTCCCGCCATATCCGTAAAATATCTCTTTTGAGGCCGAAATTGTAATCGCATTGTTCTCGAATGTTTTATTGCGTTTACATTTACTTCAATAAGTCAGTAGCTCTCCCCTAATATTGTTCGTGTATTTTCCGTCACACAATACTGCACTTTAGCCCAAAACGTAGAACATGCGAACATACCAAATGGAGGGAAAAATATAGCTGATACCGTGGTAGACAGCTTCATTTGTGTCGATTACACAAATGCATAAAATGAACTCTTGAGATGGAGGCCTGTCTGTCCACATATTTTATCTCCAGAACTACTAGGTCGATTGTATGTGGTACTCTGGGTGTAAAGTGATGGATAGGAGTCAGAGTAGTCCATTTATGATCCGTGGAGTGGTCCAATCCTTCTTCTTCTTCTTCTTCTTCTTCTTCTTCTTCTTCTTCTTCTTCTCCTTCTCCTCCTCCTCCTCCTCTTCTGCGGGGCTATAGCTCGGAACTTCGGCCTTCGACTCTTCAATCCTCCGCCGCCAGGCATCTCTCTCCTCTGCCAACTTACTCCAATTCCTGCATTTTAACATCCTCATAGTATCTCTGTCCACTGCATCTAACGTTCTTCCCGTGGGTCTTCCAACTGGTAGTCTCCCTTCTATGTGTCCTTCCAATCCTTTCTTGGACACACTTTCATCCTTCATCCTCATCACGTGACCCACCCACTGGAGTCTTCTCAATCTGATATTCCTGGTTAACTCCCTTTCCTTCCATAAGTTATAAATTTCGCGATTTTACCTGTTTTGCCGCTGTCCATTAACCGACACAGGCCCACATATTTTCTTCATATCTTCATAAAAAATCAAAACCAACTTGTTGCACAGTACTCATTTGTGTTTGTATTTAGATCTGCAACATGTTTCGGCTAGATATATTGGCCATCTTCAGGGAATCACATGCAGCGATATTTCATCTTGGAATTATCTCCTGTGGTTACAGTTGTTTTTGTGTTTACAGTTATTAAAATTAATAAAATCGGGTTGTAGTTAAAGACGGTCGGAATATAATTAAAATACAATTGCGTACAGTGTAACATAGTACAGGATACAATTTTTTTTGTCCAAACACCTACGTTTTCGGTTCTTTCTTCTTTAATACGACTAGTAAGATATTTCAACTGTACTGTATTTTAACTACAACCCGACTGTAACCATTTTAATAACTGTAAACACAACAGTTGTAACCACATAAGATACTTCTAAATTGAAACATTGCTGGATATGGTTCCCTGAAGATGACCAATAAATCTGGCCGAAACAAGTTACGGATCTAAATACTAATAGAAAGGAGTACTGTGCAACAAGTTGGTTTTGATTTTTTTGTGAATATAATACAGTTGCAAGGAAAATGTATAATACGAAATTTCCTTAGTCCTTTTCGTCTGATGCATTAAGCATTCTTCTGCAGTCTGCGACAATGTCCACACCTCCCTCCCGTTCCATAAGATGGACCTTATTAGTGTTTTATATAATGTGGCTGGTTATTTCCGGGTTATGTCCAAAATATTTTTACTACCCCTTGGAGACCGGTTCTGAAATCTAACAGTCGGAACTTCCCATCACGTTGAGCGAGTCTGCGTCAAGCTTAACACTACAGCGGTTAAGAATGAATGGATCTATCCACTCACGCCCTTTGCCTTCGTAGCTTGCACAGGGGAAACTTTGCCTTCCTTCTGTACCCACAAATTATGCTCGGTGTTCTTACACGTTGTTTTTTCGCAACCGTAAAGTGTAACTACAAAAATAAACGCGGGAAACACACTTGGCACTTACGTCCATATAAACCGTAGGGTCCACCTAGTCTCCAAGACGGTAAGGCGTGTCAGTGATTGGTTACCTATATGACTGCATACCTAAGTGTCCCCGACGTTATTCTTGGACTGCTTGACCTTTCAAGATGAGACCGACAGGTTGTCCCGAAACGTCGGTGACTAAACACCTACCACGTAGCTTGAGATAAAAGAAGCGCGATTTCGTTTACACCGCGAAGGAAGCTTGAAATCAGGCTACTTCACAGCAGTTTTACCTTCGTTAACATAATCCCTGCTTTACAGGAAACTTAAACTGAATGTTTGTCGGTTACCTTTCGAACAGCATATTGTATAATAGTTGTGTTGGCTTACATGAAAATGAATGAATCCATGGATTTTCATTGTGAAACGTGATAGAACTCGTGCCTGGAATATCCCGGCAGTAATCGGGTTGTCTACATATTGGGTGGGTTGAGACAGTGGTAATATTTTACCTACATGCGCTATATTGGCGCCCCTGTTTCTCTGGAGTTTGTAAGTCCATCTAACAGAGTGTGTTAATGTCGGTCGATAATCGAGGTGGAAGTACATTCTTGGTATTTCTTGATTGTATTTGAACTGTAAAGTAAAAGTTGTGCGAGATTTGAGGTTCTCATAGTATGCGGATGAAGATCCAAGTTCTCTGGGATATTGCACCTTACCAAGTGGTAAGTAGTTACTGATATATGTATACTTTTATTTCAGTAACTTTGCTCTTTGTATTCCCGCCAATATTTCGGGAGGTCTTACATTGAGTATTGAAAGACGGAATTATTGACAGCCTTGAAATTGTGTGACTACTTCCTTACAGTGTAATATAGGAATATCCAATTTGGATATACATAAATTATTAATTGCAAATACTTGTTTTATGAGTCACAAATGGATATTTTCGTTCGTGTGCGTGCGTGCGTGTATGTGTCCGTTGCATCAGGGTCGCCAAGGTGCACAGCAAATATCTTGCCAACATAGATATTAATAGAGCCATCAAGCATACTTAGGCTTTTGGTTGGTGTATTTAGGCGTCAGAAATTATGTTTATTTGTAAAATAAAGATAGATGTTAGGCTTGTGCACATGCATGCGTGCGCGCGTGTATGCGCGTGTGTATGTGGATTTTGTTGTTGTTGACATGCGTTAGAACTTGCTCGAGCCGTAGGTTTTGTAACTGCCAGCTTCTCCGTAATTTGCAAGATGAGTGCGTTATAGTCTTCATCTGCAGCTGACTTAAGGGCTGTGCCATGGCTGAGGTGATTGGTCGCCAGCCTCTCACCTCAGAGTTCCTGCGTCGGTTCCAGGCCAGTCAATGAGGAGTTTGTGGTAGACAAAGTGTCACTGATATGGGCTTTTCTCCCAGTACTTCAGCTTTCCCCTGTCAGTATCATTCCACCACTTCTCTATACTCATTCATTCATCCACAATTGTTACTGACAGTGCTGTTAAATAGGAAACTTTAAAGATTTGACTTCATAATTGTTATATCAAAATACATATTTTTGATCCTGAAAGGGCTGTAGTTGGTTTCTTGGTGGCCAGGAGACAACGAACAAGAATCACTACTAGTGGTGGTGGTGATGATGACAGAATAACAGTCTGAGAATACAACAGTCTTCAAGTTTCTGCAGTACCTGTAAGAAATAAGCTGAGTTTGTCTAAATTTGGTACTCTGAACACACAAACAATAGCCAGAATTTTTTGACAACCACAGGTTTTTGTAATTATCCATTTTTTATTCATGTGCCAGGAATATATATTTACCCCGGGCAATTACTGTGAAATTTTAAGAATTTTAAGAAATGACATTTAAATGAGAATAAAGTTTTGTTCACTTAACAATTGTGATACTGCCACATTGTGACTGACAAATGCTATAAATGAACGGTTTTATCTCCAAGTAAATTATGTGTACATAACTCAAAATTGGCACAATTCAAAACGTTTGCTTGCAAATTTGGAGTTGCCATGTAACAATTAGTATAGATAGTTAATTTTCTTCTGTGTTATTTTAATGTTGCAGTAGTTATGGTGAAGTCTGGCAGTTTAAATAGGAAGTCTTTTTCATTGGCAGTACAGTTTTGTGTATTTGTGGGACCTACATATTTTGAGTCTTAGCAGGCTATTAGCAGTGGTTCTCCTCAGTTGCTGCCAGGACATGCTGGCAAGCAGTCATTAAATGACTCGTAAATGATTACATACAAATTGCTGACTACTGAGAACCTGAACCTGACCAACACATTTATTTTCTGGTTCTTGTTATTGCATGCATGCCAACACAACATGATGTGCGATGTGTGTGTGTGTGTAATTTGTGTGTGGCAGGTACCAGTTTCAGTTGTATAAGACATATGCAGTTCTTTATTTTGTGCATGGAACAGTAAGAAGGTATTTGTATTTAGTCATTTTGCTGTTAAAAGTGAATATTTCCACCATACATTTTATTGCCATAAGTGCTTTGGAGAAACTTACTCTTACTGTGTAGATAAATTCACGTGTCTGTCAAAAGTCTGTGAAGTTGGAAGTGCTGCTATCTGTGGGAATCAGTAAAACTACTCATATATGTATTTAAAGATAGCGCGAGATGCAATATATAACAGAACCGCACAAAGTAACTAACACCATATTGTGTGCTATCAGTGTTAATGTTTTTACCAGTATTTATTTGTCTACATATTTTTAATTTACATGTACCGTTTAAAAAAATACTTCTTTGGTTTTTGGCCCTCTATGTGCATTTTCTTTACATAACTTATCATTTGTATTTTTTTCACAATTACCTGGGAATATTGCTGTCACGAATGGAAAAATACGAGTACCTAATGAAGATATTTGAAAATAATTCACAAAACCAAAAAATTAAGTTTCACTTTTTGATGGAGAATTGACAGTGGTTTGGGAGTCAGCCTGAGATTTAATTGTGCATTGAAAACGGTAATACAGCTTAGAGTGCAGAATAATAATAATAATAATAATAATACAGTTTCAGTAGAAAGGCAGATTGGTTTATTGTGCTTACTTAATGGAAGCCAGAGGAAGGTTAAGTGTCACTAATGAAACACAGAATATTGATAAAGTTTCTTACTTGCATGGTCACTATCTAAATGCAGTACATTTAGTTCTTATTGCTAAACTCCACATCCTGCAAATCAGGTTACATACTTTCTGGGATGTAATGATATGTTATGATGGGCTAAGACTGTAATTTCTGCCTGACAAGGGATAGTACAGCTTAACCCTTACAGACACTCAATGGTTAGTGCTGTGTATGGCACTGATTGTCCTTTGGTGTGAGAATCACGTGAAACTACATAAGTACTTTGTGACAGAACATATGGAGTTTATGGCTACCACAGACACCTTTACCTGGACCAGCAATGCCACATCTCATATTACAAACACATTCTGTCATGCAGGTTATTTGAGGCACAGGAAAGTAACATTGTCTTTGTTATGTCTACAGCTTATGTTTTGGCCTGTAAGAGCACAGTGTGTTCTGTGTGTGCTACATGCTGTAACGGTGGAAACTTCTGCATTTTGTGCACACAGTGCATTTAGTGTTTGTTTTGATTAAGATATAGAATGACTGTCAATAAAATTAAGGGTTTTTATGATTGATACATGGGAGATTTATTTACTGCACGTTTCGGTCCAAAGGGACCATCTGCAGGTCATATATAAAAATTACGGAGAAGAGTTACTGGGTTGTGAGTGGTTTGTGTATAAATGAGATCTCATTGGTACAGTTAGTTGGCTTATATTGGAATGAAACTTGCTGTAAAAAATCTACCATGCACTAATAATAAAACACCCTTCGTTGTTGCTGATTGATTTGTTCTGTATCCTTGTTACTGTAATCGCAACAGTATGAACCAATTTAAGATTTTGTTTGATTGTTAGTCAACAGTGATCATTTCCCAGTTCAGAAGGAACCATTTGATCTCTGTAAAAGAGATGCAGTAGAAAGATTCAAGTGCTGGGGGATGTTGTGCCACGTTGGCTGGTGGTACAGCAGTTACTGTGGTTCCGAGACACTACAGTGGCACATCCTGGAAGGATTGATTCTTCATCAGCACTGCTGTGAGGATGTCAAAACTTGCGGAGATGCAGAACTGAATTTTTAATGTTTAGCCAAATTTCAGACTTCAAAAATTGGACTCTTTTTGGATATAATATGATCATGCTATCGTAGGCGTAACGTGGGTATGGGGGGGGGGGCAATGCCCCTTCCAATATTTTTTTTACCTAATAATAGTTTCCTTTTGGCTACTGAGTTGAAGAGGGGCAAACAAAAAAATGGTGAGAAAAGGGGAAGTGGTGTATGTATGTGAAGGATCGGGTCAAACCAATCTTCCCTCTCTTTGTAACGTGACTCTCTCTTAAATTAAAGTTCCCAATACCCACGGCCGATTTTGCCCCCCCCCCCCCAAGTTACACCTGTGCAAGCGATCACGTGGTCCCTCCACAGCAGCCAGTACACATAGGCCGTGTGAAATATTTAGAATCAAACCCGCATACAAGTCACGAATGAACTGCTGACCACTTGCAGTAGTCATTAGGCCTGTTGCTGTTAGTCCCAAGACAATGTGTATGTGCTTCAGTATTTTGTAAACTTCCGGCAACATTTGGGGACATTTATGTACATCGTTTTTGTTAAGTTGCTGAGCAAATTGTTGGGGTCTGTGAAGGGGAGAGGAACAGGAGGCGGGGGACAGGAGCTGAATGATTTCTGCGCTTCATCATACGCTATTCGGACTATCAAATCAAGAAGAATGAGATGGGTGGGGAATGTTGCACGTAGGGGGGAGAACACAGGTGCTACCGTTAGAGTGTCGGTACGCTACAGACGTTAGGTATTTTGATTCAGTTTGCATTTATAGACATTATGTGCTGCACTTCACATAAATCGGCGTATAAGTGGATTTTGTGTCTAAATTTAAGTCATGCTGATTGCAACAGCAGTTACCTGTTGAAATATCAACGGGCTGTATACTACTAGCACGTGGTAGACACTTTCTGTTTATCAAACGTGGCTGTAGTTACCAGTACGTTTATTGCAAGAAAATACTGTTCGTTATTCACCCGACATTTCAACAACAGATCTTGTTTCAGGCGCCACGTTCGTTCACAGTACTTACGATCCACCTTAGCACTTCACTTAAAACTTTTCCGACGACTTTACGATATTCATTGCTGTTTCCCAGTTTACTATATCTGTGACGGATGTAGGGTATATTCTTGCGCTCTGAAGCGAAGGTTGGCAATACTTGTGCTGACGCTATATCCGGTCCCCATTGTTGAGGACTGATGTGACACAGCCAGCGTGGAAGCGTTATAAGGCGTGGAAATACCTGAAAAATTGAAAATATGAATATACAGAGTCAATTTTTGGAGGGTGCCTAAACAGCATATTGTGCCTGCGACTTTCTCATAAAGCATAAGAATGAAAATTGAAATATGTTAAGGGTTCATAAAGAACCAGCAAAGCCAGACGGTGAAGAAAGAGGGAAGACATCCAGTGAGAAAGTTAGATAGCAGAGAATAAGATACACATGTCCAGTAAATCAAGGGCTGGACGATCGAAGCGCTAGAAAGAAAGCAGTGGAGGTGCTTAGCTAAGGCCGTCATGTTCTGAGTCGGGCTGTAGTGCCGACAGGGGCCAATGGTGAAGGGATCGAAACAATGACGTTGAGCGGAAAAATAATAACTTTACTTAGCGTATTCTGTATGAATTTAATTCCCCCGTTTTGAACCTACGAGAATGACGTTTATTCGAAACGTGTCACTGAAATATTGTTATCAGGTTTGAGTTCAATTTGATAGCTGCACAGCCGGGAGTGCGCATGATCACTGCGCTACCAGCCGAACAGCCGGCAGTGCGCATGATCGCTGTGCTACCGGCCGAACAGCCGGCAGTGCGCATGATCACTGTGCTACCGGCCGAACAGCCGGCAGTGCGCATGGTCACTGTGCTACCGGCCGAACAGCCGGCAGTGCACATGATCACTGTGCTACCGGCCGAACAGCCGGCAGTGTGCATGATCACTGTGCTACCGGCCGAACAGCCGGCAGTGCGCATGATCACTGTGCTACCGGCAGAACAGCCGGTAGTGCGCATGATCACTGTGCTACCGGCCGAACTGCCGGCAGTGACACGATCACTGTGTTACCGGCCGAACAGCCGAGGAATTGTTGTCCGATCTGCGACAGCGCCAACAGATTATCTGTTCTCCAAAAAGTCCAATCGCCACTGGGGTTCTTTCCTTGAGAAAAAGTGGTCGGGGAGTGATGCTGACGCTCACCTCGACTGATTGTTGAGGCTAAGAACGTGTGGAGCTGTACCTTCGCTCCCTGTACAGGCCTGTGCCTTCACAGAATACACAGGGACAACAGCTTTCTTTTGTTGCCACAAAACGGTAACTTTGTGTAAGACTGTGGCAGATCATAACATTGATTGCAGTCGGTTTAATCGATATTAGTGCTGTAAGTGTTTAAGATTTGTCTTACCCGTGGACGACATGAACGCACAGGACGGTGCTGCCACCGGAAGACTGCTCAGTGCAGGTGTACTAGAAAGCATTGCGTATTGCGGACAACCCGGGGCCGGTGCCTTCCAAGGCGTATCGTAGCTTACGTACTCAGACTGGGCGGTCCCTGCGAAGTGAAGAGTTGGGAAACTGGATGAGACATTGTGGTTATGCTGTGGCAAAGGAAAGAAGTCCAGCGGATCGTTGGAGCCGTCACGCTTCCGCCTCCAACATACTTCCGTGTATTCACATCCAATTATGTGGCCATTCGAGACACGAATATTGGTAGTGGTAATCACGTGATAAACTGCACTGGAGATAAACGCTTTGGGCTGGATGATGAAGGTCACAGGGTGCTGGAGAGGAATGCAACAGCTTATGGACGGGGGGAATCCCCAGGTTAGCCATTCTCACCATCCAATGGACTTCTTTCCGTGGTCTCAGTGTAGCAAAAACAGATATGGCCTGATTGACGCAAGATGGTGGGTATGGAGGGGAATATAACATTAGACGGGGGGAGGGGTTCTAGTGTTGGTGTGCTCACCATCCGCGGTAGCCCCAGGCTACAGAAAGGTCTGAGACATAGCTACGCGACGGTAGATGTCAGTGTAGCAGCAGTGTTAGGCTGTACAAGGGGTAGCAAATACAGACATTCTTAAATCGGCGCAAAATGGAGACGAGTGACCACCTTCAAACCCCAGCCACTTTAACCTCGACAAATGACACTCAGTGGAGCTCATAATAGACCTGGTGTTACACCGGGTCATAGGCTTACACTTATTCGTAAGCCGATGCCTAATCACTTTTAATATTATTACGATTTAGGTTGCACTTAGAGGTTTCCGAATCAGTGTGTACTGGAGGCTTTTTCAACGGGGTAAAGCGGTCGGAGTCGTGAAGCTGATGGCTCTACCTTTTGTCGAGGTGAGGAGTATGTGGCCCTATCCCTTCATGTCTCCATACGCCATTATGTTGCGCTGGTTAGTGCAGCAGCACACTTAATCACTAACCAGCGCAGGACCCAGCGGTTCCCTCAGGCAGCATATTGCCTTTGGTTTCGCCTAGGACGATGGACCGTACCTGGAGGCAGGACGGCGGTGGGTCTGGGTGCAAGAGGCTGTTCTGCTGCTGCGGTGCTGCCGCCAAGCTGGTGCGAAGTCTCCCGGCCGTACAGCCCGCTCCTCTGCGCTAAGACGCTGCGCTCATTGCGGCGGAATTTGGCTCTCCGATTCTGGAACCAAACCTGCAAGAGAACCTCCTGATAACCAAGACCGTGACTGCCGTGACCTGCTGCTATTCAGCGTCACAGGGGGCCGCAGATAGAAATATAAGTGCAGTTTGTAACGTCAGTGCATCAGCGATCAGAACGGTGGCCGTCGACTCACAGCACCCAATATTACATGCAAGTCAAGCCCGACACATTTCAGACATCATTAGGCACGTTCGCAAAATTGCGAAAAGCGACTATTAGCTTCGTCATGTCCGTCTGCCCATCCGCATGGAACAACTCGGCTCCCACTGGACGGATTTTCACGAAATTTGGTGTTTGAATATTTGTCGAAAAACTGTCGAGAAAATCAAGTTTCATTCAAATCGGAGAAGAATGAAGGATACTTTACATGAGGACCGATGCACTTGTGTGATCATATCTTGCTCAGTTACACTTAGAATGAAACATGTTCAGACAAAAGTTGTATAGAAAATCAAAACACACATTTTTGTTCAAAAACTTTTTTTCGAAAACCGTGCCATTTATGAGATAATGTGGGGAAAATATGGTAGAGCGGGGCAGGCTACAGACGACAATATGGCGCATGCGCATTGCATACTCTATAAATAAGGCTATATATATATATATATATAGCGAAATTACAAATATTAAACGTCGCTATTAAGATATATAGAAGTATAATTTTGCCTGTTTTTTATATGGGTGTGAAACTTGGTCGCTGACATTGCGGGAGGAAAGGAAGGTGAGGGTGTTTGAGAACACGGTGTTGAGGAGAATATTTGGACCTAGGAGGGACGAGGTAACGGGGGAATGGAGGGGATTGCATAAAGAGGAGCTAAATGATTTGTACTCCTCACCCAATATTGTGCGGGTGATAAAATCGAGAAGAATGAGATGGACTGGGCATGTGGCGCTTATGGGTGAGGAGAGGGTGTGTATAGGGTCTTGGTGGGGAAACCGGAGGGAAAGAGACCACTGGGGAGACCTAGGCGCAGATGGGTGGATAATATTAGGATGGATCTCCAGGA
>Ga0123353_10010141_pt1 | contig 13102 bp, 12 predicted proteins | sample TergutLab28metaG_3_FD_92763 | JGI IMG/M metagenome (GOLD analysis project Ga0123353, IMG submission 92763) | Labiotermes labralis P3 segment gut microbial communities from Petit-Saut dam, French Guiana - Lab288 P3 | ecosystem: Host-associated > Arthropoda: Insects > Digestive system > Gut ...
CTCCCCCGTGGCCTGCACGGCGTGTATCGAGGGCTCCATGCCGCAGCGCAGGATGCGCAGGATATCCGGGCAATACTCGGGCAGGGTGATGTCGCCGTCCACCGCCTGTTCCAGCTTGCCGTCAAAAACGGTTTCCAGGCTGCCGACGCTCTGGGTGGTGTGTTGCAGCTCCATGGTTGGTCTCCCCCTCGGTTTTGGATTGGTTCTTTCGTGGGATATATATGCGGGGTTGGAGGGAGATAGACGTGCTTGCCGCTTGCTTTTTTCCGCCGTATATGGTACACTGCAAGGGGAAGGAGGCTCTGCCCGTGGAACAATTCTTTGATTTTCTCCTCGCCATGCCCCTGTTCGCGGGGCTGGCGCGGGACGAGCTGGCGCGGTTGCTGCATTGCTGCGGCGCGCGCATCGAAACCCTGGAGGATACGTCCCTGATCTGGTGGGAGAACCACCCGCAGGATGTCACCTACCTCACCATCGTGCTGGAGGGGCAGATGCGTATCTTCCAGGAGGACTGGCGGGGCAACCGCATCATGCTGGGCACGATGACCAAGGGGCTGTTTTTCAACGACGCCGTGTTCTACCACATACGGGAGCGGATGCCCTTCATCTGCGAAATCCCGTCGGGCAGCACGTTCCTGGTGCTGGACAACGCCAAGCTGCTGCGCCCCTGCGCGAAAAGCTGCCCCTTCCACTGGGAGTTCCAGCGCAATATGCTCATCGCGCTGCTGGAGCAGCAGGCGGGTATGTTCATGAAAATCGAGTACCTGAGCCAGCGCACCACCCGCGCGAAGATCATGGCCCTGTTTTCTTTCATCGCGGCCATGGAGCGCAGCCGCGCCTTCACGCTGCCCATGAGCCGCCAGGAGCTGGCCGACGAGCTCTCCGTGGACCGCACGGGCATCTCCAAAGAGCTATCCCTGATGCAAAAGGAGGGATTGATCCGCTACCGCCGCAACCGGATCGAGCTGCTGGATTGACTGCCGCCTGAACGAACGCCCCGCCGGGTAACCCGGCGGGGCAAATTTTTTATATAAATCGCAGTTTGCAGAAAATTCTACATACATACATGCCCGTCATGCGCTATCCTATTGGCAGGAGGCATTTGGACGTGCAGCCAAATTCAAACGAAAGGAGAATTCGCATGGTCACGTTGATCTCATCCATCGGCATCGCGGTCACCACCTTCTTTCACTCGTTACGGGACTTGCTTTATTCTACCACGCCGTCCGACAAATGACCCCTTGGGTCAAATATTAGTCGGGAGGTTTTCAAGTGGAAATTGGCAAGATCGTCGCGCATTATCGCAAACAGAAAGGCTTAACGCAGGTACAACTGGCAGAGTTGGTATACACCAACAATGAACATGTCAACCGCATTGAAAATGGGCGCAGAAACCCCTCAATTCCAATGCTGCAAGGGATTGCGGACACGCTGGGCATTCCGATATGGGCATTTTTCTATGGCGAGGCAAGCGCCGCCGCGATAGAAATATTGTTCATGTTGGAAGATTGCACAGAGGGAGAGCGTGCCGAGCTATGCGCTGATTTAGCGGCGATAAAAGAGAACAAACGCAGGTATCACCATGAAAACTTGACCCGAGAGGGAAAGCGCAATTATTTCACAAAAATAGAACCTGCATTCCCGGCTTCCCGGGAATGCAGGTTCTATCATCTTTATACGCAAAAGGAGCGGAGATTATAATGTTTCAAGGAAATCGCCGGGCTCGATCGCAATAATCGGCGAGCCCGCGAAGTGCTTCACGTTGCGGGTAATAATTCGACCCACGCGGTGGCGCTTGGCACAGTACGCCAGCAGCGCGTCCTCGTAGTCCGTCATGGGAAGGTCGGACGCCCTCTCACAATCCGTGCCGGTCACGTCCAACACATCGACGACCGTTATTAAATCCAGCAGCGTTTGTTTTGTGAGCTCTTTGTTTTGCAGCCGTTTTTGCAGCAGGTAATATAAGTCGGTGAAGGTGCTGGCGGTGATATAGCCGGTCACCTTTTCTTCGGCGACAGCCATCAGAATGGCTTCCGCCGCTCCCACCCACGGCGTGCGCTTCATCAGCGCGTCAAGGATTACGTTGGTGTCAATCAGCACTTTCATATCGCGCCAGCCGCTCCTCTCTCGCTTGCTCCAGGGTAGTGCCGTCGTCCGGGATGATGCCAATCAACGAGCGCACGATATCGGCCTTGCTTCTCTTCGCGCTGGACAGCCGGGCGACGCTCCTGCCGTTTTTCGTGATAACAATTTCTTCATTATCAACAAGAGATAAATACCGACCAATGTTGCTCTTGAACTCTGTAGCGGTCACATGCATGGAAACCCCTCCTTCTTTCGTTCGATTTTAGCGTTACCGCCTATAGTCATATTATACACTAAATAGGCGATGTTGTCAACACATATCGGATAATTATTTCCAGGGTAGGGAGAGCGAAATCCTACAGCCTAACCGTTCGACCAACGGGCTGGGGCATCGCGTGAAAATTCGCGCTTTCAAACGGGGGTATAGGGCCTTTATTCAAACGCCGGGAATCTTTGATAAATATAGCTTTTTCGCAATGCCCGTTCCGCATTATGGCGTTTTTGCGGGAAAACAATCAAACAAAGCACAAAAATGACCCATATATCAAACCTTTTTCAAACGCAAAGGAGGCAGGTGGCTGATATGCGTCGGCACTGTCGTCAAGCAGCGGCTGCTCATGATACTCGCGTAGAGCAATCCTGCTCTGACAGCGTTGCCGCTGTCGTTTCAGTGCTTTTTGTAAGTAGGCGGTAAACTGATTCTGGATATGCGATTCCACAATATAACTCCCTTATGAGTTGAGGCAATGACCCTCATTGCCCCGACTCTCTAAATTTGTATCACCATGCCTCTTTCCGCCAGCACTTCCCGGATAAGATCCTTCAGGTCGTCCCTGCTGAAGCCTACCGCGTCATTGCATGAATTGGTCTTCCATTTTTCAGGGTGCGCCGCAAGATACTCGCGCAATGCATCTACAATGAAACGGCTCTTTTTCGAGCGCAATCGCTCCAATAGTTCGCCGATCTGGCGCTGCTCTTTCGTAGCAGCCGGAAATTGTAACGAAAAGCGATAGCCCTTCTCAGTCCTCATATTTCCGCTCCCTCTTTTGGTTCCCCCAATGCCCACGGCTCCAGGGCTGCCGGACTGCCATTTCCGCATCTCGAAGCAGGTCTTGGCGAACACGGGAGCCGCCCATGTTTATGTGCTCTTGGCTCCAACTTGCCAGGCCGGAGGGATAGCCGCTCGCCGTTTAAGATGTATTGAGGGTTGTCTATGAGGCGTTGCCGCCTTTTTGTCAAGGTGCGGGATGCCTTCATTAAGTAAAAGCGCATGGAATCTCCTCGAATTGTACAGAATTGAAAAATATTTTTTTGGCGTGACAATCATGCACTTAAAACACAATACGCGCCGTGTAAATTGTGATTGAACCAAATAAAGTCCCTGTATATTTTGTGATTTCACCTGCGCTTATTTGCGGCATGGAGCTTGCCTCCATATCGCAAAGCTGTTTCCTGCCATTTCATAAACCAAAACAAAGCCAAATCATAAACCTGTCTCTTGACAAATCATAAAGTTTCGGTTATACTACGATGAAGGAAGGTGCGTTTATGAACCCAAGCTATATGCCCCGTATTACGGACGATAAACTGAAATTGCTTCTAAGGGCGAAGGGAGCCGTCCTGATCGAAGGGCCCAAGTGGTGCGGCAAAACGAGCTCCGCCGAACAGTTGGCCGGAAGTGTTTTGTACATGCAGGACCCGGACACGTCCGCCATGAACCGCGCGGCGGCGCAAAGCAAGCCCTCCCTGCTGCTGGAAGGCCCAACGCCGCGCTTGCTGGACGAATGGCAGGTCGCCCCGGAGCTATGGAACGCCGTGCGTTTCGCGGTTGACAAGCGCCATGCCGCCGGGCAGTTTATTTTGACGGGTTCGGTGATCCCGGCCCGGACGGACGACATGCACACAGGCACGGGGCGCATCGCCCGCATGAAAATGCGGACAATGTCGCTGTATGAAACCGGGGATTCCAACGGGGCCGTTTCGCTGGAAAGGCTGTTTGACGGCGAAACGGACATGGACGGAAGGTCCGAGGTATCCATCGAACAGTACGCGTTCCTGATCAACCGCGGCGGGTGGCCCGCTGTCGCCGGCGAGACGGACGCGAAGATCGCCCTGGCCGTTGCCGCCGACTATGTGGAAGCGGTGGCCAACGAGGATATTTCCAAGGCGGACGGCATCGAAAAAAATCCGAACCGCGTCAAGGCGCTGCTGCGCGCGATTGCGCGGAATATTTCCGGGGAAGCGAAAATCACGACGTTGGTCAATGATTTGCTCTCCAACGACGAAGCGTTGTCTCACGTGACGGTGGACGGCTACCTTAAAGCGCTCGGAAAAATATTTGTGATTGAGGATTTGCCCGCCTGGAGCGCGAAGCTCCGCTCGAAAACAGCGATGCGTACCACGGCGAAGCGGCATTTCACGGACCCGTCCATCGCGACCGCCGCGCTGCGGGCCGCGCCCAGCCGGTTGCTCTCGGATTTCAACACGTTCGGCCTGCTGTTTGAATCGCTGTGCATCCGGGACTTGCGGGTGTACGCGGAAAGCATCGACGGCGGCGTTTACCATTACCGCGACAAGAGCGGGCTCGAAATAGACGCGATTGTTCAGCTTGCCGACGGGCGATGGGGAGCGGTGGAGGTGAAGCTCGGCGCGGGCGAAATTGGTAAGGCCTGCGAAAACCTGCTCAAGCTCAAAAAGCAGGTTGATACGGACAAAATGAGCGAGCCGTCGTTCTTAATGATTCTGACCGGTACGGAATATGCGTTCCAAATGAAAAACGGCGTTTGGATCGTGCCGCTGGGCTGCTTGAAAAATTGACGCTGTTCACGCCCCGAGTCCAGCTTAGGCTCAAATGTGGGTGTTGAACTTCCCGATCTGCCCTGCCACATGCAGCATAATATACTGCCGGCAGTCTTCATCGAAAACGCCGTCTACTACGCTGTTACGGTTGATTAACGGCATATACAGCCGCAGGATTTCATCCACGGCCTGCGATTCGCCGTCAATAGCGCGGCGCAGCAGCTCGGCAAACGAATCATAGTTCATCATTTTCACCGCTTTCCACCAACTGATCACGCAACTTCTGCAGCGCCCGGCGTTTATTTGTATAGACGTAGTCCAGAGAGCAGCCCAGCTCCTCGGCCACTTCCATGGCGGTAAGCCCCTGTACAAACAAGAGCTTGAGGATTTGCTTTCGCATCAGTGACAGCGAAGCAAAGAAGAGCGAAGAGAATGCGCTGCGCTGCGGATTCGCGGAATCGTACGTGGGCAAGCTGGCGGGGAAATACTACACAAACGGGCTGGAGGCGTTTCGTGCTTTAAATGACAAAGGATTGCCCGGTAAAGTCCGCCTGACGCCAGAGGACGAAGCTGGTTTCGGGAGGATCAACAAACCGCGAAGTTGCTGGTGTCCCAAGGGGGTGAGGCCAGTCGTGCCCTGCCATCACATCCGCCAGCACCGCTATGCCCGGGGCCCCCGACGAATCCGCAGATTCGTTGGGGTGGTGACTATGGCGCTGTTGACCCCGTTGACGGCGAGAAGTTTTTCCTCACAGCTCCAAAATGCAACACTGAAATCATGCATATTTATCTGCGCGAGCTGTCGAAACACTTCCTCAATGATTTCATTGTGCTCATGTGCGACCGCGCAGGCTGGCACGGCTCGAAAACCCTGGCCATCCCCGACAACATTTGGATCGTCAACATCCCGCCCTACCCCCCCGAGATGAACCCCATGGAACATATCTGGCGCGAACTGCGCACCCAGGGCTTCCGCAACGAAATCTTCCAAACCCTCGAAAAAGTTGACGACCGACTTTGCGATACCATCTGCCAGCTGTCGCCCGAAACCATCAAAAGCATCTGCGGCAGAGATTGGATTGTTGAGTGCTTTTAGTGCGGGAATAGTATCAGAGGATAGTTGACTTCATGGGGCGTAATGACATCGCCCGTCGAAAGGTCCAGCTTGAGCGGCGTCCTCATGGTTTCCAAGAAAGCGTTCAGCGTCACTCTGACTCCGCTGTAATCCGCCTCATCCATGATATTGCTTGCGTTTTTCACCTGAAAAGTGATTCCGTCTTCCAACGGAATAGCCGCAATTTCGGTCACGATCTGCAGAGCACTTTCTACCGTAAGGGGATAGTTTTTTATTGTTGCATCCACGTCCAGAGTGGATCGGCTTTCCAAGCCCACCATGGAGGAGATCAGCACGCCGCCCTTCAGGATCAGGTGTTCCCTGTAGCGCGACAGCGATAGACGCTCCAGAAAGCGCTCCATAATGTAATTTCGGATGATGATTTGTGCCTTCGTGCTGTCCCCGCCGGAGCGGTTGCGCACTAGGGCTTTCAGTTGCCGGGATGTGTGATACTACTCCGCAATTAAAAACAATTTAAAATCCACTGTCTGCCGGTGATACTTCGCACGGTAGATGCCTTGAGATTTTGGATCACAAAACACAATCGGTCTTCGACTTTTTCTAGGGTATCGAAAATCTCATTGCGGAAGCCACGGGCCCGAAGCTCTTTCCAGATTTGTTCGATGGGGTTCATCTCGGGCGTGGCAGGGGGGAGATACAAAAGGTGTATGTTTTCTGGGATTTCGAGGTCGTTGGACTTGTGCCAACCCGCACCGTCACAACCGAGGACGATGTCATCGTCGGGAAATTTTTTCGACAATTCTTGAAGGAACAGATTCATCATTTCGGTGTTGCACCAAGGCATGATAAGAAAAAATGACGCGCCGGTCAGAGGCTCCACCGCACCGTAGCAATAGCGGTATTCACGGATGTGGCGGCAGGGTACGACAGGGCGCAAGCCCTTGATACACCAGCATCTCTTCGGCTTGTTGATGCGCCCGAAGCCCGCTTCGTCCTGGAACATCAGGCGAACCTTGCGCCGACATTCCCGGTTTAAATTCTTAAAGGCCAGCTCCCCCATAAAGGATTTTATTTTTAGCCAGGCCGATCTCTTCCTCACTAGCCTTCTCCTGGTGCTGGCTGCGCGGCATCACTGTCCGCCAGCCGTGTCGCTCCAATACGCGGTAGATTTGCCCGCGGCTGTTCTCCATCGTGCGCCCCAGCGCCTTCTCGTATGCGGCCAGAATCCCTTTGGCATCAATGATTCTTCCCGCCTCCATGTCCTCCAGAAATGGCGCGAGCACCGCCGCTTCCTCCTCAAAGGTCATGTTGCGGTGGTTGCCCGGATAGTGGTTTTCCACCATCGCCGCCAGCCCGCCGTCCCGGTATTTCCCCACCAGCTCGCTGATGTATGCCTCCGCGTACTCGCATTTCTCAGCGATCTCCTTGCGTTTTTCGCCCTTCGCATAAAGCTCCAGCGCCCGCAGCCGCCTATCGACGTTTTTGTCCTTCGTCTTGCCACGCGCCGCTGCCAATTCTTCAACCTGTTTCTCGTCTATTTCATACCGTTTTCTCATTTCATCACCCTGCCCTTTTATACCACACCTTCCTCACAAAAGCATGCTTTTTATTGCGGAGTAGTATGAATCATGGCAATAACGCCTCCAAATAAGGTTGTAGAATTTTTTCGACCCGAAATGCTTTCGCGTAGCGCATAAGCAGCGGCAGGTTCGAGTCCCTCCTTCTCCGCCATCTACAAAGCCAGAATTTAATACCAAAAGGGCCTCCCATATCGGGCGGCCCTTTTGGTGTGTTGCGGCGAAAAACGGCTATATATAAGGCTTTCCTCGCTCGGCCATCTCGCCGCCCGCCCTGCCTCGGCAGCCACGCCGGACCACAATAAGGCCCTCGAGCACCCCTCCAGCCGCAAATCCGCTTCACTGCGCCACAGCGTCAAGCCCCCTCAAGCATCGCCCCAGCCATTAACTAAGTCCCAGGGAATTTCAAGCCCCCTCCTTAGCGCGCCATGGCCCCGCCGAAAAGCGGGGCTTTTTCAAAGCTACAAACGCACCATATGAAATTAATTTCTACGATCTTTCAAACGTCTGCCGACAACACAGTGGGTGCTTTTCAGCGCAAAAATGATGGCGCTTTGCAACGCTAAATGCAAAAACCGGTTTTGTGCCAATGCGTGGGAACACTGATATTGCCTGTTGGTATATCCAGGAAACTTGACAAATCAACACATCTGCGCCGTGTTCCATCGCACCGGGAGTGCTTGATGCATCCGGGCTTATTATAGTATACTACCTGAGAAACTCAAAATAGCCGAGAGGTTTACTCCTAAAACAAATGAAAGCGGAGGCGTGAATCCATGCGTACTATCAACAAGAGGCTCCTAGCCATGCTCACAGCGTTTTGTTTGCTTATTTCCACGATCGTGCTGTTGGCGGCCAACATTGCGGAGGCGACCCTCGCCGCGCCCTTGGATAAAAGCGGCGACGACGGCACCACCAACTGGGACTTCATCGAACCCGTCACCCACCTGAAGGTCGTGCCAGCAGGCTACACAGGCATCTACACGGCGCAGGACCTGGATAACGTGCGCAATGATTTGGCCGGCCTGTATGTCCTGATGAACGACATCGACTTGTCGTCCTGGGGTGAATGGAAACCGATTGGCAGTAGCACCATAGATGAGCCTTTCTCCTTTTACGGAACCTTTAACGGAAATGGCTATACGATTAAAGGGATGCAAATAACGCAAGTCGAAACAACACCGGAGCACTATTATAATGTCGGATATGCGGGACTATTCGGCTACACGGCTAGTGGAACAATTAAAAACCTCGGGATGGTCGGCTCAAATGTTCATGGACTTGTCACCACAGAATCTACTTACGTATACGTGGGCGGAATCACGGGCTATTCTATCAACACCGTCATTGTCAACTGTTTTAATGCCGGGAACGTAACAGTGGAATCTCGCTCCTTGGGCACAATGATTTCTGTTGGGGGGATTTCAGGGGTTTCCCTTCACTACTATGGTTCTCCAATAATTACAAATTCTTATAACACCGGAGCGGTAATGGCTACCTCTTCGGTCGGTACCTACAGCGGCACCACATATGCCGGAGGCATTGCAGGCCAAAGTGGGGCACAAATCACCTATTGCTTCAATATCGGTGATGTCTCGGCAACGGCCCGTGATTCAGAAGCCTTTGCGGGAGGGATTGCGGGAACGGGAGGCGCTAGCTATTGCTATAACGCCGCTAAGGTGACGGCAACCGCTTCTGTGCTTGATGCCCTCAATTCATCCTATGCCGCCTACGCGGGGGGCATTGTTGGGCAGGGTGGAAGCACAGACAACTGCTACAATCTCGGCGATGTTGTGGCGGCAGCCCCCATCATTCAATCCTACTCCTCCCCATCGGTCGCCTGCGCGGGAGGGATCGTGGGAGATAATGGCTCCGCGTCGAATTGCTATAATGTTGGTAATGTGACAGCGACAGCGCCCGCTGACAGTCGATTCGTGGGAGGAATTACGGGACGTATTTTTATATACTACACTATGGCCTATTTAAAAAATTGCTTTTATAATAACATTACTCCCAATGCTATAGGCAACATTGAGAATTATGATAGCTGGCGCGATGATTGGCGCGATGTGCTATTCGACAACGTCGAGGCCCTCTCAACAATCGAGATGAAAAACAGAGCAAACTTTACGGGCTTTGACTTTGATACTGTTTGGGCGATTGAGCCGAGTGTAAATATTGGATTTCCTTATTTGCGGGTGCTTGTGCCGAGGATGGGTAGCGGAGATGACAGCGTAACACTGCTTTATTCCCCTTATTCTGGAACTATTGGGGGCAAAATCATGGTTGGCGGCATAGTCGACACGAAAATCTTCCCTAATAATTTTTCGATTGTATGGGAATGCAGTGACCCTGCAGCTGCTACGTTCGGAGCAACGGAGAAGAGGGCGAATGCGTTTTATACGAATGTTACACTCAATAAAGTGGGTACGTATACGATAACAGCCATTGCGACGGACGGAGCGACAGGAAGGAGGGCAAGTGCGCAGGGAGTACTATCTATAAAAGAGAGACCGCCATACCTGTACGATCCAGAGCGTCATTTGGAAGCTTGGTGGCCTTCCGATACCATTACATATGAATTTTTGGACACAGCCACAACCAAAAACAATAAATCATGGTTGACAGCGATGAGACAAGGTATGGAAAACTGGAATAATAGTTCTGCACCTGTTCAGTTTGAAGAAGTCGCTCAATCATACAACTTAGCGTTTGTATCGCCCTACGACGATTCTGTGCCTGGGTGGAATTCATTGAAGTTTCTTGGCAGCGGTCCAACAATGTTCATCTCCATTATTCGAATAAACTCACGTGTAGTCGATCGTAGCCAAACAGGCTTTATTACAACGGTTTTTGCGCATGAGTTAGGACATACTGTCGGGTTGCTGGACTATCCAAAAGGAGGCAACGAATATACAAGCCTTATGTGGAGTGGCTGCCACAGGCATAATATAACAGGGCCGACGGCTTTTGATATTGAAAGCGTCAATATGCTATATAATTACAGTGCGATGCGGCAAGGCGCAAGTCCCTTAACCAGTCCAATAAGCGCAGGAATGGAAGTCACGCAGGTTTCGGCATATGATTTAATCTACGACAGCATTGAAGACTTAGCTACGGACGCAACCGACGTTGTGCGCGCGGAAGTGCTGGACGAAAGGGTTGAGAAGCTTAACACTTTTTTGGAGGAGCCCCCGCCGGAAATTGACCCTTACATGCTGTATACGGTATATCGGATTAAGGTGCTGGAAGCGTACCAGGGCAAGGCTGCTGCGGGCGACATTATGGAGGTACGGCAGCTCGGCGGCCAGTTGGACGATGAATTGGTGGTAAGCCTTGACTTCGTTCCGATTGCGCCGGGCGACGATTTGGTTTTTTTCCTGCGGGAATCCTACATAGAGAATTATCCGTCTGTTTTGGTCAACGCGCACCAAAGCACATATAAATACGCTGAGACCGGAGAGATGGAAAGCGTCGTTTCAGAGAATGATTTAGTATTGACCCCCGAGGTGCTGGAGCAGATTTCGGAAAGGGTTTTCCACACCGTCACCCTCAACGCCAACGGCGGTAATGTCACACCCGCAAGCGTTGCCGTGTTCAACGGCGGCACTTACAGCCTCCTGCCTGTACCGAGCCGCAGCGGTTACACCTTTGATGGATGGTACACGGCGGCCAGCGGCGGTGCGATGGTCAACCCCACAGACACGGTGAACCTGACGAACGACATTATGCTATATGCCCGTTGGGCAGCAATTGCACCGACAACCTACACCATCACTGCTACAGCGGGAACAGGCGGCACAGCCACCGGTAGCGGTACCTTTGCCCCCGGCGCGAACGTCACTCTGACCGCTACACCCAACGCCGGATATAGCTTCGACGGCTGGTACGAAAACGGCGTAAAAGTAACTGGCGCGGGCGCAAGTTATAGTTTTTCCGCAACTGCCAACAGGACACTGGAAGCGCGGTTTATCGCAATCCCTGCCTCCTCAACCATCACTAGCGTAACCGTCTCCCCCGTAGCCATTGAAGTCCAGAAAGGCGGAACACAGCAATTTGCCGCGACGGTGAACGGCACGAACAACCCAGCGCAGACTGTTACGTGGAAAGTCACTGGCAGCAGCAACGCGGGAACGTCCATCTCCAGCAGCGGCCTGCTCACCGTTGCCGCGAATGAAACGGCAGCGACGCTGACCATCACGGCCACATCCACAGCGGACACAACCAAATCAGGCAACGCGACCGTCACCGTGACAACTATGCCACCCGCGCCGGTTTACGGAATTTCGCTGAACACCAGCGGCACGTATGTCTTTGCTCCCGCGATTGTAGGCTATGGAGCACAGGCGGGCCATGCCGTTGCCATAACCAACACAGGCAACCGGGCCACCGGCAGCTTGACAATAGCACTATCCGGCGCAAACGCCAGCGCGTTTGAGGTGTCACCATCTACTGTAACCAGCATCGCCGTAGGCGGCACAGGCAGCTTCAGTGTATCACCAAAAACGGGGCTCGCGGCTGGCACCTACACCGCTACTGTGACAGTAAGTGGCGGCAACGAGATTTCCAAAACCTTTAGCGTAAGCTTTACTGTAAAGCCTAAAGAGGAGACGCCGCCGGTATTTGTCCCGGTCACAAAGATTACAGGTGTCCCGACCAAAGCAACGGTTGGAACAAATCTTACACTTTCGGGAATGGTAAGTCCCGCTAACGCCACAAACAAGACAATCGTTTGGAGCATCAAAACGCCCGGCTCCACAGGTGCGGCGATTGTCGGCAGCACATTCTCTGCTTCTGCGGCAGGGCAAGCAATCATCACGGCGACGATTACGAACGGAGCAACAGCAACCACAAACTATACAGAAGATTTCTCAATTACAGTTAGCGGCCCTTCAACCCCATCTGGGGGCACAAACTCGGGAAATACTTCAACGGGGAATGCACCAAATGGCAATCTAACAGGCAACAATCAAAACAATGTTCCGACAGCGAATGAGTCAGGTGGAAACTCAAATGCTGGAAACAATCCTTTCTTAGACAGCCAAGGCAAGGGTCAACAGCCCCCACCCAAAACCGGCGTAGGCATCGACGCGAAAATGATCGCGTTGATGGTGGTAATCTTGCTGGATGTAGCATTTATGGCGTTGCTCGTGTTCAAGAACAAACAACGCTGGCCCCGGCTAATGCGACCGACCATGGCGCTCCAGCTACCAGAGATGGAATGATTCATAAAAAATACGGTCTCTGTTAAATGCAGGGGCCGTATTTTTGCATTTACCTGCTTTACCTCCCACAGGAGGTTGGTCGCATCAGGCAAGCAGATTCCGAATTACGCTAATTATAGCGTAAAAAGTTCTTGACATTACGCTAAATTTAGCGTATACTAGAAGCATCTTAAAATAGGAGGCTTTGAAATGGCTCTGCAAGTCTGTCGTGTGGAAGAAAAGTGGATTCTCCGGGATTATCGCAAAAAGCTAGGATTGACGCAACAAGAGGTAGCGGACAAGGCGAGGATTCAACTGCGGCAATACCAGCGGTTCGAGGGGGACGAGGCCAACCTATCATC
>Ga0123353_10010142_pt1 | contig 13101 bp, 10 predicted proteins | sample TergutLab28metaG_3_FD_92763 | JGI IMG/M metagenome (GOLD analysis project Ga0123353, IMG submission 92763) | Labiotermes labralis P3 segment gut microbial communities from Petit-Saut dam, French Guiana - Lab288 P3 | ecosystem: Host-associated > Arthropoda: Insects > Digestive system > Gut ...
AAATTACAGTCTTCCAGGGTGAGGGATCGCGTAATCTGAAGGGTGGATACCGAGGTTTTGGTCAGGACGTCCTAAGTCCATCTTTTGACAGTCTGTGAAGACAGACCCAGAATGCTTCACCAGAACATTCATAACCACGTACCAGACTACACGGTGCCATAACCCAAACTGCATTATAAATTCTCACCACTTTGTGCACCTCAAATCCTGTACAAAAGAATATGAATTCACCAAGGTTCGACATGTCAGTTATAAAATTAAATGACAACATAAAATTATGGCGAATTACTTCAGTGTTGTATAATTATTTTTAAAACATAATCCCAGACTGAACTAATGCATTTGTCTCATCTTATCACAGTGTAATATTCGTTGCTCAGGAAGGTCCAAATTTGTACCTTGTCAACAGTATTTTCCAATGTTCCAAGTGTTTACTTTACCACAGTCAGGATAGCACACGAAACTACTGAAGCTGTCTACTTCCTTGATAACACAATTGTTGACTGACATTTGCTTTCCAGTATACCTCCAATTTATGCTTGGTCCTTTAGGTTAGGTTACATTGGGTTAGGTTAGGTTATTAAATATTTATTTACTTAGTATTTTAGTTAATTAATTAATGTATTTATTTAATTGTTGGCACAAAGATATGTCCATTGTTCAGTTGGGTCCACAATCTGATCATTCACACGTGTAAATGAAAAACCCTCAAATGATGGGAAACTGTCCTGGGCAGAATAGCCATGGCCTAAAATCATCCCCTCATCCCCATTAACTGTCTCTATTTTGGACGAAAAAATAAATGCTATTCCAAACCGCAACCTTGTAATGTGCCTGGCAATAGGCTGCAATCTGCAGCAAGGTGGGTGAGTACAACCATCCAGTTGATACCATGTCTGCAGTAGTTATTTGTTGTCAGCACTTTAAGTGCTATTTCAAGATCCCTATTCCCTGTTGTTTTTAGTAAAAGAAGGAGTACCAAGAAACTGACTCAAAACTGGCACACATGCCTTTTACATTTGTCCTGCTATTAAGAACAGATATACCACTGATACACATGTCATTATATTAATTCATCATTATATTTAGTAATATCAGTCATCAAGTTAGGTTACACTAGCTATTTTACTATCTTTGTTTTCCATAAAATATGATAACTTGCTGAGCAACTCCTAGCTTCTCATGAGGGACTCTGCTCCATAAGCTTTTGGTTTCTATATCAGACAATATAAATGGACTTTCTTTGCAAAGCTGAACACAAATTTTGAACAGTCACACAGTGGCAACAAAGTGTCACCAATAGCACTGCCAACATCATGCCCTTCCCATTACATCCTATGACATTTATTCATACAATTCTAAGTGCACCTGCATTTAGTTGGAACCGATACATTGGAATTATATGAATACCAAGGTTAATGCATGGAATAATAATAATATTCAGATCTGTAACATATTCCTCACACTCCAAGAGACACCCAAATCACTATCAATATTACATTTACCAGCCAACTGATGGAAGCCGCTTCATCCCTGCTGTACAACTTAATTTAACCTTAAATATGAGCTGCAGCTTATAACACAAAACAGGACAGCTCCAGCGTAATGGCCTGATGATTCTGACTTGTTGCATACCTTTCATACAGCAACTCTTTATATAACATGTCACAGTTGGCAGGAACGCAGCCTCCCTCGTTCAAAGTCAGCCACACTGTTGCAGAACCCTAGTTGTTAGTCTGTGGCACAAACCTTGGGGATGGCACAGGGGCCAAGGTGGTAAAAGGTCGAAGCAGGTTTTTTGACCAAAATCAGTCCTCACTTCAGAATTACACATATTACTTTATATGGAAGACAACTAACGAGCAATGGCCAATAAAACAGCGGGCTGTCAGTTTTGAGTTGTGCACTAAAACAAAATGAAACCAGTTCGTGAAGTAACACCACAACAAATCACCTACATTTAAACTTCGGCGATGACACTTTAATATCACAGGTGTTTTTTTCTGAACTTATCTCCTTGTCACGGGTTAATAGTATACTAAGCTTAATACTTCTCTGATGAGAACTGTGCTCCTCTAGGTTATTATGCAGCGAATAGTGATAATTTCTTACCGACGATTCGGGACAATCTATTGGTCCCATGTTCAACGGCCAAGAATCCAAAAGAAAGCCCGGACGCTTGGCGCATGCTTCTACACAGAAGCTGAAATTAATACATTTGCAGTAACTCCGGTAGTGATGGAATGGAACGGATAGAATTCTGTCAATTACTGTACGTTGTATAAAACAAACTTCAACGGCAACTGTTAATTAGCGATTAGCATTTTGTGCATTTTTAATTTTGATTTGTAACTCTGTGCAACAGGTTGAAATAGTTCCTCAGCAAGTTCTCTTACATTTTGTGCAACCGATGAGCTAATTAGCATTTTCATAAGAGCCCCCTACTTCACCCTACCCTGAGCCACATGAATTAAGTACACACCCTGCCAACTTATATCTTGAAGATCCCTTTTAACCCTTCAAACGCCGACTTATATCTTGAAGATCCCTTTTAACCCTTCAAACGCCAATTTAAATCCCATCTGCCATATGCTGGCATTATTAGGAATTCACCATATTCTCCACGTTAGCAGGATAAGGGTTAATATCCACCATATCCTAGAGCTTCCTCACATTTTCTTGCAATTTTCCCCAACTAAACCGTCTGCATCCTTTCTTGCCCTTACACAAAGTTATCAGGGAAACAGTGCTCGGAAGTGATTTAACTGATTACGGAAATATGATTACATTATGGAATGTTGCTGGACGTCCTAAAAAGAGACACTCTTGTGTGTGTGATTGAATGTAGTCCCTGATTATGCTATGTACTGCAACAATGTAGATTGTAAATTTTAGTGGAACTTGTATTTGCTATTGTACCACAAATGTAATTATGTACTTGATCTAAAGACGAACTGTATTTGAGATTTTATTGTGAACTTTGCTCAGAGTAATGAAATAATGCATCTACTGGTGTGTAATGGGCAAAGTACTGAAGAGAGTAAGACTTCAACCTTCGCACTCAAGTAGGCCAGCTCTCTGCCTTCTACCAGCTAAACGACATCTTGAACATGTGCGTATTCACATGTTATTCTCTGTGTACATTCTCTGGACAACAATCTGCGAATGTAGTGGACTTGTGTGAGCCCAAGACGCTGGTACCTTGTTCGCAGCACTGTAATTCTACAGCTTCATACTGGAGTTTTTAACCACGAACAATCCACATTTCCTTCATCCACACTCGGCTAGGGTGGAGGATACAAAAGGTGTGTGTAAATGTGCGATCAATTTACAGTCCCCATGTAGAACAGCTATCCTGTACTCACTCTTACACATCAAGAGATACAAAATTTCATGTTCTAAGTCACACGGAGTTCTAAATTTTCTATGGGGGCACCTAATATTTTGAGGTGGCTCTTACATTTATGGGAAATTTGTGTACCCGTTATATACAATCATACAGGGTTACGTGTGGGGCCACTATTACATATGTGAATAACGTGGCACGTCTGGGGTCAACATTATAGCCAAAGAGCGCGCATTTGTTGTTATCTTTACATAGCCATACAGGAACTTCATTTCGCTAGTGTGTGTACGGGGAGCGACAGTTGTTCCTCAACGAATGGGCCCGAAAGAACGAAACAGCCAGCGGGCTGATGAGAACTGGGTCCTGCTCAACAAACCCGTTTTTCACTTCGAACCTGACGGGTTTAAATCGTTCGTCCTCCAACAGTTCGTCTGCATCAGTTCCATATCCTTTACCGTCCAGATGCCCTATTCACCAGATGGGGTAATAGTTTGTAGCAATCCCTAGCACCTCCCATCATAATAGGACTTGCACGCAAATTTACCCTTCTCGGCCACAAATTAATGACGTCCACGCCTCTTGTGACTACAAAAGACCTTGTTTCCAGAGTCCATTGAACTTTCACCGGGGTGTTCATCATAGTACATTTTCATGTAATGCAATTTGGCAGCCATACGAAAGTTTTCCTTGAGAACCTCAGTTTAATGCAAAGTGGGCCATTTTTAACAGGAATATGAAATTTGTAGTTGTTACGCCGTTTCGTTCTCTTTTATGTTCATGACTGACAAATCTACTTCATTCTTGCCATGCACAGATGAAATCCACAACACTCTCTTGACGCCAAACGATGCGTAAGTCACCTCGCAGGATGCTTGGTGCAATTCAAGGCAGACCCCATTTACCAGCACTATCTTTCAGCACTGTTGGGTTTCTTCTTGTATTTTTTTGTAAGAGTTTGAAATGGGGGGTGGGGTAAGGAGTAATTTAAATCCAGTGTTGTACAGACTGCACCAGAAATTTAATTCCGTTGCCAACGAGACAAGACACAAAGTCTATTTAGTTGTCAATCCTAAGGGATTTTGACATTTTATGAAGTTTAACGTTACTGGCTATCTGGACTTCATGCACTGGCTCTCAAGTGGTTATTGGAGTCTCCCTCTAGAGAGGGCTATAAATGTGGATGAAACTTGGGAACTTAACCTCCGTCTAACTTTCAATTGACACTTTTTTTTTTGGTAATTTATTTCCATTGTGTTTAAATGTTCAGTGCATGGTGCTTGGTCCTGGGACCTATATGTTTTCACAGTTCTGTTACACCAGTATCACTACGTTCATCCCTATTAGCCAAGCTGTAAAGTTGTCCCTGTTCCCATGACAACATACAGGGGAGCAGCAATATAGCTTCACTAAGTTTTCACCTCAGTCATGGGTGAAGGCGAGGGGACACTTTCATGCCCTGACTGCCTTACCTCAAGAAATTTCAAGTGAAGTTGACTTTCTAACCAATGAGAACCAGTGCCACTGGGAGCAGAAACTCTTTCCACCTAACATAATGGCACAAAAATGTTCTGATAGCATGCTGCAAAAAGATTAGTATGCTGGACCAAAATCATGCCCTCATAACTAACACTAAAAATCAAACCACCACTGGCTGTGATCCTGACTCCGTTCAATTCAGTTCACTTTTGTCTATCAAACGCACCTCACATACAAGAGGCACCGAATCTTCATTACATCCGTGTTTACAAATTACAAAATCATACCCTAACAAGTGCTGAGGTTAGTCTTAAATCAAACTACGTAACAGAACGATTACATATGATGTCGTATGAAGGACTTGGATGAAAACTGACATGCCTTAGTCTGAAGTAAATCTTCTGAACTGGCCTGCAGGGACTGACATTCACAAATAATCTCAGTGAGAATATAAGATTGTTCAGTTTTAACAGCTACATAAACTGCTGACATTTTTATAAGACAATGAAATATAGAAATGATGATTGGGATGACAAATTGGGTGTCCTGTCAAGAAGAAACAAACTGTAACAATATATGACTCTACCATTTTGGCATTTACACGCAGTCTTGATGAAAATCACAGAAACCTCAGTAATAATATTGAATAGCACAACTAAACCTCCACCTTGCAAACCTACATACAGCCACATACGATTCTGCTTTCCACTAAGCAGATGTGCTACATTTATGACGGTAAAGTGGAATAATAATTTGTCAGTGACAATTACTATACAAGATTTGAGGTTCTCATGGTGATGACTATATTATCAAGGGCTACTGGTGTATGACACTGTGTAGCTTGGTACAAAGACACCAACATTTTGGATGAGCCTGCTGCCTCCATCTTCTACTACAGGCTGCAGTTTAACCCAAAGTGTTGGTTTAGACTTATCAAACTATACAGTGCCTTATCCCAGATGGCCATGATATGGGTGTAATGTATCATTTTGAAATGATAAAAAATACACAGTGATATGCGTAAAACATTCAAAATTATAGCCACTTATGTCCAAGGTCATGCAGTTGAACAAAACGTTAAAAACCATAACATATATTTAACTTCATCCAGCATTCTGTACATTCATTCATTACATAGCAGGTTCATAAATTATGCTGGGGAAGATGAGTGAGAGTCAAATTACAACAGATGCATCCAATACGGGCTGGAAATACACAATGAACGCAGTGAATATATAACAGATATATACACACACTTCCAAGTCTGACCTTATTCAAGGACAGGAAAAAGATAAGAGACAAAACTCAAGTTTATTTGTTCAATATTACTTATGTGGCTTCTTTAAGGAAAATGTCTCCCACATTATTATGCCAGTCATATTAACTGGAAAATACCATCACTGCATGTGTCCAAAATCACTACACCCAGTTTTTCCCCAGCCTGTTACTTTCATAGAATAAGGGCTGTGTATAATACACATCCATATGCCTGCCATGTCACTGTTTCATTGTCTGAGAACAGTTACAGCCAAGGAAGCTCTTCTTTTGCTTATGATTCAGGTGTATGTTCAAAAGATGCCACCACAGATTTAATTTTCAATAGTTCATTCTTCTTACCTTGAACACAGAGGCCTCTCTTGTAAAAGACACCTAAGACTAAAATTCTGGCAATACTTGTATGTTTGTGGTACTAGGACAGCAGTTAGGTGGAAACATGTTTTAATTTGCAGAAATACAATATTTCATGCATCAGGCATTAAAGTTTGATTTCTGCTGCATCAAATATCCATGCATTTACAATTTCAATCACAATATGTAAATACATTTCAAGTTTGTTTACGTGGCATGACTGGGGAACAAACTGAGCTGATACATGTAATGGTGACTTACAGAAAGCAATATGAATGTGGGCTCTGAATAAAAGAAACTGTAAACACCAAAATATACAGCACAGCCTCTGCTGCTCCCCAGGTGTTCAAAGAGGAGATAATCCGTCTTACGTTGGGGTATCAGCAGCATCAAAATCAATACCAGTATCAAAAATATGCCATCAGGGCAAAATCACAAATAAAATGGTGTCAGATAAACAAACTTGTACTGCATAATACACCAGCCAATTTCATCACATATCTAAGACAGTTCTGTCAAACTCACATGTATATACGTATCATTTCATCAAAATGACAATAACTAGTACACACACATATCAGAAGATGTATCACAGTTCTTCTGACCAAACTGCAAAGTCAAACAGTAATGCACTAGTAATCATGTTCGGTACACCACAGTCAGAAACCAGTACGTGAACAATGTGAAGAAAATGTGTAGAAGCATTCAACATCATTGGAAAATCCTATCCGCAGCAGACAAACTTCCAGACATGCTAACACATTACAAGTTCATCTGTCCATTTGTGTCTAATATTTATGCTTATGCTTATGTTTCCGTGGGGGTGATGAAGGAGAAGAGCCTCTGTGTTTGGATCTGGGTGAGGAGGGAGATGATGACCCCCGACGCTTTGCACGCTGCGGTGTGGGAGGAGAGCCACCTCTTCGTTTTATTCTTGGCGGTGATGGTGGAGAAGACCCTCTATGCTTGATACGTGGTGGAGATGGTGGAGATGATCCCCTGTGTTTGATACGTGGTGGTGAGGGTGGTGATTGACCTCGTGACTTCTTGCTGTGAGGAGAGCGTGAACGACGTGAAGACTTGCGGCTCTGAACTGGGCTGCGGCTACGTGATCTGCTCACAAGCAAGGTACATATATGTACATATGCACACTGCCTATGCTCACTGATGCTGTTACTTAGGTGAAAATCTGTACTATAAGAATTAATTTCCCTGTAATCTGCGACACACACAAAATCCTGATATGACAGTTATCCAGAAATTAAAGATATGAAACAGGTGGGAAGGGAAATCACCGCTGTGAAGGTGGCAATACTGTTGTGTCTAGAGTAATCCCATTTCCATTTGTTTTTGCATTTAAAGAAACATCTGGACTGCCAGAAGTTTCACGACGATGAAGAGCTGATAAACAAAGTCACTACATGGTTGCACGCACAGGCGCCGTAGTTCTATGGCATCAGAATACAAAAACTTGTACCAGGCTAAACATATGCCTTGACAAAGGTAGTAAATATGTTTAAAAATAGCTAAAAGTATGTGTTAAGTTTTTTTTACATCATTTTGTCAATAAATGCTTAAAAAAAATTTATTGCATTTGTATCTTTACTTTCTGGATGTTTTATATATATAATTACTTCCCCCTGCAGATTAACACAGATGATGAATTGTTATGTAAAATGACCTAGCTAATTAGTGTGTAGGTCCTATCACATTGTCCTTAGAGGTGGAAACACAGTCTGTAAAATATGATCACAATAAGGTATATATGTAAATGCATTGTAACAAATTACTAATGCTAATTATGAAGTAACAAACCAAATGATATGGGTACGTCTATGAATAATGAATCCACGTTTTTTGCAGGATTTGAATACGAAAGTAAATGAAAACATGCGCCGAAGAAAAAGATTAATGTGAATATGGAAACAACAGGTAATAAAAATGCTGCACGTATGGAGGGAAGATGAGGAAGACTGTTGGGACAAACAGAGCGGCTGATTACTTAGGACCCACATAAAGTGGTGATGTCGGTGGCAGGGTACTACCATACTTACAGGATACCCACTCTCCTTCACCATTTTTGATTTTCAGGAAATACCTATATAGAACATGCTTAATTTTGTGCACAATTATAAGGCAGCCTCTCATTTTCCAGATGATGAATTAAAGGGGGGGGGACTGTCGTACATCTGGGTAGGTATGGTAATCAAAATAGCTATAATTACATTTGAAACAGCAAAATAAACTGGGAAAATACACTACGCAACATTGGCAGGATAATGGTGGGCGAGATATTTTACGATAAAATCACAAAGGTGGTTGATGCTGTGAGTACAATAAACAACAAAGATGACAACAAAAGTAGTGGGCAAATAAACTGGCAGCTTAAGGGGTCACAAACAGGGACAGAGAAGGAGATTTTGGCATCCTTTTGTCACAACAAAAATCCATTATACCCGGTAGAAAAAGGGATATTAATTTTCAAACACATTTTAATGTAAATTCTGTTACCTGACCACTTCTAAAATGATACTTAACTGTACAACACGAACATGAGAAGGTTCGAGTAAGCTCACATCACTGTTTTATCAATGTGCGTTTACTCCTGTCTTACATTTGTTTATTCATTTACTAAATAATCCTTTCTTACATCTGTCTATTCATTTACTAAATACTGCTGTGAAATATGGATTTATTTATTTTTTTTATTTTTGGCACAACAGCCTACAGTGGGCCAGGGCCTCCTCATTCACGAGGTTTCTTGATCACACACAGTGACCCACCACAGCAGGTAGGACTCCTCTGGACGAGTGATCAGCTCATCGCAGAGACCTCTACCTGACAACACACAACACTCACAACAGACAGATCTATGCCCCCCATGGGATTTGAACCCACAATCTCAGCAGGTGAGCGGCCACAGACCTATGCCTTAGACTGCACGGCCACTGGGACTGGAGAACTAAGGATTAACTTCACCAATGACTCAACATTATATATAGGCAGAAATAATCAGCCTAATTAAAGGTAACAGTTACTTCCAAAGAAAAATGAAACGCAACTGGGAAGTCAATATTTGTAAAACATAATGCAATAAAAACAACTCACCTATATGAACGCTTTGAAGGTACGGGGCTGCCTGATGAGCTGCGTGATCGTTTCGATTTTGATCTCGAACTTGATCTGCGTAAATATAGGTCAACTGAGATGTACACAGCTGCTACATGATTTAGTAGTTATGAAACACATTTCCTCAAAGCAATTCAATCATTTGTATGACACAATTATAAGTAAAAATTAGCACTGTTAGTGTACTGCAGAGTATGAATTACTTCTGTGTTTCACAGATTGAACTAATCTTTCCTGAAACATCATTCAGTAACATTGTACAAATGTTCACAACTATAATTATAAAAACAAATGTACTTTTAGCCAATGTCTCTGGCCACACACTCTAGCACCACTACATGTTGTTCCTCAAGTAATGGGACAATGGGTACCACTTCCATTTAGGGCAGGGACAAATATCTTTGTGTTTGTGTTGTCCTGTGTATACAAAGGACCTGCTATGGGCCAACTGCTAGTCTGAAGAAGATTCAGAAATCAGTAAAAAGGAGGCCATGTGGAAGCATTGGCATGATGCACCATGCAGAAGGACAGGAATGGTGTGTATGTTTCGTTGTGCCCAAAGGGATTACTGATAGAGGAAAAAACTGAAAAACATGGCTCATACCATGGTTAATCATTTTCATTTGTTTTCTCTAGTACTGGCATGTTGTGAAGGACACCGATCTAGATTATTTAACATAAATGGAAGGAGGGAAGAGGGAGAATAAAAGGAAGATAAGGACAAATGAAAGCAATTCAGGATGAATGAGGATTGCAGCAAACAGAAAATACGCAACAAAGGACAAATCCACAAGTTCATATACTGATACTCAAAGGGAGACAAGAAATAAAAGAATGCCTGGACACTACACGTGCTTGGATAAATACTCACGAGTCTCTATCTGTACGATGATAATAATTATCATCAGGTGATGATGAACGTCTACTACTGCGTTCACTGCGGCTGCTCTCTCTATCTCCACGTCTCCGCCTATCCTGTGCTAACCCAGAACCCTGCTGCCTGTCCCGGTCTCGTTCTGCTGAAGATTCCTGCTGTGAATCCTTGTCTGCTTCTGCTCGTTCTCGTTCACTCTCCTTTTCTCTCTCACCCTTCTCAGCCTTTACAGAGATCAGAAAACAAAAGAAAAGACTGCATTACCAACATAATGACGGATGTAATTTGCCAAGCAAATGATATACGGTAATGACACAGTATTTTTGTGAGCCTGAGAGGCCGATAGAAATGATCTATGCCACAGGTCAATATCAGACTGTACTTTCACAAACAGGATCAGTGATCAATGTTCACAGATTTATCACAATTGGTATGTGGACATAAAATGAGGAAGTAAACAAGTACTTACATACGGTACATTGCTAAAATTACAATCAGTGTTCACAATGATCACCCTCAGCCTCAGCACACATCCTAGTACATCTGTGGTAACATATCTCAATCACTGCTTGCTGGTCAATAAAAAAATATCACATCAGTCCACAACACTGGCCACACACAATGGCATGGTCATATGAAAGATCTGGTGTACCAGTGAAAACTGTAAACAAGCTGCACTGGTCCATCACACTGTGGATGCTGCAAACCATTAAAAAACAATCCTAATAAACTGATGCAACAACGATATGAGCGTGTGTACTGAGGCAGAAGGTTATTGTTTCAAACATTTATTTTGAATTTGGAAGCAAAACTTATGCTCTTGTTCACTTATTCTTGTTTACCATTCAGGTTGTGGGAGACCCATAAACCCAACCAATCACAACCATGTTTATATATTTATGACTGGAAATGACCCCACAAACAAAGTCCTAAGTCACATCAAAGTGTGAGTGACCCAGTGGCAATGACACATAACATGGGCCATGCCATGACAGAGGCAATCACCAGCCCCTCACTGAAGAAACCTGGGTTTGAAACCAGGCCAGTCCACGTGCCATTTGTGGTGGACGGTGGCCCTGGAACAGGCCTTTTTCTAAGTACTCTGGTTTCCCCCCCCCCCCTCACTATCATTCCGCCATTCCAGACATTCATTCATTTCTTAATGACATTATATAATCTTAGCAAACAGCACTATTAAAAAAAAAACACGCTCCTCACATCCACACCACATTTGGTGAACATCAGTGTCACTGCACTGTTGAAGTGTATGTAACTTACCTTACGCAGCAGCTTGCGTCGATAGTGCTCCACTTGCTGCTGAATGGACCAGCCACTTTTCAGTGTCCTCTGTCCACATTCCAACTCATCCTGGTACTGGACGGCCTTCAGCTCAATTTCCCGTAACCGTGCTCTGCGGTCCTCATTCAGGTCCCTGTAATCAGCACCAGTTGGGGGTGGTGTAGGGAATTACTAACTGAAGCATCACATAATTAGTGCTCTGGAGCTGAATAACAACAGTCAATATACAGGTTGTTTCTTAAAATGCCAAAAGTTGGTTAAAGTTAAAGTCAAGAACATGCCAACTATGGGACATAATTTTAAAGCCCTGTGGGGTAAACAGCTCCATGGAGGTTGTGTGTTGTGTCCACCTGATTTGAAAAGGGAGTTTGTTTGGTCAGTGAGTTACAATGTAACTTTGGCACCAATGGGTTACTAACACAACATCCCTTTGCATCCCAGAAAAAAACTTAATGCTTTTCAGACAAAGTTTATTACACAACACAAAGTGGTACAGCAACCTCAAATCTCCCAATAATCTTTACAGAACTTAGTCAGCATCTAAATTTAACTGTTTGAAATATTAAATCCAAACAATCCATACTGTAGTTTGAATAAATAGCGCAGTTTCAAGCAAATGAAGGAATGACAAATTTTAGTAAGCTGGCCACAAAATGAGGCTGTATTCATATACTGCAAATTCATTCAATGAGGCATTCCTACTCACCGCACATCATAGTTCTGATAGTCCCCCTCTTGCGAGTCCTCTCCTCCTGGGCTGTCAAAATCATCTAATCCCTCCACTTGCTCATGCTGCTCCGGCTGTTCGAGAAGATCCCACTTGCTGGTTGTCATGGCTTGTGCTTCCACCTGCTCTGGATCCACAGTTTCCCACCGAGATGGAACAAACCCAGCAGGCATACTCACCAATTTCCCCTTATTATTGCTAGCATTGGCACTGTCTGCCAGCTCCTCCGACATTGGTTCACCATCTAAGTCATCATCCACTACAAGAATAAAAATACTCATGAGATTTGAGGTCCTCATGGCAGTCAGTATCAGGTTTACAGTCCCCCTGAATGTGACACCATGTGGTGGACAGGGACAAACTTCTGGAAGTACTTGGTACCTCTACTTCATGGTTAAAGAACGGGGCAAAAGGTGTTCATGGAATGTTGGTACCCACCCACAAGACTACATAACTTACGTACTTACTCCCTGGTGCAGAGTCCTTCTTGAGAAGCTGACTGGTTTGCAGCTAGTCAAGAAATTCCCCGCATTTCACGGAACCCGAAGGTTCATTACCGCACTCACAAGCGTCCGCCACCTCTCTCTATCCTGGGCCAGCCCAATCCAGTCCATATACCCA
>Ga0123353_10010143_pt1 | contig 13101 bp, 12 predicted proteins | sample TergutLab28metaG_3_FD_92763 | JGI IMG/M metagenome (GOLD analysis project Ga0123353, IMG submission 92763) | Labiotermes labralis P3 segment gut microbial communities from Petit-Saut dam, French Guiana - Lab288 P3 | ecosystem: Host-associated > Arthropoda: Insects > Digestive system > Gut ...
GTCCAATAACATACATACAGTTACATCAATTATTTCTATATGCATATTAATAATTTTTATATTGCTGGACTCAAATTGTAACGCAGATAAAATGTTCCAACTGTAAGAACCTCTCGCTTCGCTCGAGAACCTTGCGTCGCCTACGGCGCCGTGTGAACAAATTTTATCGCATAACCTCATTCGAGAACCTTGTGTGAAAAATCTGTTGACAGAAATTGTTCCACGTGGAACAATTAAGCATGAGCACAAAAGGATTAGGTAAAGGACTGGGTGCACTCATATCGATGTTCGATGAAGATATGGAGAGCCTCACCAACAATAACGCTTCAAAAAGCGTTTCACAAAATGTTCCATCGCAAATTGTTCCACGTGGAACAATTCCCGCGAAGGAACCTGCACCCGCATCACCAGCGAGCAGTACAACCATTGACAAAGATAAGCTGGCCGCTATTTCTGCGGTTGCACGCAGCATAACCGAAATCAATATTGACTTGATTGATAACAACATGACCCAACCGCGGAAGACCTTTGACGCCGAGGAAATGCGTGAACTGGAGCAGAGCATTGCTACACACGGTGTATTACAGCCGATTCTGCTAAACAAGGTGGGTTCGCGTTACATGGTAGTAGCAGGGGAGCGCAGGTGGCGCGCAGCAAGAGCAGTCGGGCTGAAGACTATACCCGCGCTCGTTCGCAGCTATTCACCAAGGCAAATTGCCGAGATATCCTTGGTCGAGAATCTGTTACGCAGCGACCTTAATGAGGTCGAAGTGGCCCTTGGGATAAAGAAACTTATGGACACATATTTAATGACGCAAGAACAAGTTTCAACAGTGCTTAGCAAAAACCGCAGTACGGTAGCGAATAGCCTCCGTATACTAAATTTGCCCAAAGACGTACAAACTCTGCTTGAACAGAAAAAGATCTCTATGGGCCATGCCAAATGCCTTGTCACAGTTACCGATAAGACACAATGTACAGCGCTCGCGAACAAGTGCGCGAGCGGCAACATGACGGTACGAGAACTCGAGGCGGTCACGTCCGGCAAGCCATGGAACAAGTCACTGGCACCTCCTAAGCCACAAAGCCTTGAACTAAAAGAACTCGTAAACAGTCTGACTTTCGCGCTCGCCACCAAGGTCCATATCCAAGGCGACGAACGCAAGGGTAAAGTTATAATCGAATACACCTCTTCCAAAGACCTTGAAAGAATTAAAAATAAAATACGCTAAAACAAAAATGTTCCACGTGGAACATTTTTATTTGCTGCCAAATTGTTCCACGGAGCGCAGCGGAGCAAGGTTCTGCGCGCAGCGCAGGTTCTTACAGTGGAACAATTCATGCTGAAGAAAAACCTTCTACCCGCATGAAGCGCACGTGAAACCGCGCGGACACCTAGGCGCTCACGCAGCCGCTTACTGCGTTGACCAACCTTGCGGACGCCCAGTTGGCCTCGCCGAAGGCGAGCGCTTCGCACAGATGACAAGATGAGGGCCGCCAAGACTCTAAAATGTTCCACGTGGAACATTTTTGTTTGCTGCCAAATTGTTCCACGTGGAACAATTTTAATTTGCAAATGCCATGCGACAGATAGTATACTTATATATGTATCTCGACATTATCATTTGTTTATTTTTATTGCTAAGTGCCTTCCTGGGCTGGCGCAAGGGGTTCATGCGCAGCATAGTTGGTTTTGTCGCATCTATTATATCACTCGTAATTGCGATCTTTGCCGCGAAACCACTTGCAAAACTTTTTGATAATTGGTTCAGCCTGTCAGAACACTTGAGCTCAGTAATTAAAGGGCAGGGCAGCTTCCTAAATTTTCTTATATGCATCATCTTAATATATACTATAGTTTATCTAATATTTTTCTTTGTACATCGCGCAATCCGGAAAGCCAAAGAGAAAAATAGAACACTCGACAAAGCCGACAAAATTGCAGGGATCTTTCTCGGGATCGCCAAGGGTATCTTGTCAATCTGCATGACGCTTCTCACGCTGCATCTTCTATCCGCTATTCCATTTATGGAGGATGTCACCAACTGGCTCTTAAACAAAAGTGTCATCGGCGAATTCTTTTACAATCTCACTGCCAAAATAGTTACCCCAATCCTTAGCGCGCTTGAAGCAGCGGTCAAAGGAGCCGTAAAATAAAAGCGACAATTGTTCCACGTGGAACAATTTAGCATAAGCCACCGTCTCTAATTTTAAATATCTTTACACCGTCACACGGCGCAAACTTGGTTGCTGTAATTATGCACTGACAATCCTTAATAGCATCAAGCAATCTCGTTTGACGCCCTAAATCCAGTTCACTAAAAACATCGTCAAGCAGCAACACTGGTTTTTCACCGGTCATACTTTCAAATATTTTCAACTCTGCCAACTTCAAAGACAAGGCCGCCGTGCGCTGTTGCCCTTGGCTGGCGAATAGCCGAACATCTTTGCCGTTTACGGTTATAGCAAGGTCATCCCGATGCGGACCTACTGTCGTGGTCTTAAGCCGCATATCTTTGTCACGCACAGTACGCAGCGAATCCAGCAGGGCAGTGCCAATTGTTCCACGTGGAACAATTTTCGCAATTTTTGCGATGCCCTCATATGTGATTTCTATATCTTCGCCGGGAGCGAGACTCTCGTGTACATCAATCACAGCTTTTTTCAACTCTTCGCAAAATACAATTCGTCTCTCAATAATATCTCCACCTACTTTTGCAAGTTGCTCGTCCCAAATATCAAGAGCCCTTAACTCATCATACCTCGGGCTCATTGTCTTTAACAGAGCATTGCGTTGTTGTAATATTTTGCCATATCGCAGCAGGTTATAAAAATAAACTTTGTCAATCTGGCTTATGCCAATATCCATAAAACGCCTGCGATCAGCTGGGGCTTCCTTAACAAGCCGCAATTCATCGGGACTAAAAAAAACACATGTGACTGAACCCATGAGCTCGCCCATTTTGGCAATCGGGATATCGTTAATTTTGATCTGCTTGCCCGCTTTGCCCTGCACAGACGAAATGGTGACCTCTACCGATATGTCTCCAAATTTTTTAGCCGCCACAGTTTTCACACGCGTTACACTTGCATCAAACTTTATCATCTCTCTATCGCGCGGGGAACGGAAGCCCCGGCCAACGCAAGTCAAAAAAATCGCCTCCAGTAAATTGGTTTTACCCTGAGCGTTGTCGCCCACCAAAACATTTATTCCATGCGACAATTTCAAGACGGTAGATTTATGGTTGCGGAAATTCTGCAGTGCGATTGACTTAATCAGCATGCATAATAGTAACACATTATTCCCAGCGAGTGCTATTGGATATTTTAATTAATATATTGATGTTGTCTTTATTGAAAATCCCCGAAGTGTTTTATATTTTTGACTTTGTATAAAGTGTTTGCAACATACGGCATTATTTGTTAAACTTCTAACACATTGTTTTAAAAGGAAATTTAACAAATGAAACTTACATGTGAAGCCATTGACCTTGCCGAAGCCGTATCAACGGTAAGCCGCGCGTCCAACGCACGCGCAATCAATCCTATTTTAGAAGGCATTAAACTGATCGCAGGGAACGGCACTCTTACGCTGGCCGCGACCGACCTTGAAATGTATATTCAAAAAACTATCCGCGCCGATGTCAAACAAGAAGGAACTGTTGTTGTGCCGGGCAAACTGTTTGCTGATTATGTCGGCAGAATAGGCGAGAACTCCGTAAGTCTCACAAGCGAAGGAGACAACATGGTTATCAAGCACGGCGATAACGTATGCAACTTCCAATGTCTGTTGCTGGTCGAATATCCTGACATTATTAATCTTAACAAAAAACCACACTTTTCTATAAAATCAAAAGACTTAAGCGACTTCATCACCAAGGCACGAATAAGCGCGAGCCAAGACGATAGTCGCCCAATTCTTAAAGGCGTCCTTTGTGAAATTGAAAAAGAAAAAATCATAGGTGTCTCACTAGATGGGTTCCGGTTGTCAAGAGTCAAAAAGACTATCTCTAACCACGCGAGCGATACTAAAATTGTCGTACCCGCACGCAGCCTTGACGAAATTAAAAAACTCATTTCCGACGACAATGGAGAAGTATCAATTATCATTGAAAACAAATTCTTTCAAGTTAACATAAACAAAACCACATTTGCGGGCAGGCTTATTGAAGGAGAATATATAAACTATAAACAAATCATTCCCGCTAAATTTGATTCAAGCGTCGTCGTAGAAAAAGCCGCTTTTGAAAAGGCTGTGGAACGCGCAGGTCTGCTTGTGCGCAATGACAAAATAAATCTTGTGACACTGAATATCGCGGATAAACTTATTTCAATAACCAGCAATAATGAAATCGGGAAAATCGCAGAAAAAGTCCCTGCCTCATTAACCGGCAAGGACACAAAAATTTCTTTTAACGCAAAATACTTATATGATGTATTACGCGCGACAAACGACGAGTTTATAAAAATAAATTTCAGTGGTGAACTTTCGCCTTGTACAGTTGAAAGCGCACTAGCGAAGCGCAAGGTTCCCGACGAAGGAGGAGCTCTTCAAGCCGGAGATTACCTGTTCCTGATTTTGCCTGTGCGGATGAGTTAACGCTCTATGTTTGTTTCTTTCATCGGACCGTAAACAGGAGCGGCAGGATCCGGCAGAGGCTGCAGGTGTGGCGGCAATGCATCAGGCCTAGCAGATTTATCAAGTGTCACAGTCTTTCCAGCTCCCTCTTCCTTAGTTGGAGTCGATAAAAGCTCGTCTATCATAGCTTTTTCCACGATCTTACGTGTCTTTTCTAAAATTTCATTCATTTTTTCGAGCGCCTTTTCAAGACCTTTTTTTGTATAATTCCCATTCTTGAAAAAACTATCCACCGAGGCTTTCTTGCCCTTTACCTTTGCAATAAAATCTTCTGCTGATACTTTTGTCGAAATCTTATTGACCTTTACAGGGTCTTTCCCCGCTCTAAGCCAATCAAGTCTAATTTCTGCTATTGTAGCGTTTGTGACATTCTTAATCTCAGTATCAATATCACTCCATCGCAGAGAAGCCCTTCTAACTCCTCCCACCTCGGCCTTTTCGGCCTCTTCCCATAGACTCTCTACTTTAATGTTGCTAGCCTTGTCCCACAGGGACTCGCGTTGTTCTTCGGTACTTAAAATACCAAATGTTCCCGCGGCGATCATGGTACTTGCTATTAACCATTTCTTCTTGCTCATATTTTTTTTCTCCCCTTTAAAATTTAATTATTATAATATACATGAAATCATCGAAAATGTCAATACCCAGAAACAATTTTTGCATGCGTATTTATAGTCAGTCAGCCCACAAAATGAACACACACTGAAAAATTAATTATATAAAGGGCTGATTGGATATATCGCATGCAGAAACTGTTCAATCTCCAAACGTAGTGGCGATATTATTTGCATACCACAACATATCGTGATTGACGAATTTTGCGGTTCGTTGTTATAGTTTTCCACAATGGATTTACAAAAAATTTGGAATACCGCCAAAAAACAAATCGCGGACCATGTAAGTTCGGTAAGCTTCGACCTTTGGATTAAAACGCTGACATCCGAAGCTTTCGAGGACGGAACTTTCTTCTTAAGCGCGCCTAACAAAATGGCAAAGCAGCAAGCGATGAACAGTCGTCATTTCCCTCACATCGAAAGCGCAATAAAAAACATCGCACCCATTGTAGAAAAAGTAGTTGTAATTGACGCAATTGAGCAAGAACAGCGGAACGCTCCAAAGGCGGAAGAGAAACAGAGCGATCAAGAAAAAAAAGAAAAACCACGCGAAAGTCAAATCGTTGTAAACCCAAATCAAACCTTTTCCAATTTCATCGTGGGCAAATCCAATGAAGTTGTCGCAGCAGCAGCAGAAGCTATCGCCAAAAGCCCGGGTAAGCGTATCAATCCACTTTTTATATACGGCGGCTCGGGTCTTGGCAAAACACACTTGCTCAATGCTATCGTCAATCATATTTGCGAGGCGAATTCAGTCAAAAAACCTGAACTGTCCGTTGCCTTTGTAAGTTCAGAAAAATTTACAAATGACTATGTCTACACAATGATAAACAAGGCCTCACCCGTTGCGGCGTTTCGCGAAAAGTACCGCACTGTGGATATCCTGTTGATTGACGACATTCAATTCATCCGCGACAAGCAGGGCACACAAGAAGAGTTCTTCCACACGTTTAACGACCTTATTCAAAACGGACGGCAAATTGTATTGACAAGTGACCGTCATCCCGACGAAATGCCAACACTTGATGAAAGAATGCGTAGCCGTTTTAAAAGCGGCCTTATCCAAGACATAACAACGCCCGACGTTGAAATGCGCATGGCAATATTGCAAAAAAAAGCAAGCCTTGAAAATTATCGCCTGAGTGACGAAGTTTGTACGTTCCTCGCTCAAAGCGCAGTAGACAAAAGCATGAACATCCGCGAGATGGAGGGCAATCTGTTCAAAGTAATCTTCTATGCGGGCCTTCGCAACCGCCCTGAGCCTACCATAGAAGATTGCCACGAAGCATTAAAAGAAATCCACGACAACAGCAAATTTCAAACCACCGCAGATATAATAATCGGTCATGTCTGCGCATACTTTAATATCAAAAAAGACGACATTATCGGCAAGCGCCGCAACCGCGAATTTGTCGAGCCGCGCATGTTTGCAATCTATTTAATTACCGAGTTCCTGAACATTCCGTTAATCAACATCGGGCAACTGCTCGGCGGCCGAGACCACACCACAGTAATGCACGCACGCAACAAAATAACAGGACAACTAATAAATGATCCACGTACCAAGCGCATCATAGGGGACATTTCTAAGCTTATAAAGGCGGAATAACTCCGCCTTTGCACTGCGGAGTAAATATTTTTTTCTTTTTGGCGAACTCTGCAATCTGTGCGAACAAACCGTCAAAGTCTTTGTCATATCCGAACTTTTCACTGTCTTGTGTAAACCATAGCTCTGACATACTGTTTATCCCGCGCGCACGCCCGATGTTTTTCTTTGCCTCAACAGCCGGCGTGCAAACTCTGTCAAAATTGCATTGCCCGGCTTCGTCGTAAAATTTGCATTGCATAGTGCCCTCAAATTTATCGACCAGTGCCGTAAATTTTGCCTCTGGCGTCTTTTTTTCTTCGTATTCCTTCCACAATTTTAAAATCTTGTCGCCATTGGCTAGCGGTGCCAAAATCTTAATAATGGCGTCAAGTTCCATTTTATGTTTTTGCTCCGGCGTTACCGGCGAACCTGTGGCCGGTATATCTCCGACAATCACTTCCGCCAAATCATGTATTGCCAGCATCATAATAACCTTGGGCAAATCAAGTTTCAAATCAAACTCTGATACTATTCCAATCGCAAGCATCTGTGCCCCATACACATGCTCGGCAACACTTTCAAATCGCTCGGCGTCAACTTTCCAAAGTTTCCAACCCGTACGTAAAATATTTTTTAGTTTATGTGCCAAAGCGTAAAACTCGCATATATTCTGTATGCTCGTTTTGCGTTTCACGTAAAACTCACAAACATTTTTTGTCTTGACGGAAGCGTTCATATAGTGTATTATAGCACCCATGAAACGCACATATCAACCAAATAAAAGAAGTAAACAAAAAGTCCACGGATTTCGCGCGCGTATGAAAACAGCATCCGGTCGCCGCGTACTGCAACGCCGCCGCGCCCGCGGCCGCAAAACTTTGTCGGCATGAGTTCCGAAAGGTTCATGAATAAATACCAAGAGAAGGAAAACATCGGGATGATGCGGATTCCGATGCAAGAAATGAAAATTTTCAGAAAAGGTATGTTTGATGACTATATTCGTGGTCTTGAAAATATCGCAGGTAAAAAAGTGGATATACCATTTGAATCGTATTTTGAAAACGGCGGAAGAGAAAAGGATCGTCTGAATATCCCATACTATTTCATAGACAAAAATAATAATTCAAATATAGGGTTCGCCTTAATAGCTTTGGTGGATAAAAATATACCTGCTAACCCATACAATGTTGATATGTTTCTTTGGCAATTCTACATTGACTCGGGACAAAGAAGGCAGGGATTGGGTACTGAATGTGCTCGATTGTTGCTCAGTAGGCACCCTGGGCTTATCCAGTTAAACTTTTATGATGAGAATACTAGAGCGGAAAAACTTTGGAATAAAGTAGTTAGGGAATATGCAATTCCTCAAAATGGGCATAAACGCTTTATTCTTAAAGACTCTGGCACCACATATTATCAATTCACTGTTCAACGTGGCATAAATGGAATAGCCAATGACAAATGCACTTCTGCAGTTGAAATTGACGACAAACTGCGCTAAACTGGTTCATGCTAAAAAAACAGTATCGTCTCTGCAAACGCAAGACGTTCAATTATATCTACCGAAAAGGCCACACTGTGGGCTGCGACTGTTTAACGCTTGTTTACGTCTTTAGTAAAGCAAGTTTTAAAATAGGCTTTTCTGCGAGTAAAAAAGTCGGCAGCTCGGTAAAGCGGCACCGCGCTCTTCGTAAAATGCGCGAGGCCGTGAAACCGCTACTGCCGCGTATGACACAAAACCACAATTATATTTTCGTGGCGAAAGAAACGATACCTGAAAAAAGTGTGGCGGAAATAAAAAAGGCTTGCGAATATGTGCTTAAAAAGGCTAATTTACTTAAATGAAATGCTACGCTTGCGCAAGCTTTGCTTACGTTTTTCGCTTTTTCTTTTTCGCTTTTCGTTGCGCCAAAAAAACTCTTGTTTTTGGGGGGGTGTTACCTGTATACTTCTATTATACCGCAATCAAGCCATGGTTGCCGCGCAGTTGCAAATTCTTCCCGACATGCAGCGAATATACAATAGAGAGCATCAAGAGGTTCGGGATAATAAAAGGTTGGCGTTTGGGGCTTTGGCGCATACTTCGTTGTAATCCATTTAATAAGCGGTCATGCAGATACGACCCAGTACCATTCAGGTACGCAGGAGGGGCAAAATGGGTGATTTAACAACATTAATTTCCGGCATCGTAGAATTCCCCGAGAAAGGGGTCACTATTTTTGGGTTTATTAGTAAGTTTGTTTTTATTTTACTTGAAGCAGTATACAACGGCGGTGTAATAGGTTATGGGCTTGCTATTATATTTTTCACAATCATACTAAGATTAATGCTTGTTCCTCTCGATTTCGCAAACAGATACTTCACTCGCAAAAATGCAAAAGCAATGGAAAAGTTTAAACCCGAAATTGATGCAATAAAAGAACAATACGCCGGCGATCCAATTGCCATAAACAAAGCGACAAGAGAAGTATATAGGAAAAACAATCATAAGATGGGTGGCTTTTGTGCATTTTCTATTATAAACCTTGCCTTGACACTTATCATATTTATGACGGTCTTTTATTCACTTCGTACCGTTGCGGACTATAACGTTAATGCACAATTCAAAAACCACTTACAACCAATTTACGCGAAATATGAACTTCAAAAGAACACTGAATTTTTGGACGAAGAAGAAACCATACACAATCCGCTTTATGAACTGGACTTCCATGGTGTGTACGCGGACCCGGACCTTAAAGCCGCTTTTAACAAAGACGTGCTCGCAGCATACAATAAATCCCGCGTCGGTTTCCTGTGGGTTACCAACATATGGAAACAAGACACATGGGTGTCCAAAACACATAACTATACCGGTTTTTATAACGCGACGCTCAAAGTAGAGGGCAGTCTGTTCCATCAAAATAACTATCAAAATCTTATTGACGCCCGCCTTGACGAAAATCCGAATGAATACAAAGACAACTTCAAGGCCTATATAACCAAATCTATACAAAAGAGTAACAAAAAAACTTGGGCGTCTTGGGCGTCTTGGGCAGATGTACCATCGAAAGCACAATCCAAAATTCACGATGAATACATCCGCATCATTACCGAGAGTGCTTTCGACGCGTACTACAAAGAAACCGAGACACAGTATAATGCCATCTTTGCGGAAATAAAACCCACTCAAAAGGGCTGGAATGGATTGCTGCTGCTTATTATTCTTGCGGGCGCTGTAACCTACTTCTCCACCGTAATCAACATGAAATTAATGAATTCCGGCAAGAAAAAAGAAGACCCTGCCAAATCCAAAGAGATTAAAGTCCAATACAGCATGCGTGATGCCAAAACCCAAACCGAGGGTCCGACCAAACCTGCCATCGACCCGGCAAAGATGACAAAAATTATGAAGTTTGCACTGCCAATTATGATGATTTTCTTCACTTTCATTTCAACTGCAGCCCTTGCCATTTACATTATTTCATCCTCGGTATTCGCGGCGCTGCTTACCATGGCAATGAAATATCCAGTTAACAAGTTGCTTGACTGGCAAGAAAAACGTGCAGCTAAACGCGGGGACGCCCCGCCACCAGCTAATCCCGACCAAGTTGTCATCAACCCGCACACTAAATATTTCAGAAAACGCAAGTGACTAGGATTCTAGTGACAATATAAAGGAGAACAATTTATGAAGCAAAGCGAAAGAAAAATTACGACAAAGGAGGAATTCTTATGAAAAACAAAAGCATCGAAGTCAAAGCCAAAACCGTCTATGAAGCCATCGCCGACGCCTGCCAGCAACTTGGGGTAGCTCAAGATGAAGTCAACGTGGAAATTTTGTCTCAAGGCGGCATGTTCGGTAAGGCAAAAGTTCTGGTAACCGTGAAAGAGGATGTCGCAAAGCCAGAGCCGAAGCAAGAGCCTAAACCGGAGCCCAAAGCTGAAGCAAAAAGAGAAAAGCCGGTCGCTGTTGCGATACCCTTGACGTCTAATAAGAAGACTAATAGTGACGCTCACTTGCGCGCGACGGAGTCGCCGGACCTGTCTGAGAACGTAGCCGCAAAGCGGCAAGGACGAGTTTGCGACCTCCGGACGCCGTGCCTAGCGCAGGTGCAAGAGTCGCCGCAGACGTACAAGGGTGACGTAACAAGTGCATCCGGTATCAAGTTTGAAAAAACCCTTGCCTTCGTAAAGACTCTCCTCGAACTGCTGGAAAATGATTCTACTGTCACCACTGAACTCACTGAAAAATCTTTTAACATAAACGTCAACGGAGAAAATGTCGGGCGGTTAATTGGCAAAGGAGGTGAAGTCCTTAATGCCATTCAAACCATTGTGTCCAGCATTGCAATCTCTAACTCAAACGGTGAAGGCAAACGCGTATTCATAAATATTGGTGATTACAAAGAACGCCGCGGCGACAGCCTGCAGACCCTTGCATTGAAAAAAGCAGAATATGTAAAATCATCGGGCAAGTTCGTAAAATTAGACCCTATGAATAGCCGCGATCGTGCAATCATTCATACCGTACTTTCCGAAGTTGAAGGTATACGCACATACTCTACCGGTAAAGACCCGTTCCGCTGCCTCTGCATAGCGCCCGCCGATAAGAAAGATAAGGACCCCGCTTCGCGAGAACCTTGCTCCGCTTCGCTTCGTAAAACCGAAAAAAAAGACGCGTAAGCGTCTTTTTTACCAGGTTTCTCGATCCAGCACTTCAATTGGCACTTCACTGCTGAACCAGTCCGTAAACTTTATCTTGCTTTCTACTTCTTCATCTTGATGCATTCTTTCGAAGATTTCACCAAGTTCTTCTCTTTCCCGTCTTTCATGGCGTTTCTCAATTTTTAATTCCAGCTTTGAGTTCATGCCGAGGCAAATACGCCTTTTATCTGCTGCCGAATGTGCCATAACAAACACCTCCAATAAAAATATAGTTCCGCACTATAACAAAACCCGCCCGAGAAGTCAATAGATATATTAAAATTTACTATATACTATTTAACGTCATTATAGGCACGTGGCGCGATTTTGTGTCAATTCCGACAAAGTTATTTGTGAAAAAGTATTGGCTTTTTTTGCCTCGTATGGTACAATATGTGATGGCAAAAAATGATATAATCCCCAAAGTATCTAAAGAGAAAAACGAAAAACCGGAAGCTAAAAAACCCGTATCCAAAGTATCTAAAAGCGAATACGGTGAATCCGACATTCAAGTGCTTGAAGGACTTGATGCTGTACGCAAACGTCCAGGCATGTATATCGGTACAACGGATTTGCGCGGCTTGCACCATCTTATTGTCGAAATCGTAGACAACAGCGTAGACGAAGCACTGGCGGGGCATTGCGACACTATCACAGTAGAAATTCAAAAAGACGGCAGTGTCGCCGTAACCGATAACGGCCGCGGTATCCCAACAGGAATTCACCCAACGGAAAAAAAGTCCTGCGTTGAAGTGGTTTTGACGAAACTCCACGCCGGCGGCAAGTTCGGCGGCAAAGGCTATAAAATTTCGGGCGGTTTGCATGGTGTCGGTATATCCGTTGTTAACGCACTTTCCGAATGGCTTGATGTCGAAGTCTATCAAAACGACAAAGTTTACAAACAAACTTATAATCGCGGCATTCCCCAGCGCCCATTAGCGGAAGCGGGAAAAACCACAAAGCGCGGGACAAAAATTATCTTCATGCCCGACGTCAAAGTTTTCGACAGTCTTGACTTTAACTATGACCAATTGCGCGGACGCCTGCGTGAAGTTGCATTCCTTAACAAAGGCCTGACAATCCATGCAAGCGACCACCGCCCGGGCAGAGAACGTAAAGACACTTTCCAATTTAAAGGCGGTATAGTAGAGTTTGTGGAATACTTAAACCGCAACAAGGAACTTGTCATTCCGCAAACAGTTTATATTAACAAACAAGGCAAAAACAGCGAGATTGAAATCGCATTTTCGTACAACGACGGTTACGGCGAAAATATTCACACCTATGCTAACAATATCAATACCGAAGAAGGCGGCGTTCACTTAACAGGTTTCCGCAACGCGCTTAACAAAATCGTCAACGACTACGGCAAAAAAATCAATATGCTCAAAGAATCGGATAAACTTTCAATTGACGATACATTGGAAGGAATCTGTGCGGTAATCTCGGTCAAACTTATGAATCCGCAATTCGAAGGTCAAACTAAAACAAAGCTGGGCAACTCCGAAATGCGTATGGAAGTTGAAAAAGCAATGCAGAGCGGCTTCAGCGAATTTTTGGAAGAGAATCCAAAA
>Ga0123353_10010147_pt1 | contig 13101 bp, 9 predicted proteins | sample TergutLab28metaG_3_FD_92763 | JGI IMG/M metagenome (GOLD analysis project Ga0123353, IMG submission 92763) | Labiotermes labralis P3 segment gut microbial communities from Petit-Saut dam, French Guiana - Lab288 P3 | ecosystem: Host-associated > Arthropoda: Insects > Digestive system > Gut ...
CCGGATCTTTCCCGGAGGTAAAGTGCGGCCGGGGCGTGCTGCTGACCACTCACCCCCTTCTAGTGCCGCGGTCATGGAAGAGTAGAGTTATACCTCTACCCACCCTCTAGGCCACACCGGGCCTGTAACGGGATCACTTTAACTTTTTAATAAAGAAACGTACAAACTTTTGGTCTGTAAAGTAAAACAGTTTATAACTGTAGTCTATTTTATAGTAAACTAACGGCAGAAAGTGAGCCATATAAATTAATGCTGTGTGAGCCTGCCTATGAAATTTGATGTTCTCCCGGCTGTTACAATGAAAAGCGCGGTGTAGATAGACTAGCAGTATCAGCGGCTTAACTAGGTCTTCTAGCGTCCGGCTCGAATAATCACAATGACCGCCCCCAGCAGAAATTATGAACTTTACAAATAATCACGACATTTCATTCAATTTCCTTTTATTTGGCTCAGTGATTCAAAATTTATTGAGCTCAGAGAGTCAGTTTCTTTCTCTAATCATTCATTTTGCTGCTTTGGACCCTGCCGCCTGGGGCGACCTTACCACCCGCCCCTCCTTCCGCCCTCCAGCTACGTCACTCTTTAGTGTTTTTGTATAGGGCGCTAATCACCGTTTAGTCTGGAATTCTTCGAAACGTATAAATACAGTGTCCGGCAAAAATGTCGTTTCCTGCAAGGGGCCCGGTTGATTGGAAATTTCGTATTTGGCTGTAGTTTTTAAGTACGACAACATATCCTCCTGTTACTCGCAATTTATTTATTTATTTATTTTTCGTTAATGAAGACCGGGACCACCGCACTACCGTTCGCTTAAGCATCTTATTGATACAAAATTGGGTGTCTGTTAAATGAGACCGATTTTCGTGGTGTTCGCTTCAACGCAGCAGTAGCACTGCCCTCGTGTATAGGCATGTGATCTATCCAGAATGTGTCGCCCTTTGCCGACAGGTCGCAACTGACAGTGGGTTCTGGAAGTAGCATTTCATGTTGCGACTTCATTCGCCAGTTCGTGACATGAACTTCTTTGCACGACACATTCTCGCATATCAGCACCCGCAATAACATTTTAGTTGCCCAAAGTACAGGAAGTTGCCCCATTACGCAGGTTAATGTATCTTCAAGGAGAAACACCGATCATCTGGTTACGTCTCACTCTTTCTGCTCAGTTACTGTGCGGTAGAAGTAACCCATCATGCCCTTATATCCGTGTGTTTTTCAACTCTCTAATCGCTAGACGGATTTTGACGAAATTTGATATGAATTTTTATGTAATGGAGGTCACTATGGGCTTCTAGAGTACATTTTCTCTAGTCGGTAATAACTACACGGCAAGACCACAAATGTGTGAGGTTGCAGTGACACCAGCGCCAGTTCCGTAATAACGTAGTCCAAATAGGAACGATGATGATAGGGTGATAATAAAACTTATTATCCCTAATACTTTTCGTAAGAGATATAAAAATTCAAAACTCATAAGCCCGAGCAATGCATGTAAAAACTCTGTGCAATTTAATATAGTTTGCGTATGTGAATTCTGTGTACCATATTTCATATGCTAGCATAGGAAATGTGAGTGTTTTTAAGTTCATTATTAATAACGCTGTCAGTCGCTAAGGTTATATATAGCATCGTTGGTGGATAAATAATTGATTATGAAACATTGGTGAAGGTGCTGGGATAAAAACACCAGACCCTGCTCCACTTTATCCACCACAAATCTCACATATGCGGTCTGGGCTGCTATTGAAACCTGGCTTCCGCCGTGAGAAGCCGGCAACTGACTGCCCAGCGCGGTAGAAGATATTAGAAATGTGTACAAAATTGTATTAAGTAACCCTGAAAGAAAAGGCCGTTTTGGAATCCTAGACGTGTATTGTCAAATATTATTAAAACAGATCTTAAATAAATAAGGTGTGAGGGCGTTAACTACTTTAGAACAGAGCACAGGGCGACATAGGTGTATCGGAATCTTACAGGTTATTAATGTGTGTCGAATGCCTTAGAGGTGGCGCATCTGTCGTCTGTTCGATATTTTCTATGAATAAGTAAATTAGATGATTCATGCGATATAATTAATGCACGTCAAAAGTAATGATAATTTTACACACAATTTACATTGTATTTCAGTTTTGGTATGACTCAGAACAGTAAGTTGTCCTGATAAGGTCGTTAATCTCTGTTGACAAGGTGTCGCTTGCCATTGGCTAGAACCAGCGTTGTGCCGGGATATATAGACAGCGAGCTGTATTACCTACCGAGTGACGGTGCGGGGCAGAATTATTTTACCCATCTCGTATAGATGGCAGTTCAAGCAACGTATGTTTGCCCCGTACTTCGCGAACAGCTTGCAAGATAGCGGAAGCAGTGCTGCAAGTCAGTCGTGATCCATTAGTTCACTGCCCTTTTCATTCGGAGTCGAGTTATGTGTCGAGAGGCGACGGGGGGTGACGGACGGGATATCCAGCTAGCGTAACGATTCCATCAAGAAAATTACTCGCCGGGAAAAGCTAATAATCACGTGCCTTTTCCTCCCCTTCGTGGTAGTGACAGTCCACATGATTTATTGCGCTATAAAATATCATTTGTATTGCGCGTCAGAAAAGGGCTGGGTGGTGGAGAAGGGGGAGGGACATGATTAATGTAGGTAGACGGGCGGACACAATGAATACATGCACGGTATTTTGTGCTAGAGACGAGAATCGCTTAGAGAAGTGACGGTCTTTTCAAGGCTTCTTCAGTCGATTCTCGATTCAACAGTTCTTTTCAGTCTTTTGAATCTCGGTAATTGCAAGCACACTTGTATAGTGTGTGGAACATGTATAGCCGACGGGATTATGTTGATGGTCAGTTAGATATCATAACATCTGTCCGCTTTATGAATGGGTGCTTCCTACTTTATGTATCGAAGCAAACCGAAACCTTGACACTAATAATATTCAGCTGTCTGTGATAAATGTTTATATGACACACCCCAAAATGTATAGTCCGTTTGTAAGAAAATGTGAATTTTAGTGCCTCGGGAGTGTACTTTAGGATTTTGTTGAGACGTCTAGATGTGTGTAGACGTCAATTACATACAGTCGTCTGAAATCAAGTAAAGTTGATCAGAATATAGCGACTCGCTGCGGGCTGGGCGGTCCGGGGTTCAAACCCGGTGAAGGCGAGAGTTTCCTTAGCTGTCCCGACCGACTCCGAGGCCCACCAAGCCTCTTGTACAGTGGGTCCAGGATCTCTGTCCCTAGGGTACAACTGCCGTTGCGTGTCGTTAACCACCCACCCCCATCTAACGCCGAAGTTAAAGAAAGAGTACAGCTCTACCTCTGCAACCCGTCTGGGCCTTCACGTCCTGTCACAGGGCGAAATTTACCTTTTGCCTTTTACTTAAATACGCCTTATGGGAAGCGCTGTTAAAGTTTATGTAGGCCGAAACCAAGTGCTTGAGAGACAGCGCAGTACACACACATTCTCTTTTTAAAAGTCGTTGAAAGTATGAAGCTTGAAACTGTAACTGCAGCATTGGGGTCTTCACTATGTCCATTGTTAAGTGCACCAGATTAAGACAGTCCGCGTTTCCATCTTATCATTTGCGTTAAAAGCGCCTATTGGTTCGATGTGATAAAATTCATATGGTCTGTAGTTACCAGGAAGTTCTTCGTCGTGCCCACAGAGATTTAGAATTGCGCTACATCCTGAGCCGTCTAACAACACACAATGCCTTGAGCCTGTTTCTCGATAGTGCATTTTTACTCTCGTCCCACATTCTCCTCGTAGTTACCCAAGGTGGACTCCTTCCTGGATATTTTTACATCAACGTTATGAATCCAGTTCTTATCTCCCCTCTGGCATATCACGTCCTAGCAGTCTCATACTTCTTATAGTCAACACTATCAACATATGGAAGTCGTCGATGTGTGATTTGATCAGTCGCCAGTTACTTCAGCCATCGTGTTCACAGACACGCACGCCTCTCCACAAATTGAGATACCAAACACGTCATACCCATACAAAGCAAGCAAAAAAACTGTAGTTTTATGCGTCTGCATATTTGTTGTATTTAGATAGGGCATTGTAAGGCACAGTTGTAGTACTAAAATTATTATTCATATCCTCCAAAACAAGCTCATATTTATACAAATAGTGCATACATTTACTTCTTATTTGTACTGGATTTGTATAGAATTTCCTTGCCTGATAAGCAGAAGTCAAGACATTACTTGAAAGACGTAGACGTAGACGGGAAGGTGATATTAAAATTGTTCGTATAGAAATAGGGAGGGTGCAGACTGGTTGTATGTGGCTCAGGTAGGATATAGCTGCTGGCTCTTGGGAGCATGGCAATATATTTGCTGGTTGCATAATAGTGGGGAATTTCTTGGCTAGCTACTGAACAATCACCTTCTGAAGAAGTAGTCTGCTCGCTTCCATGGAATTAGAGGCTGTAGGCCTATATATGTTGTCAGTCCATAATTCTTCGTCTGGACGAGATTTCCAAAGTTGAAGAAGGTTTCACTTATTTTGGAAGATAACGACTTAATAACAAATTTTCCATCAATGACATTCCCTATACTATCAGTACTGTAAAAAAAACATCTGTGTTTCTAAATTCCGACACACAGTATCCATGTGATTTAAAATTCCATTCACATTTGAACAATAATTCTTTGCGGTTCTTATGTCCTTGATCATTGGCGGAACAAACCGCATGACTGGGCATTGTTTCATCTGTATTCACTCCGTTTACAAACGCCTCCTAAGACAAGAAAAGTCATAGAATGAATGAGAAAGCCAAATATGGCTAACCATTTGTACATCTTATTCTTAATTCTTGAATACACAGAATAAGAAGAAATTGCCGGAATGTTTGATGTTAAGATACGAAGCTTCAGTTTCCACTTCTTTGCGGTCACTGCAAATTGAACCAGTTGGCACAGCAGCGCATTCCTGAACATACCATGGGGTTTCTGCGGGACAGAGATAGATTCCGTATTTGTGGTCCGTGAACCACCGTCGGCCGGCTGAGTGCTTATAATGCACCCACACGAGTCGGTGCACTTACACTTCGAAAATTACGAGTTGATGAATGCTGCGAGTTGCGATATTGTTGATGGGGTAATTCTGATGATTCCATTCCTTCTTCAAGGGTCGAAATGTCCCAGAATAATGATGAATATTACTACTTTTACTACTGCTACTACTACTACTACTACTACTACTAATAATAATAATAATAATAATAATAATAATGCTACTACTACTACTTCTACTACCACTACTACTGCCAACACCACCACCACCACTTGTTGGTCATCTACTTATCCCTGTTCCTGCTGCAAGCATGCAGGAAATAATTGTACGTGCTTAACGTGCGTCAGATTTCCACAGAAATGGGTTTGTAAATATTGCAGACTTACACTCCTGCTTTCAGTAACCTGCAGAAAGACATCTGACATATTTTACTTTAAATTTCCTTCTTTCGATACGCATTCCTTCCGCGACAACGATCTGGTCAATCATCCGACATCTGCACCCTCTGATAACTTAATTACTCACTTATTTACCTGCTTATTTACTTACTTAATTTTCTTACTAAATGTTCTTACTTACTTTACTTATTTTTTTACGTACATACTTACTAATTACTTGCTTTCTTACACACTTACTCCATGGAGCAGAGTCCTTCCTGAGAAGCATTCCGGTTCTCAGTCAAGAAATTTCCCGCATTTTATGGAACCCGAAGGTTCATTACTGCTGTTACATGTGCCCGCCACCTCTCCCTATGTTGAGCCAGATCAATCGAATCCATGCCCCCCCCCCCATCTCACTTCCTGAAGATCCATCTTAATATTATTCTCCCATCTACGCCTGAGTCTTCCAAGCGGTCTCTTTCCCTCAGGCCCCTCCCCCCAAAAGCCTGTAAGATTCTTTCCTCTTCCCCATATGTGCTACATGCTCCGACCATCTTTTTCTTCTCGGTTTGATTTGCGCTCTGAAAAGCGTCAGAATTTCAGAACACAGCCCTGTTGTATTCTGAACTTCGCCGAACGACGAGAAAGTTTCATGTACCGACGTTACTGCAGCGAACCGCAGCAGCCAGCACCCTGCAAGACATATTTCCTTCCTTGATTGTAATGCACTGCAAGGAAATGCAACGTAAGTGGTGAAGGTTGTGTTAAAAAATTTCATCTTCATCCGTTTTTTGTCAGACCTGGATCGTCGCGTGTTGTTTACACCTGAAACAACGAAACTCATTTAAACCTGTAGAGGTGGGAAGGGTTGGTGTTTAAATGAAGACCTCCTATGAGCAGCAGTTAGTACTTTGGAACTTACCGAATAAGCGCACATTGTGTGCATGATGCATGCCTGCACAGTAGACTAGAATGAAACAACTCCCTTGGCATCGTCAGGGCTGCGAACGTGGTTTATTAATGACAATGACGAATGGCACACACGTCGCAATCGCTGGCTGCTAATGAGTCCAGTTCACGGTCAGTGTGACCTTCGCAGTTAGCACCCCGCTCACCTTCCATATTTTCGCCACACAGTGCACACGTGAACCTACTGTTTGAAATCAATATTACATTGTACTTGCGTAAGCATTACGCGTTTATTTTGAATGATCGGATGTATGTTTACGGGAGAAGTGGCACATTCGTAGGGTTGTGAGCAAGCGTTCGAAGGAGTGGCCTGGCCGCTAGGAAGAACCCCATAATTTAACGGCATGTAAAAGTGTACAAATCATTACGCAGTGAAACGTTAGGGAGAATGCCGTTTCGATTTCAACATAAAGACTCCTCGAGCAAATGGACAGACATACCGCACCCACACAGCTGCAACTTTGTTGTGTCTCAGGTGCTGTGAGCTCCGATGTTTATTTTTGCGAACTTTGCAGAAGTTTTAGTTAAGTTCTTAGAATTGGATTACGGCATACTTAACAATGGTTACTGTCCTGCCAATGGTCCTTATTATTATTATTATCATCATCATCATCATCATCGTCATCTCCTTTATGCAGGGTATTTATATTTTTATTCCTGAGACAAACTATGTCCCTAGGGAGTACAGTGTTGCAGCTTTCTGTTGTTACTTTTCATGGTGCTTATATCGTTAGTTTCAGTGTTGAATCTATTGTACTTTTACATTAGTACTTTCCGAAGTATGTGTGCAGTGCCCAATACGGCTGTTTTCTGTAGTTCCTTCACTTCATGTTTTTCTGGTACGTTGCTCGCGTATTATTATTATTATTATTATTATTATGTGAGTATTTTGAGGAATAGTGTTGGAAAAAAAATTCGTCACAAGTTTAAACTCATTATTTATGCTGTGTAACAAAGTAACAAATGCACATTAAGACAAAATGTTATATCATATATTATTCACAGACATGTTTCGGTCGCTTCTGTGACCATCGGCAGGGTGTCACACAAGAGGACAAACAGTGTACAAATAATTTCACAGAATGTATAATTAAAACCACCCGATGTCACAATATCTTATGCTCTACTTTTAGTTTTATAAAGTGTCAAATTATGCTGTCGTTCAAAACAGATAAAATTGGCTGTTTTTATATTGCGGAAATTGCACAAAATATATAATTATATTGCTTTTATTCTTTAATGACACACTTATGATGGCCGCAGGAGCGACCGTAACACGTCTGTCTGTGAATAATACATAATAAAATATATTTTACTTATGTGCATTTGTTTATTACATAGTATAAACATTCTTTAATGCGCGAATATGGAACATATAAAGTTTAAACTTGTTATTTCTTCTTCATCAGAAAATACGGAATACTTGTTATGAAAGATGGTATTACAAAAATAATGATTACAGATGGCAACATCTATTTTTATGCTCCTTATGCACCTATAAATTTGTGCAAGATACAGGTCAAGTGGTTGTCAGCAGCATCTTTGCCTTTTTCTGTGTCACTAACTGTACTTAATGCTTTCCTTCGCCATACCTCCTCCTCCTCCTCATCATTTTTTTCGTCTTACATTGCACTAGAGTCCAATGCGAACTCTCGCCTCCTTAGTAGACTTCTCCCAATCAGCTCTGTTGTTTGTCCTCTCTTTCTAGTTTTTAATTTTGCATTTATTAATAACTATCCTTCGCCGTACCGTAGTCCATAAAATTGGTGCCGTTACAAGTACTGTTGCGATGTTAACAAATACCGCAAATACAAACTACATTGAGACATATTTTCCCTGTACATCAATACGCAGCAAATGTTTAAAATAATATGTTTGTTTTTATTATCCAGCGAACACAACTATATAGATGTTGTGTATTTGATGTATTGTTGACCTGCATCGTGACATATCCTTACAATAAGAACCAACAGGATCCACTCTTGACTTTCAATTTATTTCAATAATTCACCTCTATATGTTTCGAGGAGGCTTACTGCTCATCATCATGTACCCTGTATATACAGCAATTGGTATATATCATGCCTTTATGTTGGCTGGCTGTTTGCAGGGTCGGGTTGTAAGTCAACATAAACGCAGTAGCTGTATATACACAGTAGTACCTCCTGATGATGAGCAGTAAGCCTGCTCGAAACATGTAGAGGTTATTTATTGAAATAAATTGAAAGTAAATAGTGCATCCTGTTGGTTCTTATTCTACGGTTGGTATTTGGTTTATTTAATACTACTACATGTTTCGGCCGCCGAGATCAGCAAGAGATAGCTAGGAAGATCTAGGGGCAGACCAGAACATGACATAAAAGTGTACCTTAACGAAATGTGGTGGTGCCTAGATTCATTTGGCTCAAATAATGTGCTGTGGCGGAATCATGTGTGGACTGTGTGGTAAATTCTGTGGTTCCGTGAATGGCGGTTAATGACTTGACGGGTGAGTGGCTGTTCTGATGAATCACCCTTCTCGACAGTTACCTGTCTATTGCAACAACAAAAAATCCTTGCATCGAAATGAACAGAGGACTCTAGTTTAATACTAAACTGCAACGAGGAGAGTTGAGATTGGAGTTCATAAACTTGAGAGTTCTCATTTTTCCCCTGTACCTTCTTTTTGAATTACATTTCCGAAGAATCAGTATTAATTTTGTATTAAAATGAGACAGACATCAATATAAATATTTAATTGCTGTTTTGGAAACTTTAGCAGTTTTAAACTTTGCTGCATTAGGCTCTGAAACAAGACTGGGAAGATAGAGCGGTATTTGTAAAAAAAAAATAGAGGTACAATGAACTCTTTTGGGGGGGGGGGCGGGGACATATTAATTTGCAACGCTTTTACTGTAACTGGCTAGAAAGATTTTCAGTATCTTGATAATTCACGAAACAATAAATGAACAACGCAATTCAGATATAGCATGTATATATAGCTGATATAAACACGCATGCATATTACAATAGTCACCTGTATCTAGCCTGTCATGAACTGCGTAACCTACAACGTACTTATTCAGTACTGACGTACACGGTGTTCTTCGTGAACCATCTCTTAGACGAATACACGGCAAATGCCTTTAGCTATTGCACCCCATCGGATATTACACAAGACAGTTTGGAACATGTAAGATTTTGCTGATTCCAGACTAGTACCCACCATATATATGGAACAGTGAACTGTAGTGTTTACCCGTCAACAGCCACAAATACAATCACTATTTATGTACTTTATTTTGCAATTGTAAATACCATTTTATTGAATGGAGACTAGGGAAAGTTATTTGACAAAGATGCCTTCGGATTTTTTTCTTTTTTGCAAAGGAAAGAAAATGACCAGCCAAAAGATATTTCCAGAAATATTATTCGTAATAACAAAGAGTTTTTTTTTTAAATACTGCAGTCGTGATCGATATTATAAAAATAATCAACGTACTCTAGTTTAAATTACTGTCTGGACCAATCTGTTCTTGGTTAAAGACACAGACAACTAATTTGTATGACAGTGCTGTTTTCTTGTACAAAATTGAAATGGAATTGAATTTCTAATTCAAAACGTCTCTTCAGATTCTACTGTGATACCGACGTATGCGGTACGCGGTCTAGTTGTGACCTCTTACGATTATTAGATTTTACTAATTTTAAAATCAGATTTCCCAATAAGCCATATAACACGGTACCAGTCTCCATACTAATTCTGCAAGTGTCTGTACAAAGAGGAATTCAAAATTGTCCGCTAGTATTTTCCCAAATGTCTAGCATCCCAGTGCGACATATCTGTATCCTGCCGTTTCGGTCGCCCTTTGAAACACGGCTGGCATGGAGCGTCCACGACAATCTACCATTGCTTCGGATACAGTCATTTGTTGTTAACATTGAATTACTGCAAGCCCCCAAGGGAAGGGGGTAGAAAATGGACAGGGGGAAAGAATCAGATCGAAAAGCGACTAGGGAGAGTTGAGTTTGGAAGAGATATGTAGTGTAGTTGACAGCGTCACACACACACACACACACACACTCACTCACTCACTCACTCACTCACTCACACAGGGAATGACCGTTCGTCCAGGGCATCCCATCGCTAATTAGCATTCTCGCCACGCTTGATCGTGCAAAATAACGAGGTTGTGTTCCTGTTAGTTATGTTTTCACCTCGTGCAGTAGATATGCTGCTGTTGCTGCTGCCAGTTGGAGTAATGGAGTGGCAAGTGTTGAACGAAATTCACCATCACGATTGCATGATGATGAGATTCATTTATTTATTCAGACTGGCGTCACGCAACGAGTTAACCTCACCCTTCTATCTGTCCATATCTCCAACCCTTTTCTCTTACCTTCACCCAGTACTTTGAACTATATTAGCAGATCGTAATTTCTCAAGAGAGGGGAAATGAAAGATGATCGTTCCTGTCAAAAGACGCTGAACTGAAAAAGAAAATGTCAGATCGCTGTAATTAGAATACAGAGCTCTCTTAATTGTTAAAAATGAAATAGAAACAAGATTGAATGCGACACGCAACAGAAAGTTCTAAACAGTTTTGACCGGAAAATATGATATAGTCTGAGACTGTTATTGCACTTGCAAAATAAGATTCGATGACAACAAAGTTTATACGAACTCCTGAGTCGTACATGCAAGATGTCGACGTTTCAGAATATTGTTCCAGCGTTGCCTTCAGTGCCTGAGAAAAACAGCGAGGAGTTTTAGTCACGATATGGAGCATCTGAGTCGATATTCGAGCTGTGAAGTGCGCAAATGTATGTCAAGGTTGCTGATTATTTCACTGGGGTACTTTGTAGAATTTATAAGGAATATTATACAAATTTGTGTTTGCACCAAATTATCTCCTTGTTAATACAGAAATTGGGAGTATGTGTTTTATCTGTCTTAACTGATACGCACCCTAGCTGACAGCCAGTTGTTCATTCATGCTACTTTTTTAAATAACATGCAAAATTTTCAGTAATTTTCTTGGCTTTGAATGTTAATTCATTGCAGCTCTTTTCGTTTCCTTGCGTTATATTGTGAAGATTTTTACACTAGTGCCCCTGTTATGCTCATTGTACGTATATTTTATGTGAAATTAAGTTTTATAATCTCTACTGAAGTCTTACAGTGTCTGCTAGAGCTTTCATTTTCATTGCTCAAAATACTCTTTAACATGCCTTATCACAAATTAATCATCCAAGGGGATGAATATAAACTAATTACTTAGAGGCGCGCACCGTCAGTCCCCCCGGCATTTCTAATGGGGTTCTCAGGCTTTGGAACACATACGTGACACGGTGTTCCACATTTCGAAAACTCAGAATGTATTTTTATAATCGGTCCGAGCAGGTTTATCTTCCTCGGCTTTTTCAGGATACCCGTATTTCCAGCCACGAAATCAACCATGTCTCCTTAGACCAGATCAGATATTTTTGACGTTTTTATAACACCTTGTGACCGCCTACGAAAGTGTAATAGTAAAATCAATTAATAATTAATACGTATGAATAGCGTACGCTGTGGGAATTTCTTGTAATAATCTTCACATTTTCATTTAAGAAGTTTAACACTTTGTAGAGGACGTGTTCCACGTGTTACTCGTTACGTCTCAGCATTCGGTATTGGAACATAATGTATAGTCGTGACATATAAAATAGAATTGTTAGGACTATTACAGTTTGGAATGTCCGTTGACCTGCAATTTAGGCCTGCATTTTATGTGTGCTTTCGTTGTTATGAGTATTATAAACAACTGACAGATTCTGGTGAAATTGTGTAGCTTATCAACAACATTTAGGGGGACCGCGGTAACACAGTGGTTAAGGTGCTGTGCTACAAATCGGAAGGTTGCTGGTTCGATTTACATGGGTTTCCTGAAATGAGCCCGCTGGAAAGAGTACCATCGAGGCCCACAGTAAGAAGGTACCTGGATGTGCTATAGCGCCCCCCCCCCTCCCATGTGCACCAGATTCGTTTTACATCCGAATAAACAGATGATTAGTATGAATTTCAACTTAAGCTGGTGACAGACGGGTTCCTGAACCGGTTAAGCTGTTGATCGTCTTGTCCCACGGTGGCGTCTCCCCAACATTTCTTCTTCAGAGAACCTCCTAAAAGAATTTGTTACATCCCGAGGAACCCCTTCCCAGGTATATCTTCAGAGACCAGACTACAAAGAGGCAATTGGCAGTACACTGAGATTACTCCAGTATTGCCTGTTGCCGTACAAAAAAAATCCCTCAGTACTTCTGTGGATATGCCGAATTGTAAACGGTACTTCAGAATTTATTCCACAATTTATCGCGGAGCCCGTTACGATGTTCGAAGCAACACCGGTTGGGAAACTGTTTTACGGCAAAATTTGCATACATTGAAGCAGAACTCTATCTCATGAGTTAATAAGAACTCCAGTTTTACCTTACAGAAGGATCCTGGATCCCCAAGTACTAAGACTTCCCTGTAAGGAAATAATGCCTGTTTGTTCTGAGACTCTTACGAAACAGAGAAGTACATCCTGTGGGAACAAATATAGAATTCTTAAGTATTGAGGAAGGTATTCCATGCGTAATCTTGAGGAGAATATTTGGACCTAGGAGGGACGAGGTAACGGGGGAATGGAGGAGATTGCATAACGAGGAGCTAAATGATCTGTACTCCTCACCCAATATTGTGCGGGTGATAAAATCGAGAAGA
>Ga0123353_10010148_pt1 | contig 13098 bp, 8 predicted proteins | sample TergutLab28metaG_3_FD_92763 | JGI IMG/M metagenome (GOLD analysis project Ga0123353, IMG submission 92763) | Labiotermes labralis P3 segment gut microbial communities from Petit-Saut dam, French Guiana - Lab288 P3 | ecosystem: Host-associated > Arthropoda: Insects > Digestive system > Gut ...
GTGGGGATTCGGCAAGATGAAGAAGTACCGGGAGCACGCGCCGAAGACGCGTTTTTTGGTGTTTATCCCCGCGTGCAACGAGGAGCTGGTGATCCGGGACGTGATCCGCTCGGTGCAGGAGGCTGCGTACCCGCCCTCGCTGATCGACATCTACGTGATCGCCGACAACTGCACCGACCGGACCCGGGCGCGGGCCCTGGAGCAGGGGGCGCGCGTGATCGAGACCCGCACGCAGCCCGGGGAGCCGATCGGCAAACCCCACGCCATCAAGAAGGCGCTGGCCGCCCATCCGGAGTTTTACGAAGCGTACGACATGCTCACCATATTCGACGCCGACAACGTGGTGGACGAGCGCTTTTTTGCGGAGGTGAACAGCCAGTACCTGGACCAGGGGAAGCCGGCGGCGATCCAGGGCTACCTGGGGTGCAAGAACAAGGCGGGGCTGGTGGCGTTCTTTTACTATCATTCCTACACCCTCACCAACCGCTTTTTTCAGCTCACCCGGTACCGGCTGGGCATCAACTGCTCGGTGGGGGGCACCGGGCTGGCTTTTTCGCTGAAGGCCCTGGCGCGGATCGGGGGCTGGAGGGCCAACACCCTTACCGAGGACATGGAGATGCAGCTGCTGTTCACCCGCAACGGGGAGCGCATTTTGTGGAACCACTACGCGAAGATCTACGACGAGAAGCCCACCAACGCGGCCACCGCGTTCAAGCAGCGTACCCGCTGGAGCCAGGGGCACTGGTACGTGTCGCTGCACAACGCGGGGCCGCTGATCGGGGCGTTTGTCCGCCGGCGGATCCCGCTCAAGGAGCTGATCTCCAGCTTTTTCTACATGTTCTCGATGCCCCTGTCGGTGCAAATTCCGCTGGTGGCGCTGTTTGGCGCCGTCGCGATCGCGTGCAGGCAGTTTCAGCCGCTGGCCCTGCTGGGGCTGGACGACTGGAGCTGGGTGCGCAACGGGTTGCTGTTCCTCATGTTTTTGTACACGCTTTTCGGGCTGTTTTTTCTGGCCGACTACATGGACAACCGGGAGAAACCGCGCCTCTCCTCGCTGCTGATGGTGCTGGTGTCGTACATCGTCCTGTACCCGCTGACGCTGGTGTCCCAGGTGTGGGGCTTCTTCCGCCACCGCAACCAGCGTGTGTGGGCCAAGACCGATCACAGCATCACCGTGCCCGCCGGGGCCGAACAAGAGGAGACGCGGGAGCACGAGCGGAAGAACGTGGTGTGAGCGGGGGCGAGACGGGCCGCCCCGCAGGGGTGAAATGTGCGAAAGGGGTTCCAATGAACATTTTTGTGCCGGGCCGCCTGTGCCTTTTTGGGGAGCATAGCGATTGGGCGGGGCTGTACAACCGCACCAATTCAAAAATCGAGCCCGGCATGGCCATCGTGACCGGCATAGAGCAGGGCATGTACGCCTATGCCGAGCGCGCCGATAAATTTCGCTTTCGCACCATGCTGGAAAGCGGCGAACATTGCGGCTGGATCGAGTGGCCGCTGTCGGTAAAGCAGCTCAAAGCGATCGCCGAGGAAGGCGGGTACTATTCCTATGTGGCGGGCGTCGCGGCGTTTATGCTGGAGTACTACGATGTCGGCGGCCTGTCCATCGAGATCACAAGGGTGACGCTGCCCGTTCAAAAGGGGCTGTCTTCCAGCGCGGCGATCTGCGTGTTGGTGGCCCGCGCCTTCAATCAGCTGTACGATCTGCAGATCTCGGTGCGCGGCGAGATGGAAGCGGCGTATCGCGGCGAAATCATGACGCCTTCGCGCTGCGGCAGGCTGGATCAGGCCTGCGCCTACGGCGCCAAGCCGGTGCTGATGCGCTTTGCGAGCGAGAACATCGAGGTGGACCGGTTGGCGGTCGGCGCCGAACTGTACTGGGTATTTGCCGATCTGAACGGCGAGAAGGATACCGTGAAGATACTCTCTTCCCTCAACGCTTGCTATCCGTTTGCCCAGAACGAAACCGCCATGCATGTGCAAAGGGCGCTGGGAACGGAGAACCGCCGGATCTGCGAGCAGGTGATCGAGGCGATGCGGGTGGGGGACGCCGCCCGCATCGGCCGGTTGATGGACGAATCCCAGAGGATATTCGACGAATGGGTCGCCCCCGCGTGCCCGTCCGAGCTGATGTCGCCGCTGCTCCACGGCATCATGGACGATCCCCGGGTGCGCCGGCTGGCTTTGGGCGTAAAGGGCGTCGGCTCCCATGGCGACGGCACGGTGCAGATGATCTGCCGGGATGCCGCCGATCAGCGAGCGCTGTGCGAGTATCTGCACGCAAAGGGCATGGACGCGCATCCCCTTACCATTCACGCCCAGCGCAGCGTTCGCAAGGCGATCATTCCCGTGGCGGGCTACGGAACGCGCATGTTTCCGGCCACGAAGGTCATCAAGAAGGAGCTTCTGCCCATCGTGGATGAAGACGGCATCGCCAAGCCCGCGCTGCTGATCTTGCTGGGTGAGCTGGAACGCGCGGGGATCGAAGAGATTGGATTGATCATCAATCCGGGCGACCGGGCCGACTTCGACCGGCTGTTCAAGCGCGATCTGGCCATCGAGCACTACAGAAAACTGCCCAAGGAGCTGCGCAAGGTCAACGTCGCCATGCAGCGGCTCGGGCAAATGATTACCTACATCCATCAACAGGAGCCGCTGGGCTTCGGGCACGCGATTTATCAAGCCCACGATTTCGCGGGGGACGATCCGGTGCTCATGCTGCTGGGGGATCACATCTATTCCTCGCAAAGGCAGATGAACTGCGCGGAGCAGCTCATCGAGGCGTACGAGCGCAGCGGGATGCTCACCGTAGCGCTCGACGAGGTGAGCCTGGATCAGGTGATGTACTACGGGGTGATTACCGGCCAGTTTATGGACGGGGACGCGCGCGTGATGCAGGCCACGGACATGGTGGAAAAGCCGACGCCCGACTACGCGAAGGCCCATCTGGGCGTACAAAACAAAAAGGGTGAGGACAAGTATTACTGCGTGTTCGGGCAGTACGTGCTCACGCCCAGGGTATTTGCGCTGCTCGGGCGCGACATTGCCCAGGAGCGCCGCGGGCAAGGCGAATATGAGTTGACGAGCGTGCTCAAGGAGATTTGCCTCACGGAGGGGATGACGGGGTATCGAACGGACGGCAAGCGATTTGACATTGGGATACCGTTGACATACAAACGTACGATCCGTACATTTGGCGAAAGAGGGGAGCCGTGAGCGGGAAGGTTCGTTTTGGCGCTGTAGCATTGCATTGGGGAGAGGGGTGCGGTGATGAAGGATCCGAGACAACTGCGCATCGCCTACATCGGCGGAGGTTCCAAGGGCTGGGCCTGGCAATTGATGGGGGATTTGGCGCTGGAGACCGCCCTTTGCGGGGAGGTTTGCCTGTACGATATCGATCGGGAGGCGGCCCGGCGCAATGCCGCCGTCGGCTGGCGCTACGGCCAAGCGAGGGGAGCCCGCGCAAACTGGCAGTACAGCGCCTGCGAGGAGCTGGCCGAGGCCCTGGAGGGGGCCGACTTCGTGATCATTTCCATATTGCCCGGTACCTTGCAGGAGATGCGCTCCGACGTCCATGCCCCGGAAGCCTACGGCGTCTACCAGAGCGTGGGGGATACCACCGGCCCCGGCGGGCTGCTTCGGGCCCTGCGCTGCGGCCCCATGTTTGCGCAGTTTGCCGGGGCCATCCGGGCCAACTGCCCGGGCGCGTGGGTGATCAACTACACCAATCCCATGGCCCAGTGCGTGCGTACGCTCTACGATGTGTTCCCCCAAATCAAGGCCATCGGCTGCTGCCACGAGGTATTTGGCACCCAGGAGCTGCTGTGCCGCATGCTGGCCGAGACCATGGGCATCCCGGGGGTCGGACGGCAGGAGCTGCGCACCACGGTGCAGGGCGTCAACCACTTTACCTGGCTTACCGCCGCCCGTTACCGGGATCAGGATCTGCTGCCCGCCTACCGGGCCTTTGCCGAGCGGTACGCCGACACCGGCTATGGGGAGGACTCGGGCGGCAACTGGATGAACCGCTACTTCGGCTGCACCCACCGGGTGAAGTTCGATCTGTTTTTGCAATACGGGGCCATCGCCGCGGCGGGAGACCGGCACCTGGCCGAGTTTATGCCCGGCCCCCGGTACCTGCGCAGCCCGGCCTGGGCCAACGCGTACCGCTTTGCCCTTACCCCGGTCTCCGTACGGCTGGAGGATCTGGCCCGGCGCCTCGCCAAAGCCGATCGCCTGTACCGGGGGGAACTGAAGCCGGAATTGCAATCTTCCGGCGAGGAGGGGGTGGCGATGATGAAGGCCCTGCTGGGGCTGGAAGACATGGTGACCAACGTCAACCTGCCCAACCGCGGCCAGTTGACCAACGCTCCCCTGGGGGCGGTGGTGGAGGGCAACGCCCACCTCAGCGGCGACGAGGTGACCCCCGTCCAGGCCGGAGAGATGCCGCCGGAGCTGCTGGCACTGAGCATGCCGGCCCTCGCCGCCCAGCGGGGGATTGCCCGAGCCATCGCCGCCCAAGACGCCAGCCTCGCCTGGCCCGCGTTTTTGAACGATCCATTGCTGTGCACCCTGCCCACCGCCGACGCCGCGGCGCTGTACCGGAAAATGCTGGAGGCCACCAAGGCGTATCTGCCGGGATGGCGGCTCGAGGCGCGCTAAATTGAATGATATGGCAAAGGGGGAATGACCATGCACATGATAGAGGTTCGCAATCTGACCCGCGATTATGGAAACGGAAAAGGTGTGTTTGACGTTTCGTTTTCATTGCAAAGCGGCGAGGCATTCGGCTTTCTCGGCCCCAACGGGGCGGGCAAGACGACGGCGATCCGGCACCTGATGGGCTTTTTGCAGCCCAAGAAGGGGGCCTGCTCCATCAACGGGCTGGACTGTTGGCGAAACAGCGAAAAAATCCAACGGAGCCTTGGCTACATCCCCGGCGAGATTCATTTTTTTGACGACATGACGGGGACGGAATACCTTCAATTTATGCTTCGGTACCGGGGCGAAAAAAGCGATGGCAGAATGAAAAGCCTGCTGGACCGTTTTGGGCTGGACGCGCGGGGCAAGATCAAAAAAATGAGCAAGGGCATGAAGCAAAAAACGGGCATTGTGGCCGCGTTTATGCACGACCCGGAGATCCTTATACTGGACGAGCCGTCCAGCGGGCTGGACCCGCTCATGCAAAACCGCTTTGTGGAACTGCTGAACGAGGAAAGGGCGAAGGGCAAGACGATCCTTATATCGAGCCACAAATTCGAGGAGGTCGAGCGAACCTGCCACCGTGTCGGCATCATCAAGGACGGCAAGCTGGTGGCGCTGGACTCCATCGGCGCGCTGAAAGGCCTACAGGTTAGGGAGTATGTCGTTACGCTCGAAACACAGGAGGACGCGGCGGCGTTCTCAAAGGAACCGCTGGAGGTAACCGATGTTTTGGGAACCTGCGTCATCGTTTCGGTACAGAACAATATGCGCGCGCTGATCGCCGCCATGAACCGCCACGCGGTCCTGAATATCTCCGCGCCTGAACAGAGCCTGGAAGAAGTATTCATGCAATACTATGGGGATGGGGGCAGGGATGGAGGTGGGAGCGGTGTTTAACCTCGCGCTGTTTCGGCGGGAAATGAAGAGCATGTGGAAGATGCTCGCGGTTGTCGCGGGCATCCTCACGATGTACGTTTCCGTCGTTATTTCGATCTACGACTCGGAGATGTTGGGCGCTCTGGATATATTTACTGAAATGATGCCGGGCCTTGCGGACGCGATGGGCCTTCGAATGGTGGTGGATACCTCGCTGATCGGCTTTGTGTCCATCTACCTGCATGGGCTCATTTTGCTGGCCTGCCCCATGATCTTTTCGATCCTATGCGGCTACAACGTAATCGCCCGGCACGTTGAAAAGGGCTCGATGGTTAGCCTTTTGGCGGCGCCCATAAAGCGCGGCGCGGTTGCCTTTACGCAAATGAAGGTGCTGATCGCGGGGATCGTTGCCCTTGTCTTGTACTCCACCATACTGATCATTGCGGTGTGCGAGATCTGTTTCCCGGGGGAATTGAATATAGCGAAGCTGCTGATGATGAACGCCGGGCTGCTGTGCCTTCATCTGTTCATCGGCGGGATTTGCTTTTTATGCTCCTGTTTGTTTTCCGAGGCAAAGTTCAGCCTCGGCTTTGGGGCGGGGATTCCCTCTGCGATGCTTGTGCTGCAAATGCTTGGCAATGTCGGCGGTGGCGCGGGGAGCGTGAAATACTTTACGGTCTTTACGCTGTTCAACCCCGACGGGCTTGCCGCCGGAGAGGGCGGCGCAATCGCGGGCATGTTCATATTATTCGCCGGCGCGGTCGTGTTGTTTGCCGGCGCGATCGCCGTTTTCACAAAGAAAGACCTGCACATATAGATGGTCAGGGCATGTTCATACAACAGTTTTGGAATGACCAAACTGGTAAGGATGCGCCGCGAAGGTCCAGGGCGATCGCAAAGCCCTGGTCGCCCTTCGCAAAGGGCGAAATCCTTTACAGTAAGTTGCGAAAGGGCAGGCGTTTCGTGCCTTCGGGCACGACCGGAGGGCTTTGCGGTCGCCCTCCGGCCACCTTCGCGGCGCATTCCTATTAAACTTAATTATTGCAAAACGGCTTCATGAACAAACCCTGGGGTTTTTGGGCAAAAAGGTTTGCAGCGGGAAGCTCCTGGAAATCGCGTTCCGAGCCGCCGCCGCGTCGGGGAACGCGCCGCGGGCGATCATCTGGGCGGCCAGGTTGCCCAGGGCCGTACCTTCCACCGGCCCCGCGTACAGCGGCAGCCCCACGGCGTCGGCGGTAAGCTGGTTCAAATGCGCGTCTTGGCTGCCGCCGCCCACGATGTGGATGCCCTCGTACGCCACGCCGGTGATGCCCGAAAGGGCGGCAATCGCCCGGGCGTAGCATTGGGCAAGGCTTTGGTACGCGCATTGCAGCGCCTCGCCAACGGCGCCCGGAACGGGCTGCTCGCTGTCGGCGCACGCGCCCCTTATCTCCTCCAGCATGTTCTCCGGCGTCAAAAAGCGGCGGTCGTTTACATCGACCACGCTGGCGAAGCCCTCCGCCTCCCGGGCCAGGGCGGCCAGCTCCGGAAAGGTGTAGCGGTTGTCGAGGTCGCGCCGCACGGATTGCAGGATCCACAGCCCCATGATGTTTTGCAAAAAGCGGTAGCTCCCGCCGTAGCCGCCCTCGTTGGTGAAGCCCGCGTCCCGGGCCGCCGGGGTGGTGATCGGCTCTTTTTGTTCCACCCCCAGCAGGCTCCAGGTGCCGCTGGAAAGATATACCGAGCGCGGGCTCCGCGCGGGCACCGCCAGGAACGCGCTGCCGGTATCGTGGGTGGCGGGCAGCAGCACCTGGCAATCGAAGCCCGCCTCGGCCCGCACCGCATCGGTGAAGCCGCCCAAGGACGTGCCCGGCATGGAGAGTGCGCCGAACAGCGCCCGGGGCAGGCCCAGGGCATCGAGCAGCTCCGTGTCCCACTCCTTCGCGCGCACATCCACCAATCCGCTGGTGCTGGCCACGGTGTACTCCTGCCTGCGCGCGCCGGTGAGCAGATAGCCCAGGTAATCGGGTATCATCAGCAGGTCGCGCGCCCGGGCCAGCTGCTCCGGATGCTCGCTTTTTAGGGCCATCAGCTGATAGACGGTGTTAAAGGACAGGCGCTGGATGCCGGTTTTTTCGTAGAGCGCCGCAAAGGGCACGATGCGCTCCACGGCCGCTTCCATGCCGTCGGTTCGCCTGTCCCGATACGCCACGGCTTCGCCGATGCGCCGGCCCTGCCCGTCCAGCAGCACAAAGTCCACGCCCCAGGTGTCGATGCCCATGCTCACCGGCGCCTTGCCGGCCTCCTTGGCGGCCCGCAAGCCGGCCAGCACGTGGGCGTGGAGGGCGTCCACGTCCCAGCACAGGCGCCCGTCCCTTTCCACCATCCGGTTTTCGAACCGGTACACCTGCTCCAGCACGATCCGCCCGTCTTCCACATGCCCGAGTATGTGGCGCCCGCTCGACGCGCCGATATCCACCGCCAAGTAACGGTCCATTCCGTTCACCCCTTATTAAAACAGTTCGCCCCACACCGCGATGTTGGTCATGTCAAACACCTTGGGGTACCCCAGCACGATCTCGAAGCCGCCGTCTTCGCTGCGGGTCACCACCTTGTCGCCCAGGGAGCCCGCGTGCACGATCTCGCCCAGCTCCCCCTTGAGCGTACCCTCGACAAACCCATCCATCGCATAGGCCGCCAGATATCCTACTTCTGCCGGATTCCACAGGTACATCCACGGGCAGATGCCGTTCATGATGTACGCCTCCATGTCCGAGGGCAGTCCCAGGCCGGTGAGTTTTACCGGGGAGCCGGCCCGGGCGATCTGTGCGGCGGTGGCGTGCAGCCCCACGGTGGTGGGCGCGATGATGGCCTTGAGCTGCGGATAGGCGGCCAGCAGGCGTCTCGCCGCCTCGGCGGAGGGTTCGGCTTTGTCCAGCCCGTACGCGGTTTCCACCAGCCGCATATTCGCGTATTGCTCCGGATGATCCAGCAGTTCCTGGTGCATCCACGCCACCCAGCTGGCCTGGTTCGGCATCGAATCGGTGGTGGTGAGGATGGCGAATTCCCCCTCGGCGTCCAGCATTTGCGCGCAGGCCTGGATGAGCACCCGCCCGATGATTTCCGGCGAGGCCTGCTGGATGTGCACGATCCTTTCGTTGGGCTTCACCACCGAATCCAGCGACACCACGGGGATGCCCGCCTCCTTGGCCCGCTGCAGCGCCGGAGACAGTTCCTCCATGTCGTTGGCGGCGATGGCGATGGCGTCCACGCCCTGGTCGATCAGGTTTTGGATCAGCTGCGCCTGGTTGGGGGTGCCGTTGGCGCCGGGCCCCAGCAGCAGCGCCTCGGCGCCCAGCTCGTCGCATGCGCCGCGAAAGCCGTCGTACATGGTGGACATGTAGGGGTTCTCCAGGCTTTTGACCACCAGCGCGAAGGTGCTCTTTTGCTTTGCGGGCGCTGTTTCGGTTGCGCCGCCCGGATCGGAGGGCGGGGGGGAGCAGCCCGCTACGAACAGCAGCGAAAAAAACGACGGCAACAAAAGCAATAGAAACCGCTTACGCAAAAAACTCACTCCACATACTTGGTGGGCCACACGCCCTCGTTTTTTTTGAACACGCGGGAGAAATGATGCTGGCTTTTAAAGCCCACGCTTTCCGCGATTTCACGGATCAGCATGTCCGGGCTGCGCTGCATCAGCCGCTTTGCCTCGTCCAGGCGGATGCGCGTGAGGTAATCGGCGGGCGAGACGCCGTAGGCCTTGCGAAAGAGCAGGCTCACGTAGCTGGGCACGTAGCCGAACACCGTCCCCAGCATCTGGATGCTGATGTGCTCGGCAAAGTGGGCGCGCAGGTAGCGCTCCACCGCCTCGGCCACGCCCCGCTGCGCCACCGAAGGCTTGCCGAACGCGCCGGGAATCGGCTCCCCAAGGTTCTCCAGCCCGGCCGACAAATCCTGCAACGACAGGGCGGTGCCGATCACCTCCAGGATGTGCCTGCGCGCCTGCCCGATGTCGGCGGACGCGTCCGGGTGACGGGCCTCCAGCTTGGCCAGCGCGTCCATCAAGAGCTGCTCAGCGCGGCGCTGCGTCCACGATTCCCCTTCAATCCGGGCCATCAGCTCCTGCCACAGGGGCAGTTGCGGGCTCAGCCCGCCGGACTCGAAGGCCCGCGCGAGCCCTTCGGCCAGGGCGGCGTCCCTGGGCGGCGGATCGGCCGGCGCGCCTTCCCGCAGCGGGACGCAGCTTCCCTTGCCGATTTGCACCGACTGCGCCAAGCGCGCGCGCAGCGCCTTGATGGCGCTTCCCACCCGGTGCAGGGCGACTCCCGCCGGGGTGTATGCGCAGCTGATGGGAATCTCGGTTTTTTGCGCCATCCGGCCGTGGAGCTCCCCGATGAGGGCGTCGGTGCCGCCGGCAAGGCGGGCGGGCATGTCGAATACCAGGATGCGCTCCACCGGCGTGTTGCCCATAAACATCCACGCGAAACCGCCGTGGCCGGGCACGGTTTCCCGCAACGCTTCCTCGGGCGAAGCGTGCCGCCATGCGGCGGCTCCCGGATACATCTCCGCATCCTCGCTGTAGGGGATCGCGCCCGCGCAAAACAGGCAGACCGCCAGCTTTTGCGGCGGGGCCGCGGCGGCCTGCTCCGGCCGCGAGGGGAGCTCGGAGCGGTTGATCTCGGCGGCCAGCCGGCGGGAGAGCAGCTCCCTTTGCCGCTGCTCGTGCAGGCCGCGCAGCCGGCACAGCAGCGAATCCATCTCTTGCTTGGAGAGGGGCTTGAGCAGATAATCCGAAGCCTTGGCCCGAAGCGCGCGGGAGAAGTAGGCGTACTCCTGGTAGCCGGAAATCACCACGATCAGGCAGGCCGGGAGGCGCTCGCGAATCGCGTCCATCAGCTGCAGGCCGTCCATCACCGGCATGCGGATGTCGGTAAACACCACGTCGCAAGGCGTGCGCTCCAGGCGCTCCAGCGCCTGCTCGCCGTCGCCGGCGGTGGCAACCACCTCAAAGCCCATGCCCGACTCCTCGATCATCCGCGCGATGCGGCGCATGGACGGCGGTTCGTCTTCCACGATCATCACCCGAATCACATCAGCCGGCCCCCAATCTGTATCACGGTTCCCCTGTGAGGGTTGTTGCCGATGGAAAAATAGATCCCTTCCCCCTGGGCCAGGGAGAGGCGCAGCAGCGTGTTGACCAGCCCGATGCCGCCCGAGCGGAGGTTTTCGTAATTTGTGGCCACGTCCGTGCGGTACCGCTCCACCTGGCCGTAGATGTCGGCGATGGTTTCCTCGGTGATTCCGCTGCCGTTGTCGGTAACCGAAAGGGACCAGCGGTCGCCCTCGGCGCGGGCTTCCACCCGGATGCGCCACGGCGGCCGGCAGTCCCGGAACCCGTGGGTAAAGCAGTTTTCCGCCAAGGGCTGCATGATCACCTTGGGCACCTTCGCCTCCTCGATGGGCCCCTCCGTTACGATCTCGTAGGCAAACGTATCCTCGTAGCGGCTTTGCATCAAGTCCAGATAGTTGCGGGTGTGCTCAACCTCCTCGGCAAGGGTGGCGATGTCGCCGCCAAAGTCGGCGATGTAGCGCAGCATCGAGGAGAGCTTCAGGCACATCGACACCGTCGCGTCCACGCCCCGCTCCTCGCAGGACTCCACGATCACCGACAGCATGTTGAACAAAAAATGCGGGTTCATCTGCGATTGGAGCGCCCGCATGTGGGCCTGGAGCTCCGTGGCGATGGAGCGGTCCAGCCGCTCGAGCATCGCCTGAAAGGCCTGGTTGAGGGAATCGAGCTCGACGATGGTATACGCCACGCCGGCGCCCTCGAAGGACTTCCCTTCGATGGATTGCCGTATGTTTTGCAGGTTGACGCCCCCCACGGCGGCGGACAGGGACTGCAGCGGCCTGGCGATGTGCAGCGCCAGGTAGTACATCACCAGCACCAGGCAGGCCAGCAGGATCAGGCATGCCGCCGCGGTGATGAACAGGCTGTGGGCATAGGGCGCGAGCAGCGCGCTTTGCGGCAGCACGCGCACCAGCAGCCAGTCGGAGGGGCGCAAGCTCGCGCCCATCAGGATCACGCGCGGGCCCTTGGCCGAGGGGTGGACCACCGCCATGTCGCCGCCGTCCCGGTCCACCGCCCGGATCAGCTCGGCCAGCTGCGCGCCCGCGCCCTCCGCCCAGGCGTTGGAAACGGCGGGATACACGATGTGCCCCTCCCGGTCGATCAGCAGGTATTCCGCGTCCTCGCCCCAAAAGCCGTAGGCGGCGAGCACCTCCTCGCTCACCTGGATATCGACGATCCCGTACACCGTGGCCGTAAAGGAGGCGAGGGCGCGATAGAGCGAAATCAGCCTGCGTTCGGCATGGTCGGACCAGCGGTCGGGATGAAAGCCCAGCACCACGCCGTCCGCGCCCTGCTGCAACACCCTGGCCTTGAGCGCATCATAGTCGCCGGCCAGGGTTTCGGCGATCACCTCGGGGGTTTCGTGCAGCGTGCCGGTGCTGATGTAGTCGCCGTGGCCGTTGAACACGCTGATGCGCGCGGCGTAGCGGTCGGTGCCGTTGATGCTGGAGAGCAGGCTGCTGATGCGAATGGAGTCGATAAGATTTTGGGCAAAGTAATTGCCGGCATTGCCCCCGGCGGCCAGCGGTATAAAGCAGCCGAGGATCTCGTTGTTGGAGGCGATTTGGCTGGCGATGCGGTCCATTTGCCAAAAGATGCCCTCGACTTCCAGCAGGTTCTTTTTGTAGATCTCCTGCTGGTGGTACAGCTCGGCGTCGCGGCTCGCGTTGACGGTGGTGATCAGCAACACGGCCGAAAACAGCACGACCACGGCCACGATGACGGCCGCGTAGATAAAGAACAGCCGGTTTCTGAAGGCAAAGGTTCGCATGCTCATTGGGCCTTGTGCTCCTCGGATCGGTAGGTGATGTCAGTGTACGGTACGGACATGTTTCTGTCAACTCGCGGGAATCCTTCCACCGCAGTGGCGGGGGGATTCCAAAGCGAGCGGCCGCCCCGCGCGTAACGCGAAGCGGCCGCAGGTTTGTGAGAGGTGCGCGGTATTACAGGATGCCGACCCAGGCGTCCACCGTCTCCGCGTTGAACTCGTTGAGCTTGTTGAGGTAGGAGATGGTGCCCTCGGCGGGTACCAGCTCGCCGGCGTCGTTCACGGCCGTGGATTGCTCCACCACCAGCACGCCCACGCCGGGCACATCGTAGGTGTCGCCGATCGCGCCGGTGATGTCGCCGTTCACCAGCGCCACCGCCGCGTACGCGGCCGCGTAGCCCAGCTCAATGGGGTTCCACAGGAAGGTGGCGTCGGCGATGCCGGCCTTGATGTACTCCACCATGTCGGTGGCCAGGGTCAGGCCGGTTACCTTGATCGCTTTACCCTCGTCCATTACACATTTAGACACGGCCGGGCCGCCCACGGTGGTGGGCGTGATGATGCCCTTCAGGTCGGGGTACAGGTTGATCAGGCCCAGCGTCTCGTCGTACGACTTGGTGTACTCGTCATCGCCGTA
>Ga0123353_10010150_pt1 | contig 13098 bp, 3 predicted proteins | sample TergutLab28metaG_3_FD_92763 | JGI IMG/M metagenome (GOLD analysis project Ga0123353, IMG submission 92763) | Labiotermes labralis P3 segment gut microbial communities from Petit-Saut dam, French Guiana - Lab288 P3 | ecosystem: Host-associated > Arthropoda: Insects > Digestive system > Gut ...
CAGACGAGGCTGCAGTCTACAAGCTACAGCATCACACACGTGACTGAAGCCTCTCATTCACACAACAATATATTTAAAAACAACCTGTGTTCACATAGTGTATTTAGTAGGGGCGCGCTGCTTATGTTTCTTGTAGTAAGTACCATTATTGCCCCAACCTGAATTAGATGTTTATCTCAGTAATTAACCAACGTGATGCACAAAATTTTTGTTTTACAATGAGTTTATTTCATGCCTCTACATGTTTCGAGCATACGTGCTCATCATCAGGAGGTCAAAATTGCATTACACAGCCTCTGGTATCATCACACCTATATGTGTGATGATACCAGAGGCTGTGTAATACAATTTTGACCCCCTGATGATGAGCACGTGTGCTCGAAACATGTAGAGGCATGAAATAAACTTATTGTAAAACAAAATTTGTGCATCGTGTTGGTTAATTACTGAACTAAATATGCTGAGATGCACGGTCAGCAAAACGTTAGAATTAGGTATTTGAAGTAAATAACACACATAACACCAACAAATACACTATTTTATAAGTCTGGGCAAAATCTTTTACATAGCTCCTACATGTTTCGGTGCTATTACCTTGATATCTTCAGGGAGCTGACACAAAAATTTATTTGAAGCATACGGAAAACAATACGTCACACTAAACATAAAAAACGAGCTCGTAAAGAGCTCGTTTTTTATGTTTAGTGTGACGTATTTTTATGTTTTTTATCACAACGCCAGGCATAAAGAATGTAAAAATAGTCTGTTGATTGTCTTTTTAACGGAGAATACAATTATTGCGTTGAATTACGGAACTGAATTTTGAGAATTAAAGTATTCAATTCCTACTGCATTTTTTCCGTCAAACTCTAGCTTGAAAGTTTGGGTAAAGCGTAAATTGTGAGGAATCGTTAAATCTACTGAGTCCAATTTCAGAAACTAAATCAGCTCCCTATAAATTCTCGACTTAAATGTAATTGAAGTTCCCTTAATCTTTTATGTTCATGTTTCCTTGCATCGCTGATCTATATTAATAATTGTCCAAAGAGATGCAATACAAAGCAGTCTATTTATTATTCTGCAAGTTCACTCTACGTGTTTCGGGTGTCAGTCACACCCGAAACATGTAGAGTGAACTTGCAGAATAATAAATAGACTGCTTTGTGTTGCGTCTCGTTGGACATTTATTAATACATTCCATTAATCTATTGACAAATGTCAGACACTGGACCCTACACTTAAACCAGATGAATTCAATATTCCCTCATGCAGTGTCTTTTAAGAACTACTTGGTAATAACTCTGTATCTGTCTAGAGATCCTCCAATATATGAAGTCTTCCCCGAAAATTTTCAAACTAAAGTTTATAGAAAAGAAATTGATAATATATTTTCTGTAAGCAAATGAGTTATTACTTGCAAGATCAGAATATTGTTGAAAAATTGACGTTAATTACCTGCACTAATTATTAAATAGAAGGTTGTAGTGGAAGCATTTCGGGTAATAATAAAATTCGCAATCTATACAATAAAATAAACCGATATGAGTAAGCGTATATGAATATATATATATATATGTTTAAAAATTTTAAGAATGCAATAATCCAGTCAACAGAGGTGTAGAATTATATGTAACAGACCAATGAATGTAGTCCGCTATCAGTACTGTTTCTCAAACAAGACTCATCCAAAAGTTATTACCCTATAGACCTACCTAGGAATATGTCTAATTCGACAAGAATAAAAGCAATAAAATAAGAAGAGAGGCGATGTAAGGAGTACGTAATTGTTGCTGCGGAAAAGCAATAAATATAAGGCATTCTAAGTGTGTGTCTGTAGCCTTAGGCTCCAGCATGTAATGCGCATGCGTCATATCGTCATCTGTGTCCTGCCCGGCTCTACAATATTTTTCTATGTTACCTCATAAACAGATAGGATTTTCGGAAACAAGTTACTGAATACAAAATGTGTTTTGATTTTCTCTACAACTTGCGTTACAATGTTTCTCATCTAAGAAGAACTGAGCTAAATGTTGCTGAGACAGGTACGGACATCTTCACGTACAGTATCCATTATTCTTGCCACATTAAAAAAGCTTGAATTTTCTGGGCAGATTTTTCGAAAAATTCTCAAATACAAAATTTTATAAAAATCCTTCCTGTAGGAGCCGATTTGGTCCATGCGGACGGATTGACAGGCGGATAGACATGACGAAGCTAAAACTCCCCTCCCGCAGTTTGGCGAAGTCACCTAAACATTCCGACACGTATGTGACATCAACATTTAAGGTATGTGTGTGTGTATGTACGGACACACGTACTCAGTACTAAACCTAACACATTCTAAGAAGCGGGGCTCCTCCCAAGTTACTGCACATACAACAAATAAATGGGAACTTGTGTCATTACAAGATACAGTGATGTTCTTAGACTATACATAACCCAAACTCATGCACAGTTTACCTGGTTCCACGTGGCCTAAACACTGCACTGAATGACTTCTTAGCAAAAAATCACCTTTGAAACCAGTGTTACATTTTTTCGTTACATACGGGTTTGTTTCAAGCGTTTCCTTATATCAACATCTTGAATTTTCCGATAAGCGTTTCAATGAAATAAACATGGGTTTTTTATTCCAAAATAATTACCAACAAGATGACACTTATGGACTATCCTTTATTTCAGGGTTAGTCGTCCTTCACTCTACATGTTTTGAGCTTCAGGGAGCTCATCATCAGGAGTTTCACTTTTTTACTGTACAGGCAGCCTCTGGCATACTGTGTAATCTTTTGCTGTATTGCACCCGTTCTCCTACAGAACACGTAGGAGAACAGGTGGAATACAGCAAAAGATTACACAGTATGCCAGAGGCTGCCTGTACAGTAAAAACGTGAACTCCTGATGATGAGCTCCCTGAAGCTCGAAACGTGTAGAGTGAAGGACGACTAACCCTGAAATAAAGGATAGGATATTTTGGAACAATTATAATGATGAACGGAACAATGAATGTAAAATGGGTTTTTTATTTTTGTCCTTAATAGGAATTGTGAAAAACAGAAATTAAAATATTCTAATTTAGTTAATTGGAAAATGTGCGTAAACCTGTTACAAAGTGTTGAATTTTATACACAGCCTTAGAGCGGTTTCGACATAAAAACAGGTGATTTCCAGAGACGACGCAAATATGTGTACAAAAAGAGTGGACTGCAAACCAGAGTTGAGTGTTCCCTGATACGAGCTGACTGCACACACCACCATGGTACTGAGTCCTTCTGCAGTTGTGGATGTGCGCTATGCCAGTTCCTTCGACTTCACAATCCAATGCGCATCGCACCTAGTGTCTGATACCAGAACCCGAAATTTCGAAACTGGTAATAATACAGGCCCCCACTGAATTATGATCCCATTTCAGGTAAGTCCAACTCCCTTTCTCATAATTAATTTCCTCCACTTTTATCATATTGTCTCATCTTTTGACATATACCCCCCTATCGAAACATTTCTCCTATTCGAGCTATGTTAATCAACGATTTCGCTGTTAAGATAGTTATCATGTAAATACCTCGTATAAGATGATGATGATGATGATGATGATGATGATGATGATGATAGTGATGGTGGTGGTGGTGATACCCATGCATGGACAGTTAAAATTTCGCATGAATGCATAATTGATTAAGTGGAATTCGGTGATCAGATTGTAAAAATTATTATTATTATTATTATTATTATTATTATTATTATTATTGTCATCCACATTCCTTACTTCACAACATTCTAGCTGGTTCTCAAAAACACTACAGGTCTCACTAAACAAACAATTATTTTTCAATGTTTTGCCAGAAAACTTTCTAAATATGCAGCACGTATGCAGTATACTGATTTCTGCGTTAGAAAATACACAGTAGAGTGCAGATTAAGCAACTTTAAACTGTCATTTAATTTTCTGGGAATAATACCAGTTGTGGGTAGTACTAGTGGTATTATGTAGACCGTTTTCATTTCCCGTATTTTTATAAATATAGGATTCAAGAGAAGAAATGATTTCTCGAAGTATGAAGTTCAGACTGACAGAAGAAAAAGACAGCCTCAAAGAAAGTGTATAGGGTCCAGTCAAATGTAGCGGTAAGTTTAATGGTCATAATGTCGATGATTATGATGATGATGATGAAGATAAGATCGTGGCGGTGTTACTTCTACAGTATCTCTTCATGAAGCAATCAGTCGCTATTGAGTGGTGAGAGTGTGTGTGACAGGTATTTAGAAAAACGGTGCTTGAGCTGTACAGGAAAGGACAACATAACAGGACACATAGTTGATGTGCGGCATTCGGTTTCACGATGCTGTTATCAAGAAACTGCAACTCCCCATCCCCCCCACTCATCAACCCATTGTTCTGTCACTGTAACTAGACGTTTCTAAACCTTCTAAAAAATTTAGGTTTTACATGCCGTCAAATGGGACTGTAACTGCACAGGTTTAATTGGCAAGGATATGGAAGGAAGCGACTGTGACGTATTTTATGCCCTGCTATGCACTTTGCACAGATAATATGAGAAAATCTGTCAAAATCCTGACTGGTAATCGAGACGCGGTCGTCCCGATATGAAAGTGTTGCACGAACAGTTTAACTGAACAGTCGGCGGTGGGACAGCACGGTTCTACCAGCAGACAGCGATATCAAAGGGAGGGGAAGGATAGGTAGAAGAGCCTGCAAAACGACAGAAACACTTGGAAAGAGTCAAAAGGGGCAGCGGATAGGGCAGAGCAGTAAAACTGGTTCACATTCTTCCTCCTGCGCATCGGCAAGTAGGGAAAGGGCGTAGTGACCAACACACCACGATATTGCATTCCTATTTCAATGCAAACAAATGTATGCATTTGGCTGAAAGGTTTGGCACAATTGCAAAACACCATGCCGGCTATGCTGCTCCAACTGCTCTATCTTCTGGTGCTTAGAAAATTCAAACTCCTTAATGCTAAAATGATACAAGTCATTAAGAAACAGGACTCACCATAAGAAGTTCTTCTAGAAGCCGCCTTCGACTTCCCGTCTTCCAGGTTTCACATGCCGGTCATAAGCATGAAATTTTGTCTCAGTCCTCGCCACCATTCCTCTTTCAATGTCACAAAATTCACTGTTTTATTCGACACGTCATTTTATTATGTTTTTTTTAGTTCCTACGTGTTTCAGCTGACACTATTTACCGACTGTTACTCCTAACTCTTGTTTACGTAGCGTATAACTACAATTAGATTATTATTTTTTTATTATTATTATTTAGAACTAAATTACAATTATTAAAATTTATTTAAATATTTCAACAAGACAAAGGACCATTTGACGATGTGGGTGTCCTTTTACCAGTCTAAGAAGTCACTACTACAGTTTCCTTCCAAATTCCGACAGGGAGCTATGTAGATACAGTCCTAAACTTTTAAGTTACTAGCCTTGTCTTGTTTGTAATTAGATGCTTCATTTTTTTTTGTCTATTATATATCAATATAATGCACATTTATGCCTCATCATTACTTACTGTATTTTGTCATTTAAGCGTGTGAGAAAATTCCAGACTTCAGTCATGCAATTTAAGAGCTGCATTTTGAATTCAGACCTATATAAGAATAATTCTTTGAAGTCTCAAATTTGAAAGCTATTTGGTTCGTAGTTTATTTTAAAACGCCTTTGGTATTCGAACTATGGCGTCGAATAATTGAATGACTAACATGTAATGATCCGGAAACACTTGAAAGAAGGCGATCTTCCCCTAAGTTAGGTGCAATCCCGGAATATAATTGAAGAGACTCAAAAAGCAGTGAAAATATCGTTAATGACAACACTGCTCCGGGACGAGACGTGGTAGTGAAAACCTGATGATCTTAATGGGTCTATTATCAAACGGTCTCTTATGGAGTCTTATTTTTAAAAGAATTTAGTTTATAAAAATTAATAAAATTACTTGCTAAAACTTTCATTCAACCAACGTACGTGTGTATTCGAAAGTATAATCTCCGCTACAGCCACCACCAACTCCCACCTAACACACATCGTTACTGTTGTGTTTACCGCACAACGCCTTCCGAATATTCGTGACGCTATAAAGTCTGTACAGTTTCACCCACCGCCTAACAACACCGAATGTTAAAATAAAGTTCCATACACAAAGAAGAATGTCAAGTAACTTCACGACCTTCACTCCACTGACGCTAAGACCGAACTCCAGTACATCAAATGTCAAGCTGATTGATAGCGCTCCTATGTCTCCACAGAGAAACTAAACTAATAATCTTCTTTTGTTTTTTTTCTACGTATCAGACTACAACTCGTGCAAGCGAAGTGGTGGTTATTGAGGGAAACGAAAGTGGATATAATGCATTGTGTTTATGTAGGCCTACCGCTGAACTAAAGTGAACGGAGTGGGCCGAGATTTGTTCAGGAATTACAATTGTCACTTAGCTGTTCAAAACAGGGCACAATCTGCTTCATTGTTAATGTTTATAATTCTATTTTTCTCATATTGAGCAGCATTAAATGACTGGCATGGGTCAAATTAGTACATTCTGTGTACTGTGTAGTACACGTTACATTTTCAAGTAAGAATTAGTGAAATTACTCCACGTGGAATGTCCCATTGTGGTATGTAAGCAAAAACGGAGAAATAGGAGCATTCCATCACGAATATATGTGCAGTATGTTACTGCATACTATATTGCAGTATATTTCGTCTTTTATAAAAAGGTATCACCATTCAATGTAAAATATTCAACGTAAGATTTTCGCACACGACAAAATAAAAATATTTCTACACACAAAATTTATGATATCGGACGTGATAATTTTTTTAACTAGTTTACATTGCGTAACAATGGCTTTTTATAAAAGTCGAAACTTTTTACGACACAATACACAATAAAATATCAATTAATTTTCATTGCCTGCTAATATTTCTCCACTGTCAGGGAAATTTCATGAATCATCTTTGCAAATTATACAATTCAACATTACGCCCATTCCTGCAGGAAAATCAATAAACCAGAATATCATAAAATACCGATATATGGGGTCACGACTTTATTTATTAATATTCTCATCCAAAATAGTCCATTAGGGTCCAAATACCCTCACTGTATGTTTTATATAAAACTGCAAACACTTGCAAATTTCATCCGCAGTGACAGTTCTAACAACTGTGACTTCACACAATTTGAATGTCAACGAACGTGTCAAATCGGCGACTTTTCGATCGAATTATCGATTTCGAAAACCAGGTTCACAGTTAGTCGCTTCCACAATACATCTTCTGGCATCCAGTCGCCCGTAACGTTCTCGTCACACATCTTGACTTGTACGTATAAGAATGTGTAAATTTTTTAATAAATTTCAGTATTTAATTTTTTACTGGTAGGTCTCAAATGATACCCATAATTTTAGGGCTCTATTTCTGATACGGAGAGTCAGATTTCCCGATTCTGTTACGGACCGTCACGGCATGGACTGTAACAGACAACAGAATCAATGTGATCAGCGTTCATGCAGGGTTTAACAAGTAAAACGATTCAGCACATTTCCCGGTTTAAAATACGTTCTACAAACATTCGTGCACCAATTCACTTTTATTTAAATTAAATTTTCCTTTGCTTTACTCAAAACAATTACCTGTACAATAAATGCACGGTTTTACGCAGTAAATCGGATTAATTTGTAATAAAATGTAAATTGTTTGTAATATCCACTCTATATTCACATGGATTGATAAGAATAAATCCGAGATTAAGATTGAATATTAATTTAAACAATATAAATTAAACGTAGTTGATTAATTAATCACCGACCCTGTAGAGCGCAGTGGTTACTTTATGTACCACCGGGCTTAACTTTAAAGAATTTTACGTTTTGATCACACAATGTTTATATGTGTTTTGTACGGATCTCAGTACAAGCATGTCTATTTCCCTGCACAGCATTAAGTGACTGATTTTTATAACCTTGACGGTGTATTTTTTTTAGGAAATAAGACCTGAATATTTAAATAAAATTCAGTTTAAATTTGGTCTTTATATGTTTCATTTTCATATCGTCCACAGTAAGCAATAACAGTGCAAACATTTTTCAGGTGTTTCCTAAAGCAGTAGTACTGTCGGTGTTAAGGAATGCTTATCATGCTTAACCTTTTGGCGCCAGAATACTTTTTTTAAATTTTGGCACATTCTGTATATAAAATGTGAATAATACAGGAAACAAATATGTTAGAATTATGAAACAAACTGCATTTTGAAGAGAAAAAGACGGAGAGTATATACCATGTTTAAAATATTCAGTACATATATTTGTTGAATAAATATATAAAATGCAACTTTAGAGGTTAGCGGTGTGGTACGACCACTATATTTGACATTAGGCGTCAAAAGGTTAATGATGGCATAGGAGGAGAAACCTGCAGAAAATTTCGTTATTTAGAGCTACATGATTTATACGTTGTGGAAGCGTAATTTTAGTGTTTTTAATTTAAAAATAAATAAGGGGAGGAAGAAATTTCAGAAATTTATAAGAAAGTTGAATAAAGAGAGGCCAACTTGATGTCACTTGCTTTTTTATTTCATTATTTAATGTTTAACATGTTTCGGATGTTAATACATCCATCCTCAGGAGCTTGCGACTTATTTTTTTAGTTATTTCATGGGTTGTATTGCTCTGTAATGATAGAGGTTTTGCATTAGCGTACGCTAATACACAACCCAGGTTAAATATTTGGAATGAATGTCGAATTTAAATATTTGGAATCAGAATTCGTCTTAACATCTGTTAATTGGTATAAAGTAGTCAGAAGTTCTCCACGAATCGTGTCTAATAGCGACAGGCACACTTACGTTTTTAACACACGTGTGATCAGAAATTATTCTACGCTGAACGACGTCCGCAGTTAATATAGCAACGTAAAATAATGACGTGTTATGGCTAGGTCTGGCGCAGTATCGAATGCAGCAGATAAGGCTTCAAATAGCATATATAACAAACAAAAATATTTAACAAATTAGTGGTGCAGGTGACGTGGGCCATTACACCAAGTAACATGCTAGTGCATCATTCCTGTGACGACACACGTGTGTTTAAACATTGTTGTTGTCGTGTGGGGGGGCAGCACGTGCTCTGAATTGCCTGTGTGCGCTACTTGTCTGTGGCTCAAATTACTGCAGAGGGGCAGCACCCCACAGCCACCACCACGTCCTCTCCTACCAACACTGCACCATCTTAAATTCGTCTCGTCCCATAGTGACATTTCTGAATTCTGACCATCTACAATGTTAAGTGACCTCTAACGCGCTCATTTACAATTTGCTTAAACTCCTGCTCATAACTCGTATCTACGTGTCTTCCCTACAGTGTCAGTGCGAACACAAATGTTTAACAAAAGCCGAGGGATAAACATACCAATAAAAAAATATATTCCCTATCGCTTCTATTGTTAGGCTAACCGGTACATGGTGAAATGCAAAGGATTTGAAAGGAAATGATCGAGTCCCTGATCTAAGCATTATCCCAAAATTTGACTGGGCAGACTGAGGAAACCCACGTTAAACCTTACTGTAGACAGTGTCTCAGGCGAGACTTGAATCAGACACCTGCCTAACACAAATTACAGACCTGAGCTAACTCCTTCCTTTTGAATATATTATTCCGTCGTCGTTGTTGTTGTTGCTGTTGCTGTTGTTTTTTTTTAAATTGTTGTTACTGCTGCTGCTAAATGGGAGAGAATGACGACAGAATTTCAAAATTTATGGTTCTGTACATCTCTAGATTTACAGTTAGGCACATGGCACCCATAGTTATTAGTGCACTACAGAAAGTTAAAGTGATATATTGGGTATGTTTCTTTTAATTCGTTCAGAAAGCTTTCTCTGGCTGATAAGAAATTGATCCGTTATTGTAGGAATTCGAGCAACAAGACAAGTTCCGTATATTGCTCTTTAATTGCTACTGATATTGTGTAGCCAGGAAAACAACAGGCACTTTTCCCTAGCAACAACACTTTACCTTGTGGCTTCAGTTCACACATATAAGAGACAGCATGGTCATGTTAACATACGAATATCTGGAATTTCCTAATTTGTGTTTCTTCAGACGTTAATTTCTATCATTTCATTTGATGTTTGAAATAAACAACTAATTTTGCCTTTTCGGAATAATAATTAAAAAAGAGTTGTTTGAGGAATTTGGGAGCAGACAGGAAGGTGATAATAAACTGGATCTCGAATAAGACGAGAACGTGATAATCTGGCTCTTCTGAAGGCGTACAATTTTCCCACACTTGCAGCAACCTAAGAAAATGGCAAATGCCTCATATGGAATATAAAATATATTTTCTGTATATAAAATAGAGCTTCAGATCTCAGTGGCCGCGCGGTCAAAAACGTGGGTCTGCGGCCGCTCGCTGGCTGGGATTGCGGGCTCGAATCTCGCTGGAGGCATGGATATTTGTATCTTATGGGTGTTGTACATTGACAGGTAGAGGTGTCTCTGCCTCTGTCTGTTCCCTCATCCAGAGGAATGCCACCTTTTATATGTGTACGTTTGTGTGTGTATGTGTGTGTGATTCAGTGTGATCAGGTGCAACAACCAAACTCTACACCTAAAGTGAGTACGCACCAAAGGTCGGACTGAAACAGAAAGTAAAATTCTACGTTAGGGATGACATTTTTAAAATTAACTCACTCATGACAGAGACGCCGTGTCTCTCTGCATCTTTTTAAAGCATTATTATTACAAATCGACATTTATATCCAGATGGGAACGGTAAAATACGTTAGCATTTCCTCGTCCTGAGTCAGTACCAATAGGCATATAACGTTTATAAATCCTACATTTAATAAATTTCTTCAACACAAATAGTAGCTACGCACATATGTTGTTTATGTTTACTAACTGCAGCACCAGAATGCAGGCCTGTCGCTTGTTTGCACATATACCTACTTGCTGTGTATGGAAACTACATTAATATGCAAAATAATGAAAAACGATGTAGTATGTGTGTGTTGTGTATGTATGTATGTGTGTGTATGTAAACAGGGCGAGGAGGTGTCAGCTGGGATTATTCTCACTATTTTGTTTTTAGCCATGCAATAGCAACAGACTGATCCACCTCACCCCTCTTTTATATACGTCCCAACTCCGCAGCCTTATTATTCAAACCCAACCCACCTCATACAATATGTACAGTCATGCAGATAATACCTACACCACATGCAGCCAATCAATTTTCTCACGGTGGTCCTTTTTTCAGGATACATTTAGAATTTCGTTACCGGGTGGCAGAATGTGGTTAACCACAGCAGCTTTTAACACACACCTGACCTCGCTATTTGCTGGTAAAAACGTGCAGAAAATTGCTTTCCATCGAACACCACTTCTAGGCTTAACACAGATTCAGTTACTATTTATGATAAAGAAAACTACAACAAAAACAACAACTTAACAAATGTTACGCGTTTTACTATTTAATGCCAACCAAATTTGTCAGTTTTAAGGCTTTATTCGCCTATCCCAGTGGCCGCGCGTTCAAAGGCGTAGGTCTGCGGCCGCTCGCATGCTGAGATTGTGGGTTCGAATCCCACCGGGGGCATGGATGTCTGTTGTGAATGTTGTGTGTTGTCAGGTAGAGGTCTCTGTGACGAGATGATCACTCGTCCAGAGGAGTCCTACCGACTGCGGTACGTCGTTGTGTGTGATCTAGAAACCTCGTGAATGAGGAGGCTCTGGCCCACCGGGGGCTGTCGCGGCAAAAGAAAAAAAAGTTCGAACGCCACATTCTCATTTCCACAGACCTGAAGTGTACAGCCTTCTATACAAAGGATACCGCGCGATGTCTGCTCCCATTACACTTGGCCATTCATCTTGCTTACAGACTGCAAAGCCTAGAATTTACCGATAAGCCTCATTGCGTAATATTTCAGTTTACCTTCTGTCGTCAATAACAACGCCACTACTTTATGCTTGTAACTCGTCTTTCCGTACATAGTGGGAACTTTGGTGGTTCTACTGTCTGAAAGACTCATCGTATCTGTGGGTCAAACAACTGATATGGCTCTTCCATATGGGTGCATAGGAAATCGGATTTTCCTTTTCAGTTTTTCAGATAAATGGAAATACCAGAAGAATTAATTTCATATACTTTGTATGAAGGCTATAGAATATTTGTATCACATTTTTCCCTTTACCATAAGCTGATCAGCGTCTGAGAAAATTCAGTGGCTTGAGAGATTGGACAGTAATATTAAGGCTGATGCGAAGGACATGTCCTGGCTTGTGAAGTGTCAGAGGCTCTAGTTGAGTGATTTCATACTTCCTAAAATAATCCTTGCTTATTGCTTTACTTCTTCTCAGGTCCCAATGTCTTTTCTATTAGCGCCTTTTCCTGATTCAGACGTCCACAAATCCACTGAGCATCTAATACAATAAACATTGGACTTTACGATATTTGTGGCTTAATCATAAAATGTCCTTAAATTTATTTTCAGCCTTACTTCACCCCTGAGGTATTTCCATACCTCGGAAGCAAGTTTTTTTTAAATTTTATTTTCCACAACTAGAAATAGTGACTAAACCGTTACACATTCTGTCTGTTGAGAATTTTATTGAAAAAAATTTCGTGTCTTCTATGGTCACGTTTCTGAGTATTTCAAGTTAGACTGCAGTTCACAGCGGCCTAGAATTTTTAGATCAAACTCTAATTTCACAATATTTTGCATTCCTTGAGTTTGTTTCACGTTTGTTTAATTCTCAACGTGAAATACGGGATATTTATTTTTATTTCAGAAACACTTTTGACCTTGTTCCACACACACACACACAAACATAAACACACACACACACACACACATACACAAACAACACGCCCACACACACCCACACTCACACACACACACACACCCACACCCACACTCACACACACACGCCCACACACATACACACACACTCACACACACACACCCCCCCAAACACACACACACACCCGCCCACACCCCCCCACACTCACACACACACCCAAACCCACACACCCCCCCCCACACTCACACACACACCCAAACCCACACACCCCCCCACAC
>Ga0123353_10010151_pt1 | contig 13097 bp, 10 predicted proteins | sample TergutLab28metaG_3_FD_92763 | JGI IMG/M metagenome (GOLD analysis project Ga0123353, IMG submission 92763) | Labiotermes labralis P3 segment gut microbial communities from Petit-Saut dam, French Guiana - Lab288 P3 | ecosystem: Host-associated > Arthropoda: Insects > Digestive system > Gut ...
ATATAGTCTTGATACAAATGTTTATAAGTAATGATTAACATATCTGTATATATTATGTGGAGATGTTAATCATGGTAAATATGGTTCAAAAGAAAGTTAAAAATCATTTATCAAAAAATGAATTAAATAATATAATTAAAGATTTGAAAAATAATTGTAAGATGTATAAAAAATTTGTATTAATTATTGCAGTAAATGATGGAAAAAAAGTTTCTGAAGCTTGTCATTTTCTCAAAATAAGTGAACCAACAGGACATAGATGGCTAGATCTTTACAATGAAAAAGGTCCTGAAGGTTTAAATCCTAATTATCAAAATTGTGGTAGATATTCAGAAATGTCTGATGAACAATTAGATGATTTTAGTAAAATAATTGAAAATGAGGACTATTTAACAGCTCAAAGGGCTCATGAAATCATTAAAAATAGATATGGTATAGATTACTCAATTTCTAATGTAAAAAAGATTTTAGATAAAATGGAATATAATAAAGGAAAACCTTATCAAAAATATTCAAAAAGACCTAAAAATGCCGAAGAAATGTTAAAAAAAACTTAGTAGGAGTAAACCCTGATAAAGATATCATAGGTTCATTTGATGAAGCTAGATATGATAATAAATGTAATCCTGGTAAATTATATTATAAAAAAGGAACAAAAAATGATGTTATAAGGAATGGAGATAGATTTGATCTAAATGCATTTGGATTTCAGACTTTTGATGGTAATTCTGTGATAAAATTTAGGAGAACTGCAAGAACTTTAGATTTAGCAATAGTTTACTGTGCAATAAGAATCAATAACATGGAATCTAAAGAAGAAGCCGCTAAATTACAACTTTTAGTTGATGAATATGATGAACATCTTAAGGCTATAAGAAATCAAAAATTTGACAGAGGCACTTTAAAAAAAGATGTTATAAAAGGAGAATTAATTGAAAAAAGAATAAATATTTTGGAAGATGCTATAAAAAAGATGGAAATCGATGATTTTGATGACTTTGACCCAGACAATGAAAAATTAATTGAGTTATTCGACTTAGAAAATTTTGATGATGAAATTGAAGATCAAAAACTTTTTAAAAGAGAAAATTTCAAACATAAGAAAGCTCAAAGTGAAAAAAGTCTTTTATATCAATTTGAAAAAGAGTTAAAGAATGGAAATTGGAAAGAAATGTTTGAAAATGAAAAAAGAATAGTGATTGTTTTAGATAATGCAAGGACTCATATATCAAAAATAGCTAAAACTGTTGCAAAAATTCTTAATATAAAATTAATCTTTCTTGAAAAGTATGCTTCAGATATTAATCCAATAGAATGGGTTTGGTATGCTATAAAAGATAAATTATCAGTTTTATATGTAGAAAATGAGATGTTTTTAATAGTTGAATTTTCACGTTATTTTTATAAATATGCTAATTCGAGAAGTTTAGTAGAAAAATGGCTTGATACCTACATTAGTTAAAAACTTTTTTCTCAAGACTATATATTCTATTTTTTTATATTTTATTATATATATTTTTTATATATTATTATATATTTAATATATAATTTATAATTATAGTTTTAATACATTGTGTAATTCTATTTTTTCTAATTAAAAAAATTAATTATAAAAATTAATTATAAAAAAATTAATTATAAAAAAATTAATTATAAAAAAATTAATTATAGTGAAATTATTTATATTATTTAATCAATATTTTTAAACATGAATACTGATTTAGGAAAAGATAATTCCAAAAATATTAATAATGAAACATCAACTGCTTTAACATTAGATGAACAAAAAAAGTTAGAATATAGTGGATATCGTTTTGTAGGGAAATTTGGACATGCAGCAGCTAAAATTTGTCATTGGACAAAGAAAAGTTTGTTGAATGAAGGAGTATGTTATAAAGAGAAATTTTATGGTATCGAATCTCACCGTTGCCTTCAAATGTCTCCAGCTGTTCCATTTTGCCATCAAAAATGTTCTTTTTGTTGGAGAGATTTATCTTTAACTAAAACAGATTGGGTTGGAGAGTATGATGATCCTAAAACAATTATTCAAGAAGCTGTAGCTGCTCAAAATCAACTTCTTTGTGGGTTTTTTGGAAATGATAATGCTGATAAGAAAAAATTAGAAGAATCAAAGCAACCAAATAATGCAGCTATTTCTTTAGCTGGAGAACCAATGTTATATCCAGATATTGATGATTTAATAGCTGAATTCACCAAACAAGATTTTACAACATTTTTAGTTAGCAATGGTTTATTGTATGAAAAATTAGCTAATTTAAAAAATGAACCAAGTCAATTATATCTTTCTTTAGATGCACCTAACAAAAAAATATATAATGGACTTTGTAATCCTCAAATAAATGATGGATGGGAATCAATAAATAAGTCACTTGAAATTTTAAATAGTTTTGATTCTAGAACATGTATAAGAACTACCTTAGTAAAACATAAAAATATTTTAGAAGCAGAAAATTATGCTAATTTAATAGATTTAGCTAATCCTGATTATATTGAATTAAAAGCTTATATGTGTGTTGGTTATTCAAGAGAAAGATTAACTTTAGATAATATGCCTAGTTTCCAAGAAGTCATTGATTTTGCTGGAAAAATAGCTGACCTTACTGGGCGAAAAATAACTAATGATTCTGAAATAAGTCGTGTTGTTCTTTTAGAATGAATTATTGAATTTTAGAATAATAAATAGAATATAAAATTTATAATATATAAAATATTATTGAGTTTTAGAATAATAAATAGAATATAAAATTTATAATATAATAATAATTATAATCTCTATAGTAATTCATAACAATATAAATTATAATAGAATATACAGTATTTTATGATTTTATTGAATATATGGTAAATTATGATTTTATTGAATATATACTAAATTGTGAATTATTCTTTTTTTAATTTTTTACAACTTTATTTTCTTGCAATTTTATTTTATTTTATTTTTATTAAATCACTTTTTATCAATTTTTCTTATTTTCCTTTTTTTAAAGGACTAATTTATCTTATTTTTTAATATAAATCATTGTTTTTCTTTATTTTTTTAAAATTATTTATCATTTTTATTTTACTTAAATTCTTTTTATTTGGTCTTTGTTATAGAATATCTCAATGGAACGGACTCTTTGATATCATGTTCAAATGACTATTACAAAGTATTTGGGCTTATAACGAACATAATCAATTTCTTTGGAAATTCCTTTATATGTAAAAATAAGCCCAATTTGGTCTTTTTTATGAAAAAATTTCCAAAACATTTATATACTATGTTTAATTAAAATATAGACTATAAATTCTAATCCAATGCTTTAAAGTCAAATCAATAATTATTTACAAATTTTCTAATTATTTTGTAATTTTTCATAATTCTTTATAATTTGGATATTGTTAATTAAGAAAAATTTGATTATTAATTTATTAAGTATAATATTCATTAAGAAAATTAATTAATATCCTTGTTGTGAATTAATATTGTGATTTGATTTAGTATAGGGATGGAGGAGATATAATTAATAGACATTCGAGATATGTTCCTGTAATGGGAGTTATTGCAATTTTTGCATTAGTTGCATTAGTTTCTATGGCTCCATTGGAAACGAGTATTTCAAATACTCAAAATAATATTGATAATTTAGATGTTGTAACAGTATCTGCATCTACTCAACCAGTTAATAATACTAAAAATTTAACCACCTCTAAAAATCAAACTGTAAACAGTACAGTTGCTACTAATAAAACAAAAGTTACTAAAAAAGTTATAAAAGTAACTAAAATGCCTTTAAAAGATTATAGAGTAATGGTATCTGCTATCAATAAACATAAAAAGCTTAAAGGTGTTCAACCAAAATTTTATACCTGGAAAGCTAATGATATGCAAATATCTAGAGCATCTTATCGTGATGCAATAAAAAGACATAATCGATGGGTTAAAGCTAATAATGGAGTTCGTCCTATTTATGTTAATATTTTTAATGGAGTAAAACATATAAAAGTAGACGAAACTAAAAATAATACTACAAATGATTCTAAAAATACTATTCTACCAACATCTGGTGGATTAAGTGGTTTTGAAGGTTTGGCTGCATTACAAAAATATATGAATGCTAATTTTAATCATCAATCTGGAGGACCTTCTACATATGAAGGTGTTGTTAAGGCAAAAGTTGGAGATTGTTGGGGATTAGCTGAATGGGCAGGCAGACAACTTAAATCTAATGGTTATGAAGTCCGTATAGTTCAAGGAGCTTCTTCTGCATCATCTAGCCATCGTTGGGTTCAAGTGAGACTCGATGGAAAATGGATTAATTTTGAATCTTCTTTAATAACTAAAAGGTATGGTAGTAAACATTATTCTACAACTTGTGCTTCAGTTAATAAAATTGTAAGATATTTATAATTTTCCATATATTTATTTTTTTAATTTTATTAATTTTTTATTTAATTTTTTTATTTTTATTTAATTTTTTTAATTTTTTTTATTAATTTTTAATTTTTATTTATTAAATTTAATTTTAGATATATAATAGCAAATTTTATAATAGCAAATAATATAAATGATATAATTATAGTATATAGTAAATTGTATATTAATTAAACAATAATGTGTATATAAATTAATTCAATAAAAAATTTAACCTAATATGTGAGGAATTCTTTTGTCAATTAAAACACCAATTGTAATATTGAACTTTAAAACTTATTTAGAATCTAGTGGTGAAAATGCTTTTAATTTAGCTAAAGCTCTTGAATCTGTAGCTACAGAGTCTGGCATAACTATGGCAGCAGCCCCTCAGTCTGCAGATATCTATAGAATTAGACAAGAAACAGATATTCCAATTTTAGCTCAGCACATTGATCCAATTACTCCAGGAGGTCACACTGGAAGCAATCTCTTAGAATGTCTTTGTGAATCTGGAATTGATGGAACTCTTTTAAACCATTCAGAAAAACGAATGAATTTAGCTGATATTGATGAGATTGTGAAAGCTACAAAAGAAAAGAATATATTTTCAGTTGTTTGTACAAATAATATTGAAACTAGTGTGGCTGCAGCTATTTTAGACCCACAATTTGTAGCTGTTGAACCTCCAGAACTTATTGGTTCAGGAATTCCAGTATCTCAAGCAGAACCTGAAGTAGTTGAAGGAACTGTAGCCAGAGTTAAAGAAGTAAATAATAAAACAAAAGTTCTTTGTGGTGCAGGGATATCTACTGGCGATGATGTAAAAGCAGCTATGGATTTAGGAGCATCTGGAGTTCTTTTAGCTTCAGGTATAATTTTGGCTGATAATCCAAAAGAAGCATTGTTTGATTTAATAAGTAAAATTTAAGTTTTTAGAGGTTTAATTTAGTGATATAATGTCAATTGAGTATAATACTATTGATGACTTTGATGTTAAAGGAAAAACTGTTTTAGTTAGAGTTGATATTAATGCACCAGTTAATCCTAATTCTGCTGAAATTTTAGATGATACTAGGATGAAATTACATAGTGAAACTATAAAAGAATTATCTGATAAAGGAGGAAAAGTTGTTATTTTGGCTCATCAGAGTCGTCCAGGTAAAAAAGATTTCACTACTCTTGAACAACATTCTAATGTCCTTGCAGAGAATTTAAACATTGATGTTAAATATATTGATTCTATTTTTTCTACTTATGCAATAAATGCCATAAAACAATTAAATAATCATGAAATTCTTCTTCTTGAAAATGTAAGATTTTTTTCTGAAGAACCTATTAATAAATCCCCAGAAGAACAGTCTGAGACAATTCTTATAAAAAAACTTTCTCCTTATGTAGATATATTTATAAATGATGCTTTTGCAGCTGCACATAGATCACAACCTTCTCTTGTAGGATTTACTACAGTTGTTCCATCAGCTGCTGGAAGAGTAATGGAAAAAGAATTAAAAATACTTCAAAGTGCCCTTGATAAGGTTGAAAAACCATGTGTTTTTGTTCTTGGTGGAATGAAAGCAGATGATTCTATTGATGTGATGGAAAATGTTTTAGAAAATGGAACTGCTGATTATATTTTAACTACAGGTCTTGTAGCTAATATAATTCTTTTAGCTGCAGGAATTAACATAGGAAAAATAAATAAAAAATTCATAAATGATAGAGATTATTGTTATTTGATTAAAAAATCTAAAAAGCTTCTTAAAAAATACAAATCTAAGATTGTTTATCCTAAGGATGTAGCTATTGAAAATTCTAAATATGAAAGAGAAGATGTTTCAATAGATAAAATTCCTAATTATCCTATTTTTGATATTGGAATAGAATCTATTAAAGAATATGCAAAATTAATCAGAGATGCTAAGACCATATTTGCAAATGGTCCAGCAGGAGTATTTGAAAATCCAAAATTTGCAATGGGAACAGAAGATATTCTAAATGCAATAGCTAACTCTAAAGGATTTTCCATAATTGGGGGAGGTCATATAGCTGCAGCAACTGCTTCTATGGGTTTTGACAAAGATATGAATCATGTAAGTAGTGGTGGAGGAGCATGTATAAACTTACTATCTGGTAAGAAATTAGTTGCTGTTGAAGCATTAAAAAATAATAAATCTTCAAAGAGTAACTGATAGAGGTTAAAGGTTTTAGCTTATTATTATTAGCTTTATTTTTTTTATTTTTTCTTTTAGAGTTTTAATTTATTTCAATGTCATTTTTTCTTTTAATTTATTATTAATTCTATTTATTCTTTTAATTTATTTGTAACATTACTTTTTATTTTAATTTATTATTAATTCCATCTCTTCTTTCAATTTATTAGCTATTTTTTTAGGATATTCAGCATCCATTATAGCTGAAACAACAGAAACTCCTTTTATTCCAGTTCCAGATAATTGTACTATATTTTTTTCATCTAGACCTCCAATAACTACAACTGGAATTTCAATTGAATTTACAATGTTTTTTAAGTGATTGATTGTTATACAGTCTGCTTCTTTTGTTGTAGTTGGAAAAATAGCTCCAGTCCCTATGTAATCAGCACCATCTTTTTCTGCAGTTTTAGCTGTTTCAACAGTAGCTGCTGATACTCCCAGTATCTTTTTATCTCCTATAATTTCTCTAACTATTTTTGCAGGTAAATCTTTTTGACCTATATGGACTCCATCAGCATCTATAGCCATAGCTACATCTATTCTATCATCTACAATTAAAGGTATTTTATAAAGATCTGTTATATCTTTAACTTCAAGTGCTAAGTTATAAAAATCTTTTGTTTCTCGTGTTTTTTCTCTGATTTGAAGAGTAGTAACTCCACCTATAATAGCTTCTTCAATAATATTTAAAAATTCTTTTTTTGTTTTATTATCACTATTTGTAACTAAATATACTGATAAATCTAGACTATTATTCATATTATCTCCTCTACTTCTATTTTTATTAGAGTTATAGTTTTTCTTTTTCTTTTTTTATTTTTGTTGGTTTTGTTTTTGTTGGGGTTACTTTTTTCTTTGTTTGTTTTGTTTTTTTCTTAGTATGGATTTGTTTTTATATTTATTAATTTCATTTCTACTATTTTTAATCCATTCTTTTGTATTTGTTTATTAATTTTTTATTATTCTATTGAATAAATATTCTCATTTTTCTTAAACATTTCATCATCTAAAAGATATAAGTAATCAATTAATTTTGTTCTAAAAGTTCCAGTTCCAGAATTGTTTTTATCTACAAATTCTCGTGCTTTCTCACCAGCTATTCCCATAGCTAATGTTGCAGATATGGCACCAACTAATGGATTGTTTGATCCAATAGAACTTCCTATAATTGAAGTTAATACACAACCACAACCTGTGATTTGTGTCATCATGATATCTCCATTTTCAATTCCATAAACTTCTTCTCCATTAGAAATAATGTCTATGGCTCCACTTGATATTATAATGCTTTTGGTTTTTTTGGATAGAGCTTTCACTATATTGGAATTTTCTTTAAGGGTATTTTTAGTAATTGCATCATTTTCTGATGCATCCACCCCTTTAGCTATATTTTTTTCCACATTTTCCATTTCTTTTAACTCTAATAACTTAGCTATTGCTTTTATTTCCGACATATTTCCTCGAATAGCAGTTATTTCATAGTTTTTTATTAATTCAAGCATTAATTTATTTCTATTTTCTGTAATTCCAACAGCAACAGGATCTATCACAATAGGGACTTTTGATTCTTTAGCAACTTTACAGGCGGTTCTTATTCCTTCTATTTTCTCATCACTTAACATTCCAAAGTTTACAACAAGAACATCACTTATTTTTACTAGTTCTCCTATATCTTCTTTATAATCAGTCATGGCTGGAGAAGCTCCAATAGCTAAAATAGCATTTGCACAATCATTAATTGTAACTGCATTTGTTATGCATATTGTTAGTGGATTTTTATCTTTGACTTTATTCATTGCTGAGATGGATTCATTTATTAAGTTTTCAATTTTTTTAACCATTGTTATCATATCCCATATTTTTTTTTATCTTGTATTTTCAATATTCTATATTTTTTATATTCTATATTTTTTTATATGTTTTTTTTCTTTTCTTTCATTGAATTATTTATTAAATATTATATAATAGATTTTTTATAAGTTTATATAAAATTTAGAATAATAATAAAAAATATAATGTATAAATAGTTGATATAAATTTATATTTATATATAATTATATAATATATTTTATATATATTTATCATGATTAATTATGTGAATTTATATTATTTAAAGATTATTTAAATTTTATTAATAAAAAATTATATAAAAAAAACTTTTTATTTTTACCCTATTTTTATGATTAATATTATTTTTTGATTTTTATATTCTATAAATCGTAAACTATTTAAGCTACAAATTATCAAATAGATTATGTTATAAAAATTTAGGTCATTGAATATTAATATAATATCCTATTTTTGTATATCTATTTAATTCATGGGTTTTAAAATATAGTTGATGATTTTGTAATGCCTCGGTAGCTCAGTCTGGTGGAGCGCGAGACTTGTAATCTCGTGGTCGCGGGTTCAATTCCCGTCCGGGGCTTTAATACTTTATTTTGTATGTTTCAGACAAATAATTAATATTTAATATTAGTTATTTCTATAAATGTTTAGTTGATTCTCTAAATTTTTATAGATTGATGGGGTTTGAATTTATATGAAAAAGTATATATAAGATTAAAATTAACATAGTATATCGTGATGGATGTTAGGAGTTTAAGTTTTCAAACTCTATTACTATATTTATTAATAATATCTATTATTATAAATTGCCCATAATATGGGACCGTAGGGTAGCTTGGTCGATCCTTTGGGCTTTGGGAGCCTGAGACTCCGGTTCAAATCCGGGCGGTCCCATTTTTTGTCCCGCCTTAGCTCAATTTGGCAGAGCGTTGGACTGTAGATCCAAATGTTGCTGGTTCAAGTCCGGCAGGCGGGATTTCTATTTATGTCAACAATACTTGAGATTTGATTTTATCAAAATATTTTGAATTTTTAAAAATAATTAAATTATCTTAAGAATATCGTAAAAATAGGAACATTTATATATAAGTATTTTAATATTTTATTATGAGTTAATTATATACTTTTGAAAATTAAAGTTTTGAAAGTAATAATTCACTGATTTTTTAAGTTATAATCATCTTATTACTTGTTAGACTATTTTCAGATTATCTGTTATTGGTCAAATAATCATAGATGGTTATTTAATTTGAATTCCTGCCCTGGTGGTGTAGGGGCTATCATGCGGGCCTGTCGAGCCCGCGACTCGGGTTCAAATCCCGGCCAGGGCGTTCAAATATATATTTAAAAAATATTTGAGAAAGCATATGTAATATATATGACTATATTGATTATATTTATATGAATTATATTTATCTTGTATTTTTCTTATTTAAATTCATATAAAGCTTATAAATAATGTTTATAAATCTATTATAGGTGTATAATATTCATGTTTGTTTGAGAAAGTATATTTAGATATAGATTATGTTTGTCAGGGCCCGTAGCTCAGTCTGGCAGAGCGCTTGGCTTTTAACCAAGCGGCCGCGGGTTCAATTCCCGTCGGGCCCGTTTCTAATTTTTTATATCTTAAATTTTCTATCTGGAGGAATATTGTGAATAAAGATATTTTACTACATGAACTTGTACCAGATCATGTTATTTTATCTGAATCTGAAATTAAAAAACTTTTCAAAAATCAAGATTTTGATCAAGAGCAACTCCCTAAAATTAAAACTAGTGATCCTATTGCTAAAGCTATAGATGCAAAAGAGGGAGACATTTTAGAAATTACTCGAAGGAGTCTTACTGCAGGAACTTTTGTTACTTATAGGTTAGTTGAAGGATAAATTTAAATTATCGTAAACTCATTATCTATATTTTATTTAATTAATTATTTTAAATTTAAAATTCATTAATTAATTAAAATTCATTAATTAAATTTATTTAAAAATTATATATTATATTCATTTGAAAATTAAATTATTATATAAAAAATATTATATTATATATTATAATATTATTATATTATAAATTAATAATATTATAAATTTAAAAAATTAATATATAATTATATTATTATAATATAGTAATTAATTAAATTATTTAAATGATTATAATTGTTGAATTCATTATTAAGGTTAATATACATTATGTAAAATTATTATTCATTTGGCAATATTTATTAAATTCTATATTTTTATTTTACTGAATTTGATATCGTATTTGGGTATCTAAACTATTGAATTGATATTCATATAGTTTTAGATTAATTATCTAAACATTTTTAATAAATTGTATAAAATATTAAAATTATTAATAAAATAGGATTGTAAATTATTATAAATTAATTATACTATTAACTTTTAAAAGTATCATATTTTTTTTACTTTCAATGATAAAGTTATAGTTAATTTTATGTTATTGGATTTATATTATCTTATTTTTGATTATTATTGTATAAAATTTTGATAAATGATATTATTATATAAAATAATTCATATTCGTTAAATTATTAAAAAAATAAATAACTTATAAATTGTTTATAGTATACATTTTATTAAAATTATTAACTAATTATAAATGCATTGTTTTGGAGGAAGTCCATGAATGGCAATAGATGGGAATTAGTAGACACATTTTTTGATAAGTATGAGTTAGTTGACCATCATATTAAATCATACAACGATTTTGTAAATAATCGTATACAGAATATAATTGATATAACAGAACCAATTACATTAGAACAAGGAGAATATTCTCTTAGAACTGGTAAAGTTGAGATTCAAGAACCGTTTACTAAAGAAGCTGATGGTTCTAAAAGTTGGATTTATCCAACTGAAGCTAGGTTAAGAAACTTAACTTATTCAGCACATATGTCTTTAGAGTTAGCTTTAGATCATGGTGAAGAAGAAGCTACTTTTGAAAAGATTGATATTGGGGAATTACCTCTTATGCTTAAATCAGATATTTGTCATTTAAGTGGATTAGATAAAGATGAATTAATAGCTAAAGGTGAAGATCCACAAGATCCAGGAGGTTATTTTATTGTTAATGGTTCTGAAAGAGCTGTTGTAACAATGGAAGAAATAGCTCCTAATAAAATCATTCTTGAAAGATTAGGTGAAGTTGCAGATAGAAGAGCTAAAGCTATAGTCACTTCAATTAAAAGTGGTTTCAGAGCTAGAATTTCTCTTGAATATAGAAAACCTCGTAAAAGTGGAGTGTTTTTAAGAATATCTTTCCCTTATGTTCCTAGAGAAATTCCTTTAGTTATATTACTTAGAGCTTTGGGATTATCTACTGATGAAGAGATTATCAGTGCTATTTCTGATAATTTTGATTTTAGAATGGTTATTGCTGATGACATACAAGTTTCAGAACCATCACTTAAATTAGATTCAAAAGAAATGGAAGGACTTTCTAAAACTGAAAAAGAAGAATATTTACAACGTGCAGCTATTAAATACATAGGTAATCGTGTAGCTACAGGAATGACTGAAGAATATCGTATTAAACGTGCTGAAGATGTAATTGATAGGTATTTACTTCCTCATATGGGAATTGAGGATTCAAAACGTGAAAATAAAGCTATTTATTTAGCTGAAATGTGTGAAATGTTACTTCAAGTTATTTTTGAAAAGAGAGAACCTCATGATAAAGATCATTATACAAATAAAAGGCTTCGTGTTTCTGGAGATTTAATGGAAGATTTATTTAGAGTTGCATTTACAAGTTTAACAAGAGATATGGTTTATCAACTTGAAAGAAGTATATCTCGTCGAAAAGAACCTTCAATTAGACAAGCTGTTCGTGCTGATGTTTTAACTGAAAATATAAAACATGCAATAGCTACTGGCAATTGGGTTGGTGGAAGAGCTGGTGTAAGTCAGCTACTTGATAGAACTAGTTACATGGGGACACTTTCACATTTACGTCGTGTTGTTTCTCCATTAAGTAGAAGTCAACCTCATTTTGAAGCTAGGGATTTGCATCCAACACAATTTGGTAAAATTTGTCCTAATGAGACTCCAGAAGGTCCTAATTGTGGATTGGTAAAGAACTTAGCATTAATGTGTAAAATTTCTGAAGGTTCAAATCCTCAGAAAATTGAAACTGTTATTAGAGAAATGGGTATTTTGGAATAATTATTGTAATTTTATTTTGAAACATTTTTATAAATTAGAAAATATCAAAAAATTTAAAAGAAGAGGAAGAAGACATGACAGGAAAAAATGAATTTGAGACATGGGATAATCCTGATAGTGTTGTAAATCATATTATAAAAAAGTGTAATGATTTTTTGGCAAAGTATAATACACAAGATTATAAAGAAGGGGAGAAAAATGTCCCAAAGACTTTTATAAACGAATTAGTTAAGGAATTTCATCTTAATAAGCATAAACATAAAGGATATTCTGAAGATATTGAAGAAATACTTAATAAAATTATAGAAATATTGAATTCCTATAGTGAAAATCCTAAATCATTCAATGAATTTATTTCTGAATTTAAAGATTTACTTAGTGAAGAGCCTGTTGAAGAGCCTGTTGAAGAGCCTGTTGAAGAGCCTGTTGAAG
>Ga0123353_10010153_pt1 | contig 13093 bp, 7 predicted proteins | sample TergutLab28metaG_3_FD_92763 | JGI IMG/M metagenome (GOLD analysis project Ga0123353, IMG submission 92763) | Labiotermes labralis P3 segment gut microbial communities from Petit-Saut dam, French Guiana - Lab288 P3 | ecosystem: Host-associated > Arthropoda: Insects > Digestive system > Gut ...
CACTAGGGTTACTTACGTGTGGCTGTGTAGGTTGTGCCTGTGCTCCTTTGCTGGTGTGCGTCCTGTACTGATTGTGTCGGTTCCGTTTCGTGGTTGTCTGTGTGTGGTGGCCCGGTTTCCTGTATGCAGTCGTAGAGGGGGTTGTGGTCATAGGGTTGTTGCTCCGTGATCAACATACCCTTGCAGTGAAAGTTCTGAATGAACATGGACTCCCAGCAGTTCATACGCACACTTTTGCGCATGTCTTAATTAATTGTAATGTCTCATTTTGCGCTCCAAATTCGTGTCTGTTTTTTAGGATGTTTGTGGCATAGGCTGACTGCGGATTATTGGTTCTAATGTATCTGATATGTTCTCTATATCTTACGCTTATTGCTCTCCCATTTTGTCCTACGTACGCCTTGTTACATGTATTGCACTTTATTTTGTAAATGCCGCTGGGGTCTTTGTTAGTGCATCCTTCCAAGGACAGCTGTTTAAAAATTGTGTTTGTGGTTCTGAATGCTTTTCCTGTGTTCGATCTCTTAAATATATTCGTGACCTTTCTTACGGCTGGACTAAAGTGTGTGAAGGTTACCCATTTTTTGGGGCTTGTGGGCTGTTCTGTCTTTTTTGCTTTCGTGGCCAGATGTGTTTTTAGTTTTGTAATTTTGTCTTCTGGGGATCCGTTGCTTTTTGCCATGTTGAGTATTTCTGCCCATTCTTTATTTTTTCCTTCTTGTGTTATGGGTAAAGTTAGTAATCTGTTTATATAATAAATAAAGGCTGCCTTTTTTGCTCTATTGGGTGGTTGGACGTGTAGTGGATCGTAGTGTCCGTGCTGGTTTCTTTCCTGTATATCCCAATTTCCAGTTTGTTCTCTTTACTTTCTATGGTCATGTCTACAAAATTTATATTGTTCTTATGTTCTGTGATTAATTTAAAGGACAAGTTTTTATCTATAAATTTTGTAGACATGTCCACTGAACCATACGTTAAGGCGTGTTGAAGCCTTACCCTGAAGAAGTCCCATGTTGAGCCGTGGTACAATGTACCGTAGTGGACCTCAGTTTGTGAAGCCAGGTCCTCGGGAGAATTAATGGGCGCCACCATGCGCTCTACCGTGAGGAATGCTGCCAGGTTGGCGGTGTATGAAGAGATAAGAATCAGGGTGAAGAACCACCACACACTGCCCACAATTCGCCCAGAGACTGATCTGCCGACACACGAAACATAAATCAGTCATCGTAAGCTTTGGGCTGAGACGGAAGAGACACTTAACAAGTACTGCAGGAAATGGTCGTGTACAAAACTAAATAATGAATAATAAGTAGTGGAGGAATGAAGAAAATGACGTAACATGAGGCTTCATAATTTTTACACCTTTCCCAACATAATTGGGGTTGCCAATTAATAATGGGTTATATGAGACGCATATTCTAATTATTTAACACTGGCTTGAATGTTGCCTAACCTGTTCCCTCGTCTACAAATTCTGCTAAAGTTTAACGAACAAAAACACAGTTTAGAACTTAGTTTTGTACTGCCGCCATCAGGCGATTGTTTTTTTTTTGTTCAAATGGGAGCTTAATCCCTCTGTGTATTAATTGCATACTAATTATCAGACTAATCGGGCTGTGCTCTCTCGTGTATTTTGAATTAATGTTTCTTTCTGGGCCTATTAAGGTTGTTTAAAGTATCAGTGACGTAGCTACGTTTTATTGCGCCCTGGGCGAGTTAACACATTCTCTGCTCCTAAGAGGAATTGTGAACTTTAATACGAATTAAAATTATTAGTTTTCCTTTTAGTAGTCTCAATAATTTAAAATATGTTGAGCCCAGAAAATTAGTTTTTTATTTAAAATTTACATATGGCCACCAATGTTGCCGCCCCTTGAAGTCTGCCCGGGGACGGATGCAACACTCGTCTCCCCTTAGGTACGTCCCTATAAATTACAGTGCGTTTCTTTTATCGCTCTCCTGAGAACCACTGGGTCATACAAAATAATTTCTCCTTCCATTTAGAGGCAGTAACATGCAGGTGACAGCATTAATGCCCTAGAGCTAACATTACTATACTAACGAAAATGACGTCATAATTTTTCGGGCTGCTTCTGTATTATTTTTGTCAATTCGGTTACTGACATGATATTCTTCATAATTAGAAATTTTCTTGAATTTTAACATTTTTTCCTAAAATCTAGCATACCGTATTTCTCACTATTAACAAGTACTCACCGAAGTAATAATGTATGTCTTTCTTTAAAGGTCATGTTTGGTGGACCGAGACTGAAGGATGTATGACTGGCAGAGATTTTTTTTATGTTCAATGATCCGTGTATCGTGTAATATATGGCAATAATTATCCAACAAGATGCAACAATATAGAGTTTATTTATATCTGTCAATTGCTCTACATGTTTCGGATAGTATCTCCACCCATCTTCAGGAGCTCATAACACTGTATCTACAGTATCTGGCACTAATGAAACCGTTACTGCGACCAGTTCCAATCCAGTCACGTTCACGACAGAGATGGCAGAGATTTTTTGCTGATATTTCTTATTTCTCTACACATTTCTTTGCATCATTTAGTAATTCCTGTATTCTTATTTTGTGTAGACAAATAATGTTACCTGGGGGTTATGTCACAGCCCTGTTGCATGAAAGCTCCTAGTGCGAACCACAGACTGTTGAGGATGCTGAAGTCATTGGCTACTGTGGCCTGCGCTGATGCTGCCGCTCCCACGCCCGAGTGGTGATGACCAGGTTCGTCTCCATAGTGAAGCAGCCTCCACTCGTAAGGCGAGAACCTGGACACGATGAAGAGCACAATGCTGACCCCGACGTACGAGAAAATGACGCACACCCATATTTCTTTTGACAAGGGGTTTAGGAAACTGAACACCCCTGGCTTCTGCTTCACGGGTTTCTTGATCATGATGCTGATACCCAAAGACATGAACGGCTTGCTGAAGTCGATCACTCTTTCCCGTTCAGACGTGATTGTCATAGAAGCGATAGCGATATCAGCCTCCTGCGGGAAAGCAACAGTAGTTGTGTCCAGGTTATACAAAAAAAATAGTAATAAATGGATACGACGCGCTCATATATTAACCTTTTAAAACCTGGAGGGTACGTGATGCACCAACAGATTTAACATTCAAAAATTGTCGCTCTGCCCACCTGTATTTATGTGTTTCTTTCATTTACTTGAGAACAAACAGGGACTTGTGCCACTTACAGCATAAACTGATTGGTTTTCATAACCGAGATGAAAAGTGTTTACAGCGCGGTACGAACTGGGTCTTTAAATAAAGCAGTCTGCGCTTCGTCTTTAAGGGTTAACATGTATGTTTTGATCTTAAGCAGATCACTTTTGGAGGACATTCAGGAGTAAGAATAATTCCCTGGAGCAGAATGCTTGTATAGAAGCCAGTAATTACTCAAACTTGTCCAAAAATTTTTTTCCACATTCTACGGAATCCGACTTTCGTGAATAATAAATTCTGTACCATTTCCTGGACCAGATGAGTCGTACCGCATATCTTTAAGATAATTTTAATATCATATTACTAGCAACGCACAAGTTTCTCTGGTAATCTCATTTCTTCGTGTTCTATGAGTAAACGTTTTGTGTATTTATCAAATCTGTCGTGCGTGTTATAAGTCACGGCCAGCCTTGTCTCCTTGACTTCATCGTCGTAGTAACATGTGCGTGTAACATACAATGCAACTGAAATGCCAGAGGGGCAAATTCTTGAATTGTATAAAAGAAAATCATGGCATGGCTTCTGGTCCCCTTGGATGTTACTTTATATAGCAGGTAATTTAAACTTGATTTCAAACTTTCACCGTGTACTGAATGTTGTCTGCTTTCTTCTAGGTAATACCCCGGCGTCTGTATTTTATATACCGATGTTTCGGAACACACTGTCCGTTCCATCTTCATGGGCAGGTAGGTACGAAATATGACAGAATTTCATGCCAAGCCAAAGTGTTAACTGGAGACGTCCCGCTGTCTGTTAGCCATTCCTGCTTTTGACCGCACCGCTGCGCTATGTAACAGACATCTAAACTCTAACAGGGGAATTTGCTTACGCTAACGATTTTGAAGTAAGGCTGAGGGCCTTCACTAATTAGGCCAAAGACTAGGGCATAGGTTGTCCTGGACTAAGTATGGTAGGAATAAACTTTGGTTGGTTGGCTGTGTGGGTTCTGGGCCTAGACTGGCTTTGTCGCAAACTGTAGGTATGTAGCTTTTGTCAGGCGCATAGGTGAAGCCGCCGCGCCTGGGAGAGGGGAGTGCGGGCCGTACCCCAACTTTGCATCGTATACCCTGGCATTTGCCTTACAACTGAGGAAAAATCACTGAAAAACCTCAGTCAGGTTAACCGAAGGACGCTCGACTGTTCAGCACCGAACGCGCTTCGTTTAGTCGACTTGGCCATCACGGGCAATGACCTCGACTGGCCTGTTGACCCCTGCCGCCCTTGGCTTTTGCGTCAGGCGACGGAGTCAACCCTCGGTCAGCTAAGTATCTGCCGAGTTGCCGTACTATGGGGTTCCCCACATCAGCTGACATTTGAGTCAAAGCTTTCAGTCAGGGCTCTGATGTGGTCGGCAAATAGCGGAACGCCCAAATCCTCGTGTATCTGCCTGTTATTTACGTACCAGGATGAAACAGTAGCAAGGCAAAGACACTTGGATTGTAACACCTGTAACCTCCGGATATGGGAGCGGGCAGCAGACCTCCACGCGGGGCTCGAATAATCCATCATGGGGCGGACGAGCTGCTTATAAGGCAGGACTCCGTTCCTGACGGAGAGATCACTCTTCCTATTCAGCAAGGGACCCAGCATATCCATCCTTTGAGAGCCCTCTTCCTGACCTAATCGATGTGAGGCGATCAGGTGAGTCGTGTATCTAGGGTCACCACCAGATAACGAGATGTGCCGACCTATTTGACTGGTTCCCCGAAGAGTGTTACTGGTTGAGGCTGAATGAAGCGCCGTCCGGCACGCATGAAGATTATCGCGGTGCTGTTACAGACATTAATGGCGATTCTGCTTTCACTCAACCACCGTTGAAGATCGTTGAGGTACGACTCCAGGTAGCTGACGAGCAGTGTCGGCTTGCGGTACGTGGCTATGATGGCCGTGTCGTCCACGTAGAGGGCCAATTAGACGTAGTACGAAGGTGAGAGCATGTCGTTGACATACAGACTGAAGAGGACAGGGGAGATCAATCCACCCTGAGCTACCCCAGCCCGCAAGCCTCGACGAGTTGACGTGGCCGTCTGGAAGGACGCTTTGAACGTCCGACGCCTGAGGTATGATGAGAATTTATGGGCTATGTAAGATGGGAAGTTTATGAGCGTTAGCTTGCAGAGGAGAACATCGATCCAGACGGTATCGAAGGCTTTGGTCACGTCGAGGAATACTGCGCTGATTAGCCTCTTTGCGCCGAAATTCCTGCTTATTCTTTCAACGAGGCGGGCCAGCTGCAAGGACGTGCTATGTCTGGATCTAAACCCAAACTGATCGTCTCGCATCAGTCCGCGTTCGCTTACTACGTGTAAGATCCAAGCTAATAGGATTTTTCAAGTAGTTTACCAATCGTGTCTCAGAGACTAATGGGCCGATAAAAGAGGGCAGTACCGGATCCTTCCCCGGTTTAAGGACAGAGATCACTCGAGCGTGCTTCCACACATGGGGAAAGTGATGGGTGCGGAGAACCACGTTGAAGATCTGGGCCAGGAGGGAAACCGCTCGCTGGGGAAGATGTTTCAAGGCCCTGTTCGGGATAGCGTTCGGGCCCGGAGCCTTGCTGACCTTAAGACCCCTGATGGCCTCGTGAACCTCGTCAGGGTTGGTTAACTTGGGTTCGCTGGCAGAGGACAAGAAGTAAGACCTGAGCGCCACGTCAACCATCTAAATAACTGCCGGGACCGAAGGATCGGTCACCGGCTGAAACTGAGTTTCCAGACTGTCGGCAAGGGCTTTCTCAGAGTCTGAGAGAGCGATTCCCCCCGGGGTGAAGAGGGGTAGCTACCTTCCACCAGTCAAGGATGGTTGGGATTAAGGACACCGGGCATATACAGGATCCCATGTGAATGCGGCAAAGTTTATATTGGACAAATTGGTCGCTCCATCCAACTCCGGATCGAAGAGCACAATAGACATATAAGACTGGCTCCACTCGACAAATCAGCAGTAGCGGAACTCAACAATAACAATGACCACATTATCAAACTACAGGACACTAAACTCCTTTCTGCTAAAACTGGATACATGGATCAGCTCATCAGGGAAGTTATTGAACTTGAAATGTACCCACACTACATCAACAGAGAAGATGGCCTGACCTTAAGCAAATCTTGGAAACCGCTTCTACACAAGCTTGAGGAAAGGAGACAGTCACATAAAACACAATAGTTTGACCTGACCCCAACATGCGCCCTCTCTCCTTCACATACCAGCCCGTGGCCTCCATGTGGGTCTTTACCCTCCACAGCCTGTTTCTGTACTCTGAACCGCCCCTACTCTGTCACCCTTCTTCCTATTGGCTCAGACTATTTTCGAGCCAGACCTTTTCCCTTATAAATACTCCAACTTTTCTCAAATCCAGTCATACTTCATACCTACCTGCCTATGGAGATGGAACAGATAGTGTTCCGAAACGTCGGCATATACAATTCAGACGCCGGGAATTACCAGAAGAAATCAGACAACAGGTAATTTAAAATTTTCCGACGTTTCAAAGGGAAGTGGAGTCTTTATCTTCATGGGTTAATAGATACTAGAAGAATATGTTAAGCGCTACTCGGTATAACATCCCTTAAAATCAAAATTTTCAATAGTAAAGCTGTAAAAACCTACATCTCTCATGTTTTATATTATATACAAAATATACATAATTATGATCGAGGTTTGAATTTGGACAACGTGGTGTGGGACAATGGACAGACTGATGACTATGTTAATTAGAAGGGGGTTGAGGTGTGTTTATAGAGCACGCAGGTGCGGTTGGATAATTGAAATATCCATTATTAATGACCCGGAGCTGCAGGGTGTCGTCTCTAACGATACAATGTGTGATGTCGGCCGTGAGGGCAGTAGCTCCGGTGGAGCGCTCTGCGCGTCGACGAGACACGGATGCAGAAAGATTTTCATCGTCACAAATACAATGGATACCAACAGGTGCAAAATAGTGTGCTATAGTTGAGATCTTTTGTTGTCATTTCTTCATTGTGTTTTCGAATGCCACAAAATTATTGCTACCGGTCTAGTCTCAAGAATTAGTGAAGGAAAGAAACTTCTTTTGGCTCAAGGAAACAAAGCCCTTGGTTTACTCTAATTACAAATATATAGAGAGAAGAAAAACCAAAATGTACTCTTTATGAATGTACGTACAACGGAAAGAATAGAGCCAAATATTTAAGGAAAATACTTGTTGAGCTAAAGGAAAAAGAGCCCTTGGTCTACTATAAATACAAATACAGAAACGCAAGACGGACAAAAAACTATATTGTTTATCGACGTATGTACAACAGAAGGAAAAGAAGTACAGGTTGAAGGAAAATACTTTTCTTGAGCTATTGGCAAAAGATCCCTTTGTTCACTCTTTTTACAAACATAGAAATAGAAGAAAAACCGAAGAGCATTTTGTTTGTTGACATATGTACAACTGAAAGGAAAGCTATAATAATTTAAGGAATAAACGTTTCTGCAGTTAATGGGAAAAGAGCCCTTGGTTTGCTGTAATTACAGATACAGGGATGGAACAAAAAACAAAAGGTGTATTGTTTATCGATATATGTACAACGGAACAAAGAAATTTGCAGTACTGCAGTTAATAGGCTGAGGACATGAGGTAGTTAAGGCATACTTCACACATCATGTTATGTTGTTTTAATGTGAAATGCCGAGTGCCGTATTGGAGGACTTTCTAATCGCGAGTGATGGCTTGTGGCATGTACTAACCACAAAACACAACGCACAGATACCTCCCATCGACCACTGATACTTTGGTGGGCATCCCACAGCGCCTACTCGACCGGAAACTCTGATGTTTTATTATTAGGAAACTTCATATTTATATATGAACAAATAACGACCGGTCTGGTGCTAAGGGTTCCTTCTTGAAATAGGAACGGCCCTCTTCCGACTCTTGATCCCGAGTTTTTGGGATGTTTGTTTCCATGAGTCCCTTAAATAATATTTTGGGGACTTTACTTAGTTTGGGTCACCTCTGCTCCAATACACATCAATTAAACCCTTTATTCACAATGTTCCTCTCATTTCATTCCTGAAACAGAAGCACTTGTGGAAGCATCATTCCAAACAACATACACGTAGGAACAAACACGGCAAAAATGCAAGGTGACTGGTATGTGTTATATTTGTGTCTTCTTTCGTTTATTTGTTACACTTTCGTTATGAAATTAATCTGCTCAAATGTAATGATCAAGATAGTAACGCACTTTGAGGGTTGTTTGACCGTGCATCTTCCTCATGAAATAAAGTGAACTGCCAATTTGATGCGACAATGTAAATTATTGAAGTTTCCTTAGCTCGATATGCCTCGGGCGCTTACGCCCATCATCAGGAGCATTAGATGTTGAGTTGCAGCATATGGTTTTCTGCACCCAGTTTGTAGATGGGTGGTGGTCTTGAGAGCCGCTGCGTAGGTCGTGTGTACGGTATGGAAGGTGCCGTGCAACTGGATACTTCAATAAATTACATTGTTGCATAAAATTGGCTTTTCACCATATTTCATAGTAACGCACGTTTGGAAAGAACATAGAACCCTCTTCTTCTGCCGGGGTGAAGAAATCAAAACTTAAATCTAGTTCTGCAAAAATTTATTAGCAATAATGAATTTCCTTTTGGAATACTAGTGACATGAGATTATGGTTTTCTTTCCAATGCTATCAAGGTCTGGGTAATCACAGTGTCGTTAAAAAAGAGCGAATGTCAAAGTGAAAGGTGAAGACATGCTAATGCTTTCTGTCTGATACGAAAGGAACAACCCATTTTGAGCTCGTTCCTCTGAAGGTAACCAAATATTATACTTTCAGGTCTTCGAAACTATGACAGCTCACTCGTCTACAATACATATTTCACTGGAAGTGTCTTTTAAACATCGCAGTGCGCCCAGCCTCGCAGCACTCTGAGTGAAGCGAATTCTTTCCAGTAAACGAATTACAGTTATTTCGCCCTGTGTGGCTTTTATGTCTCCGAGAAGGAAAACTCTCCCTTATTTATAATTACTCCATCATATTCAGATCTGTATGACAACACGTTTTAAAAAGGGCTTTCAAAAAATTAATTCTAGAAATATTGGTAGTTTAACAGTGACGATGGAATGTTTGTAGAATAGTGGAAGAAAAGTGTGGTAAAGGTGAATATAGCCAGTGTGAGTGTGAACCACGTGAATAATTTTATTTTATATTGGTGCCTGTTTTTACAGATGTTGTTCACTTATTTTTGTACGTATGTAATCAGCAGGTGACAGCGTAATTTCTAAGTCGTATCTAGGAAGAGAGTTATTATTGAGAAGCTCATATTCGCTAAGGTAGTCCAAGCATTTTGTGGACCCAGAAAATTTATTAATATGTTCAGAATCTTTGTGCTAGATAAATTCAACCAACAATCTCTCACCATATTCTTAACATTTTCTTTAATATTACTGCTCCATCTACCCTTACCTATAAAAGAGTGAAAAGATTGATTTCCACATAAAGAAAAATAACGGGAGGCCGTTATCAAAACCGGGAATTTAGTGAATCCAGTAGTGGCAATTTTAATATTCCATAATTGACCCCTATGACCTACTTGCATCTCTTGACCCCCGTAATTTGCGTGACCATCCCCTACAATCTGGGTTTTCGAGTCTGTCTGTGTATGGAGCTGCGGAAATCTACTCCAATACGACCTACTAATGCTGCCTGTCAAGGCAGTAATTCGCCGCTTCTTGGGGTATGTGTCCCTTTCTTACGATCTGCAGGCAAATATCACAGTGAATCTGGTACAGACATTTTTGAGACGTCTGTCCCCCTCCACTTGATGCTTGCCAAGTGGAACAGCGTTACATGGAACAATTACACGCTCATTCATGACACAGAGTTCTTAGGAGACAGTTTCACCCAAGGAGGCCGGCATAAAACGAGGTTGGAGGAATCTGCATTCCGTGGAGCTTCATAAAGCATACTTTACAGCGATTGTTACTCGGATGATGTAATCAAGAAACACGAGACGTTTGGGATAAGTAGTATGGGAAAAGCGAGAATTTCATACGATATTTTGGTCAAAGAAGCTACATGGAATAAAACGCTTTGTACACAGGCGTTGACGGCAGGATAATATGAAGATGGCTGTTACAGCCGTACCATGGGATGGTGTAGGATAGATTTATGTAGCTCAGGACAGGTGCCATAGAACACGCTACTGAAACCTGGGGTTTCTGAAAAGGCGGAATATTTCTTGACTAACCGAGCCACCCTTACTTTCTCGATGAGCATCTGAACGAGACGCAGGCGGTCGGTAACGACGCCCTGTTTATAACTGGACAACGGAAGTCATGAAATTGACTTTGATACCAAATCTAGTTCTTTTTCTCTCTCGCAGATATATTCTGTGTGTATGTGTGTGAATATGCGCGAATTTCTCGCGACTCTTGTCACTTTTAGTAATTAATCTCAGCTGAACACCGTCATGATATTCGATTGGTGGCATTCTCTTTGCTCGTCTACTTTGATGTTGGATGGTAGTCATTATCTAAATAATAATAATAATAATAAGATGAAGAAGAAGAATAAAAGGGATACTTAAATGACATAATATTTTCCCTAAATTAACTGCCCAGTTAGTTTCCCCGGAATGGTGTTCAGTGACACTGTCTCCCTGCGTACCTGTAGAGTGATCGATCGGTCGTGTCAAGTCCTTGTTTTTTATAAGTGACGGATTGTGTGAGTGTGTGAGTGAGACAATTATTGTCTGCTGTGAAAGTCAATGACACTGTTGAATCTACTTTAACTTATGTTGAAGCTTCTCCATTGTTTTGGGATGTGATAACTACATGTAGCAGACAATAGACGTATGCAATTCTTCATTTTGTCTGCACAGTGTATTTATGTGCTGTGCGTGATTCTCACAACAAATACCAATTATTTACATAGACAGCATTAACAGTTTGGTCTTTTGTAATAAGGAAGGACCGTGTTGTCAGGCGGGAATGCGATGAACTTTTATGCATAATTTAAGTGAATGTTGGTTTTAAAAGTATTAATAAAATCCATCTAAGATCGCGGTCGAATGGTAGACACTCCTAATTTGTAGTTGGAAGGTCTTGGGGTCAAATCTCAGCCTGTAGCAAGCTATCCTGAACTGTAGCACCATCGACTGAATCTGATGTGAATTTTCTGTTTTCATACGCATCTAACAATTAATCATTTACATTATTCCGGAAGCTCTTCTTTATTTCCCAATCCTCTCCCCTCTCCCAAGTTCCCTGCCACAGTATTATAGCACCAACCTCTTTCCGGAGAACTTCAGATCGATTCCCTGAAAAGAACTGCAGCCATCTTGTCTTGGGGCAGCACTGACGCCTGGCGTCAGGAGGAAGAGAGAGCTCTAACGGTAGGACCTTGCACTGGGTACTAAATCTTCTGGCGTTTGTTAGGTAAGGCCTGACATCTCGTGAGTTACGGCAAGATCAAACAGTGAAGGGGGAAGCTATCCATCTTCTGCTGCAAACGGTCTTAACCGAAGCTCTTTCTGTCCTGCAGGGAATACACCAGGTTTAGCCGTCGCGCAACGCGTGAAAATAGACAGCGTCTGATGTAAATAAAGTGGGAGCGAGTATACTGGCCTACTATATTGGGTTTAGGATTTCCGTGCCTCGTCAGTCGTCTGTCGTCTGCAGTATGACAAGGTGCAGGTTGCGTTCTGGTTGTTGAGTTACCGTGAATTTTGTCTTCCGCTTAAAATATTTCATCGGGTCTTTTCGTACTGCAGCAATAATGCTCTGGATTTTTTTTTCGGATGTTATCCATTTCGGAACTCCTTGATCTCTTCGGGTGGTGGCTTTTAAAATATCTCGAAATAGGCCAATCACCCTAACTTCAAAATCCTTATGTACTCACCACTCACCGTGGGCCGAGTAGCTCAGTCGGTATACCGACTGACTAGGGGCTGGACGGTCCGGGATCGAATCCTAGTGAGGACGAGACTTTCCGCCCATCCAGACCGGCCCTGGGGCCCACCCAGCCTCCTGTAAAATGGGTACCGGGTCTTTCCCGGGGGTAAAAAGCGGCCGGGGCGTGCTGCGGTCACGGAAGAGTAGAGAGCTATACCTCTACTCCCACTATGGGCCGTACGGCCTGTACAGAGCCTCAGTGCTTGTACAAGGGTGCACTTTACCCACCCTCTGGGCCACACCGGGCCTGTAACGAGATCACTTTACCTTTTACTCACCACTCACATTCTTACGTCTTTCGACTGTATATAAATTAAATATTGTTTTACGTGTAATAATACACTGAATCATTGAATTTCTTTTATCAGCCGAGAAATTAATGACCTGATATTTTCGTGAATTTATAACACGCTGTATTTAACATTAATTAAATTGCTTATTAATCAGAACCTTATGACAAACTCACAACCGACTAAGCGCGACTTACAGTAATGACAGCAGTAAAAAGACGGTGAGTTTTTCGGCATCCAACCTTACAGTGCTCTTTTCATTGCCATTCTCAAATCAGTCCATCCATTGCCCCTGTTCTGAGCCCTCTTTATCCGATGTATAAGTGACACCCTGTTTGTTTATAATCCATTCTAATGTTATCCTTGATTCTACGCCCAATTCTTGCACTTGGCCACTTCACATTGTAAGACTTAAATCGTATATGCACTTATGATTTCTCCCACAAGAGCTGCATTTCTCGCCACTTGGGACAGTGACTTTAACCCTTTGACGCCTAATGTCAACTATAGTGGACGTACCGCACCGCTGACCTCTAAAGTTGCATGTTATATATTTATTCAACAAATATAGGTACTGAATATTTTAAACATGGTATATACTCTCCGTTTTTTTCTCTTCAAAA
>Ga0123353_10010155_pt1 | contig 13093 bp, 11 predicted proteins | sample TergutLab28metaG_3_FD_92763 | JGI IMG/M metagenome (GOLD analysis project Ga0123353, IMG submission 92763) | Labiotermes labralis P3 segment gut microbial communities from Petit-Saut dam, French Guiana - Lab288 P3 | ecosystem: Host-associated > Arthropoda: Insects > Digestive system > Gut ...
AATTCACACGATTCTTTCCATTTTTGGCGATCACATGGCCGTAACCCTGTAGGGGACGCCGCCCTCGGCGTCCCGCTGCCGAAAAAAAGTATCTGTGGGTCAAGTTAAGTGTTAAAGGGAGGGGGACCGCCGCAGCGGTGGAGGGATTCCGTACGGCGGTTTGACGAATGATGGGATTGTTGGAAAAAATTGTTTTAAATGCAGTTGCCCTCGCCCTACAAAAAACCCATGCGCCCGCGCAGAGCGTGTGCTATACTATACAAAACCCATCGGGTTTTACCAAAAGCGGGGTTTTACGCTGGCAGCGGCCCATATCGGCGCGATGGAAAGCTCCCGGGCGCTGAAGCCCTCCATTCCGTTGACGGGCATGGACGGCATACCGATCCGGGACGAGCTGGAGTTTGAAATCTGGATGTAGGAGATGAAGATATGACCGACATGCTGCAACTGGCCCAAACCGCAAAAAAAGCTTCTATTCATTTGGCGGCTACGCCCCATGAAGTCCGCAAGGCGGTGCTGCTGGCCATCGCCGATGCCCTGCGCGCCCGCCGGCAGGAAATCTTCGCCGCCAACGCCGCCGATCTGGAGCAAGCCCAGGCCGAAGCCCTCGATAGGCCGCTGCTCAAGCGCCTGCGCTTCGACGCCGCCAAGCTGGGCGAGGTGTTGGAGGGCATCGCCGCCCTGGCGGAGTTGCCGGATCCCATCGGCAGGATCCAGTGCGCCACCGAGCTTTCCCCCGGCTTGAACCTGTATCGGGTGGCTTGCCCTATCGGGGTGATCGGCGTGATATTTGAGTCCCGGCCCGACGCGCTGGTGCAAATCGCCTGCCTGTGCCTCAAGAGCGGCAACGCCGTGCTGCTCAAGGGCGGGCGGGAGGCGGCCCGCACCAACCGCGCCCTGTTTGCCGCACTCACCGAAGGGCTTGACGCTATCGGTGTCCCCCAAGGCTGGGCCGGGTTGCTGGAGAGCCGCGAGGAGGTGGCTCAAATGCTGGGCCTGGACGCCTGCATCGACCTGATCATCCCCCGCGGCAGCAACGACTTTGTGCGCTACATCATGGACAACAGCCGCATCCCGGTGCTGGGCCATGCCGACGGGCTGTGCGCCGTGTACATCGACCGCGCCGCCGACATCGATATGGCCGTGGCCGTGGCGGTGGACAGCAAGACCCAGTATGTGGCGGTGTGCAACGCCGCCGAAACCCTGCTAGTACACAGGGAAATCGCGCCTTTGGCCTTACCCGCCCTGGCTCATGCTTTATCAGAAGCGGGGGTGCGGCTCAAAGGCTGCGCCCGCACCCGGGCGCTGATTTCCTGCGAGGCGGCGGAAGACGCCGATTACGACACCGAATATCTCGATTATGTGATGACGGTGCGGATCGTGGATTCCCTGGAGGAGGCGGTGGCCCACATCAACACCCACGGTTCCGGCCATACCGACTGCATCGTGACCGCCGACGAACAAGCCGCCCGCACATTTCTTGCCCTGGTGGACAGCGCCGGCGTGTTCCACAACTGCTCCACCCGCTTTTCCGACGGTTTCCGCTACGGCCTGGGCGCCGAGGTAGGCGTGGCCACCGGCAAGCTCCACGCCCGGGGCCCCATGGGCCTGGAGGGCCTGTGCACCTACAAGTACAAGCTGTATGGCGAGGGCCACACGGTGGCGGAGTTTGCGGACGGCAGGCGGCGGTTTACGCATCGGACGCTTTAACCGGAGGTGGCACAATGCGCATGGATCTCACCTGCCCGGCGGAATTCGTGTCGGTGGAGGTGCTGCGGGATAGCGGAGGGCGGGCCCAGGCCTACCTTACCTTCCGCAACCTTTCTGAAGACACGCTGGTGGAGTTGCGGGCCATGGTGACCATGCTCGACGGCGAGGGAGCAAGCTTGGGACAGTGCCCGCTGCGCTACCGGCGGCTTCAGGCCAAACCCCACGCCCTATTTACCCTATGTATGGTGATGGACGAGCTGCCTTTTTTCCGCGATGCTCGCGTGACCCTCCAGCGTGTGGTTTTTGCTCAAGGCGAACCCTGGGTAAGCAACGAGGACGCTCAGGTGGATTGCACGCCCAAACCCCTTGCATCCGGGCCCCAGCGGTCGGCGCTGATGGCGGTGGCCGGGCCGGACGCGGTATGCTGGCCGGAGCGCCGCCAGGATACTTGGGTGTGCGTGTGCGGGCGGTTCAACCTGCGCCCCTGGCGCATCTGCCGCCGCTGCAGGCGCAACCGCGACGATACATTTGCCCGCTACGAGCTCAACGCCGTGATGGCCCAATACCAACGGCAGCGCAATGCCCAGGAAGGGGGCGAGCGTACGGAGAAGCGGCAGGCGGAGCGCACGCCGATCGTGCAGCATAACCGCCGCCAGGCCGATTTCATGCGGCGCATCAAGGTGCTTCGTGCCCGCCGCCGGGGGCTTGCGATGGCGTTGATCGCGGTGGTGTTGATTGCCTGGGGTTTGTTTTCGAGGTAGCAGCGAACTGGATTGTGTATATCAAAAAACCGCCAGATTTTCATTTTCTGGCGGTTTTGCTGTTTATTACTTCCGTTTCCTCCGGCCAAGGCGCGGGGTCAGCACGGCTACCGCCGCGCCCCCTCCGATTACAACGGTCGCTGGAATCCACCAAGGGAACCCCCCATTTTCCGCCGGATCATCGGGCGCTTCGGTGGGACTCGCCGTTTCGGCGGCAGGCAACGTGGGGGTATCGGTGGCGGTAGCGGTGGTTAGATCGATTTCAACGATCTGGCCTTCGCCCGGGCCTATGACTTCAACGGTGGGGATTTCTGTTACCGGTATGGGTGTTGGAGTCGGAGTGGGTGTTGGAGTCGGAGTGGGTGTAGGTGTCGGAGTGGGAGTAGGCGTTGGAGTGGGTGTAGGCGTTGGAGTGGGTGTAGGTGTTGGAGTGGGTGTAGGCGTTGGAGTGGGAGTAGGCGTTGGAGTGGGAGTAGGCGTCGGCGTCGGAGTAGGCGTCGGAGTGGGAGTAGGCGTCGGAGTGGGAGTAGGCGTCGGGGTGGGAGTAGGCGTCGGCGTCGGAGTAGGCGTCGGCGTCGGAGTAGGAGTAGGTGTCGGAGTGGGAGTAGGCGTCGGAGTGGGAGTAGGCGTCGGGGTTGGCATCAAACCCGGCTGCATTGGGATGCGGTACGTCACCGTGGCAACCATCGCTCCCTTGGTGTCCCGCACCGTGATAGCCACCGTGATATCTTTTTTGCGTGAGGCGGGCGGAGCCACCACGATATCCCGCTCCACGGGCGCTCCCTTAAAACCGGAGACGCTTACGCGCCCCGCGTGCCGCCCGTTTACACGAACATCCGCATAGGAGCCAAGAGCGGCGCCCACGCCGGGTTCAACCCTTTCGCCGCCGATTCGAAGGACGAAGGAACCGTCTTCGGTAAAAGCGGTGGGCGTGTTCCAACTGTAACGGTGGGAAAGGGCTGCGCTCCCATCGTTTTGCGCTACATGCAGCGTGATAGACGAACCCTCAGCCAGAAAGGGAACCAGGTCGGCCTGGGCGATGGCGGCCTCTCCCATGTCAAAGGGTTCGAGGCCTTCGCCGATGGCCTCGGCGCTGTAGGCTTTGAGGGCGGATTCCGCAGGCAACGCAACCTCCATCTGGGCCAACTGCCAATAACTTGCGGGCTGCGTGGTTACCCGAACGCCGTCCGCACTCACCCCATAGGCAATCAGCAGAACCGCCGCCGCCAGCGATGCAAAAACCCACGCCGCTTTTTTTCGGCTGAACCTTGCTGTGTGCTTGTTCACGGCTACCTCCTTGCGCAATGGGCATATTACAAGTTATTCTACTCTCTTTTATACCATAACGGCGCGATAATTACAATTAAGAAAGTTTTCAAATCAAGGGGTTTGGCGAAATGGTTTTGTAATGTTTGTACAACACGTATTTAGGGCTAGCGTAAGCCGGAGCCGTGGGGTATAATGGAATCATCACAAACGAATCAAAAACCAAAGGAGGGATTCACCATGATCCAAATCATCTTTGGTAAGCGCGGCACAGGGAAAACCAAGCGGATCATCGACCTTGCCAACGGATCCATCAAGGAGCAGAAGGGCGACGTGCTGTTCATCGACGACGACAATCGGTACATGTTCGATCTGCGCCACGAAATACGGTTTGTCAACGCGGGCGAGTACGGCGCCCGGGGCACGGAGAGGTTTATTGGGTTTATCAACGGCATCATGGCCGGAAATTACGATGTGAGCCTGGTGTTTATCGACGCGTTTTTGCGGCTGGTAAAGGTTGCCGGGCCGGAGGTGCATACGCTGGAGGCGTTCTTCAAGGAGTTGGAAGAACTGTCCACCCGATCGAATGTGGATTTTGTGATCAGCCTCAGCGAGGATCCCGCCCTGGTGCCCGATACGGTTCGGAGGTTTGCGATTTAGCGCATCCGCCTGTAGGGGCGACCGCCCTCGGTCGCCCGCAGGCAACGCAACCGCCCATGACTCGAATGGGCGATCGAGGGCGATCGCCCCTACAAAATTAGGCAGGTGTCGTGCATGCCCCTCATCCCCACCCGCGGCGGCGCGGCGGTCGCCGCGTCCCAGGCCATATTGGCGGGCATCGCGCCGGGAGGCGGCCTGTACGTGCCCGGCGCGTTCAGTTCCATAGACCGGATTACCCTGCGGCAAATGGGCTCCGAGCCCTACGCTTGGCGTGCGGCCACGGTGCTGCGGACGTTTTTGGATGATTATACCTCTCCAGAGATCGCCAGCGCGGCGGAGGCCGCCTATGGGCGTTTTGACGTGCCTCAGGTTGCCCCGGTGCGTTCCCTGGGCGATGCTACCCATGTACTGGAACTTTTTCACGGCCCCACCCTGGCATTTAAGGATATGGCGTTGCAATTGTTGCCCCGGCTCACCCGTTTGGCTATGGACAAGTGCGGGGAGGAGCGGGAGCTGTTTGTGCTGGCCGCCACCTCGGGCGATACCGGCAAGGCCGCCTTGGAAGGCTTTGCCGATGTGCCGGGCACACGCTGCGCGGTGTTTTACCCCAGCGAGGGGGTGAGCCAAGCTCAGCGCCTGCAAATGGTGACCCAGGCCGGAGACAACACCCATGTGATCGCTGTGCGCGGCAACTTCGACGATGCCCAAACCGGCGTCAAACGCATCTTTGCCGACCCGTTGTTTGCGGCCGAGATGGATGGGCGCGGTCGCGTTCTTTCCTCGGCCAATAGCATCAACTTTGGGCGGCTTGCGCCCCAGGTGGCCTACTATTTCTCGGCGTATGCGGATCTGCTGGCTTCGGGGGCCATTACCCCGGGCCAAAGGATACACTTTGCGGTGCCCACCGGCAACTTTGGCAACATACTGGCCGCCGAGTACGCGCGGCGCATGGGCCTTCCCGTGGGTAAGCTGCTGTGCGCCTCCAACAGCAACAATGTGCTGGCCGACTTTATGCGCACCGGCGTGTACGATGCGCGCCGTCCGTTTTTCCAAACCATTTCCCCGTCCATGGATATCCTGGTTTCTTCTAACTTGGAGCGGCTGCTCTTTGAGCTTTGCGGCCGGGACGAGGGGTGGGTGGCCCGCTGGATGCAAGCTCAAAAGGAGGGCCAACCCTATGACATCGGCCCGGAGCGCCTGCGCGTATTGCAAGAGGGTTTCGCCGCCGAGTGGGTGGATGACCAAACCACCCGGGATACCATCCAGCGGGTGTGGCGCGACACCCGGTACCTGCTGGATCCCCATACCGCGGTGGCGGCACGGGCGCTGATGCATTATCGCGAACGCACCGGTGATTGGACACCGGCGGTGATCGTTTCCACGGCCAGCCCCTTTAAGTTCGGGCGGGAGGTGGCCAGGGCGCTGTTGGGCGAGGTGGCGATCCAGGGTATGGACGACTTTGCCTGCTGCGACCTGCTAGCCGATACCTGCAATCTGGCGGTACCCCCCGCTATCGCCCAGTTGCCGTCCCTGCCCGTGCGGCACGATGCAATCATCGACGCTTCCGCAATGGCCGAGGCGTTGAGGGGAATGTAGAGGCCACGCCATGTTTATCGCCGATTTTCACATCCACTCCAGGTATTCCCGCGCCACCAGCCGGGATTGTGTGCCCGAAACGCTGGATCTTTGGGCGCGGCGCAAGGGGTTGCAAGTAATCGGCGCCGGAGATTTTACCCACCCGGCCTGGCGCGCCGAGCTCCGGGAAAAGTTGGTCCCCGCCCAGGACGGCTTGTACGCCCTGCGGGGGGGCGTGTGCCGCTTTGTGGTCTCCGGCGAGATCAGCTGCATCTATAAAAAGAACGGCAAGACCCGCAAGGTGCATTGCCTGATCCTGCTGCCTTCGTTAGAGGCGGCGGACGCGCTCTCCCATGCCCTGGAGGCCATCGGCAACCTGCACTCCGACGGCCGCCCCATACTGGGCCTGGACGCCAGGAGTCTGCTGGAGATCACGTTGGAGGCCTGCCCGGAGGCAATGTTCATTCCCGCCCACATCTGGACGCCCCATTTTTCCCTGTTCGGCGCGTACTCCGGCTTTGATACCATCGAGGAATGTTTCGGCGATTTAACCGGGCACATCCCTGCGCTGGAGACCGGCCTTTCTTCCGACCCGCCCATGAACTGGCGGATCTCCGCCTTGGACCGGTTTACCCTGATATCCAACTCGGACGCCCATTCCCCGCCCAATCTAGGGCGGGAGGCCACGATGTTCGATGCCGAGCCCTCCTACCCGGCCATCGCTCGTGCATTAAGTCAAGGGGAGGCGGGAGGCTATCGGGGTACGCTGGAGTTCTTCCCGGAAGAGGGCAAGTATCACCACGACGGGCACCGAAAATGCAAAGTGTGCCTAAAACCGGCGGACACCCGGGCGGCATTGGGCCTGTGCCCGGTGTGCGGCGGCAAGCTCACCCTAGGGGTGCTCCACCGGGTGGAAGCCCTGGCCGACCGCCCCGAAGGATTTGCGCCCGTCGGGGCCGCTCCCTTTGAGTGCCTTGTTCCCTTAGCCCAGATCATCGCCGCTAACAAGGGCAGGCGGCGCATCTACGACGAACTGCTCGGGCAGGTGGGGCCGGAGCTCTTCGTACTGCGGCAAGCGCCTATCCAGGACATCGCCCGGCACGCCGGTGCAACCATAGCCGAAGGCATCCGCAATATGCGCGCCGGGAAGGTACACATCAATCCCGGTTACGACGGGGAGTATGGCCGGATTCAACTCATCTAGCGATTGGTTACCCGTATTTGCAGCCCCTCCAACACATCCAGGGCGGCGCGGTGCAGCGCCTCGTCAAAGCTGGCGGTGCATGCGGCATCCACTTCGATCATCGCTTCGGGCAGCGCTGTCTTAGCTAATACCGCGTTGGCCATTACGCAGATGTTGGATACCAGGCCAACCATCTCCACGCTGTCAAAAGCTTCGGTACGCAAAAAATCAAACAGCTCCGCCGATCCAAAGGCGGGTTTTTCGAATACCCTGTCGCCTTGTTGCGGCAACCCGGCAACCCGCCCATACAGCGCCCAGCCATCCGAACCTCCTACACAATGGGGAACAGGCAGGTTTTTTCCCTCTTGGGTGGACAGGTAATCCGCCCGGTGGGTGTCCAGTGTAAAGGTTACGGTTTGCCCGGCATGCCGGTAGGCTTTTACTTTTTCCACGATGGGCCCCTCCAGCGCCGCCGCCTTTGCAAAGCCCAGCGCGCCATCCACAAAGTCCTTTTGATAATCCACCACCACAAGCAGTTTCTTCATGAGGCTATCTCCTTTGATACGTCCACCCAGGCGCGGGCATTCGAAAGCGCAAACAGCTCCTCGCAACTGAGCCGTACCGCGCTGCTTGCGCTGCCGCAGGCCGGATACACGGCGTCGAAACGGCAAAGGGAGTCATCCAGATACACAGCCACCGTTGGGGGCAGGTCAAAGGGGCATACCCCGCCCACCTCATAGCCCAGCTGATCGCGCACCTCGTCGGGCGTGAGCATCTTGGCTTTGCAGCCAAAGGCCTCTTTGAACTTGGCGTTGTCGATTTTCTGATCCCCTGCGGTGACCACCAGCAAGCAGCCCTCTTCGCGCTTAAAAGAGAGCGTTTTGGCGATGCGGGCGGGGATCACGCCCACGGCCGCTGCTGCCAGCTCCACCGTCGCGCTGGAGGCGTCAAACTCCAGCACACGGTGGGCGAAGCCCTGGGCTTCCAAAAAGCCTCTTGCGCGTTGAACGGACATGGTTTTATTTGCCTCCCGTTTCTTTTCCTGTTATAATCATAGCACAGCAAACCAATCGTGTCATCAAGAATGGAGGGTACCACAATATGAACGAAACACTCAAAACCATCGCCGGGCGTTACTCTTGCCGGGATTTTGCCGACACGCCCCTTACCGACGGGCAGATACAAGCCATTGCCGAGGCCGCCCTCGCTGCGCCCAGCGCTATGAACAGCCAGCCCTGGCACGTGATCGTGGTAGCCGACAAGGCTTTGGTAGACGAGATGGACGCCGAGGGTATGGCTATCCTAGCCGCCGCCGAGGACAAGTCCGGTTACGAGCGCATCATGTCCCGTGGGGGCAAGCTGTTCTACAACGCGCCTTGCATGATCATGGTGGCGTCCGACGGATCGGACTACGCGGCGATGGACTGCGGCATCCTGAGCCAAAACGTGGCCCTCGCCGCCCATTCCTTGGGCCTGGGCAATGTGATCTGCGGCATGGCCCGCATCCCGCTGGCCGGCCCGCGGGGCGACGAGTTTAAGCGGCGCATGCAATTCCCGGCCGGGTATACGTTTGGCATCGCCATTTTGGTGGGCACGGCAAGGAGCGGGAAAGCGCCTCATGGGTTGGATATGGGTAAATTAACGCGGATTGACGCATAGTTTTTCTTGACATCCCTCCCCCGCCAATGGTATGCTACCACATAACTTCACATACCCTACATGCGAGGACGGAGACAGCGGCAAAGCGGCAACGCGTACCCAGAGAACCGGCGGATGGTGTGAGCCGGATGCGCGCGTTTTGCTGATCCCTCCCGAGCAGAGCCCCAAAGCCGCCGCACCCCGGCGGATAGGCGGTTCCGGTCGCCCCGTGAAAGGCAAAGGCTTACCGTGTTTTTAGCATGCGAGCCTACAAAGGCCCGGACGGCGCGAGCCCCGGGCGCAGGTGAGTGGTACCGCGTGATCGATCGCAGATCCCGTCTCATGAAACAAAGGAGTGTTTCGTGGGCGGGTTTTTTTGAGTGGAAAGTGGAAAATGGAGAGTGGAAAGTGATGGGGAAGACGGCGGACGTAGCGATGCGCACCAGAGATTTGCGGGAGTTTTTGGGGTTGGAGCCGGGCGAGGTTGCGGCCAAGGCGGGCGTGCCTTTGGACGACTACTTGGCTTGCGAAACCGGCGAGGTTGACTTTTCCTTCAGCCACCTGTTTAACATCGCGGCCGTACTGGGCGTGGACATCACCGACCTGCTCACCGGGGAGAGCCCCCGGCTCCACGGGTATGCCCTTACCCGCAGCGGCGGGGGCTTGGCCTTTGACCGGCGCGCCCAGTATCAGTACCGGCACCTGGCCCATACCTTTCAAGGAAAAAAGGCCGAACCCTTTATCGTTACCGTGTTGCAGGACGCGCCGGGCGCGGTAAAGCAAACCCACGCCCACGAAGGCCAGGAGTTCAACTACGTGCTGGAGGGATTTCTGCGCGTGGAGCTGGCTGGGCAGGATTTGCTGCTGACCCCTGGCGATTCGCTCTATTATGATGCCAACCTGCCCCACGCCATGTATGCTGTGGAGGGGGATTGCCGGTTTATCGCAGTCGTCGTAAAGTAAAAGGGGGGTGACAACATGGCGCTCTATCAACAGTATATGGAGAATCACGGCCCGTTTGCGGATTACGATGATTTTTGCGCGGGTTTTCGCCTCAAGAAGCCGGAGCGCTTTCAGTTCGCCTTCGATGTGGCGGATGTGCTGGCGGAACGTGCGCCCGACGCCACGGCCCTGGCCTGGGCTACGCCCTGCGGGCAAGAAGGGCGAATCGATTTTGCGCAGATGAAGGTTTTGTCCGACCGGGCGGCCAACGTGCTGCGTGAGCGGGGCGTGGGTAAGGGCGACGCGGTGTTGCTGCTGCTTAAGAACCACTTTGAGTACTGGCCGCTGTTGCTGGCTGTTCACAAGCTGGGAGCGGTGGCCGCGCCGACTCCCCATCTATTGACGGCCCAAGACATCGCCTACCGGCTGGGCCGCGTGAACGAGACCATGGGTGTCGCTATGGCGATCGCCACTGCGGAAGAAGGCATTCCTCAGCGGGTGGAGGAAGCGGTGGTTTTGTCCGGCGCGTCCCCCGAGCTGCTGCTGGTTCGTGGAGACCGGCCGGGCTGGCAGGGGTACGAAGCGCTCATGGCGCAGACCGATGCGTGTTTTGAGCGGCCCCAAGCGAGCTCAGTTTCCGATCCTTTGCTGCTCTATTTTACCTCGGGCACAGAGGGTATGCCCAAGATGGCGCTCCACGATCAGCTCTATCCCCTGCGGCACATCCTTACCGCCGTGCATTGGCAGCGGGTGGTGGCCGGCGGCCTGCATTGCACGGTGTGCGATACCGGCGGCTCCAAATCCGCCTGGGGGCAGATATACGGCCAGTGGTTTGCCCATAGCGGCGTGTTTGTGTGGGATGCGGAGGAGCCTTTGGACGCAACCGCCCTGCTGGATGCCCTGGCGAAGCATCGGGTCAGTACCCTTTGCGCGCCGCCCGGCGTGTACCGCGCCCTGCTGGGGCAGGAGCTTGACCGTTGTGCCCTGCGCCACTGCACCGTGATGTCCGAGCCGCTCCATCCCGAAATATACCATCAGTTTATGGAGCAAACCGGCCTGGGTTTGTGCGAGGCGTACGGCCTTGCGGAGACGGCGGTGGTGGTGGGCAACTTCTCGCCCTACATAAAAGTACAGCCGGGCAGCATGGGCCGCCCTTCGCCCCTGTACGACGTGGACATCGTGGACGCCGAGGGGACAACGTGCCCGGCGGGGGTGAGCGGGGAGATCGTAGCCCGTGGGGTGTGGGACGGGCAGATTCTGCGCACCGGTGACATAGCCTGGCGCGACGAGTGGGGTTATTATTGGTACGTGGGCCGTGCCGACGATGTGGTGCGCTCCAGCGGGTACCGCATTGGCCCTTTTGAGGTGGAATCGGCGCTGCTGAGCCATCCGGCGGTGCTGGAGGCCGCCGTGACGGGTGTGCCCGACCCCCTGCGGTTTCAAATCGTGAAAGCTACGGTGGTTTTGCGGCCCGGCCACGGCCCTGGGGAGGCGATGGTGCGTGCGTTGCAGGAGCATGTAAAGCGGGTGACCGCGCCGTACAAGTGTCCCCGGGTGATTGTGTTTGTGGATACGTTGCCGAGGACCAGTGATGGAAAAATCAAACGTAGCGCATTGCGATAAAAGCAACTGTTTCACCAACATGGAGGGCCCGAAGGTTCCCCAAGGGCGACCGGAAAGCCCTTGGGTCGCCCCGCGGGGCGAAACACCCTTTGCGCCGCAATTGGCTTACGAGGACGCAGGAGGGAGGAGGGGGGATTTCGATTTCCCCCCTTACCTCCCCCCTGCACCCCCCATATCCCCCCTAACCGACCAGGGGCGTCGGCCCCTGGACCCCGAGAGAAGACGAAGGAAGGCGAGCATATGAACAACAATCGTATCGAAGTACTCGACACCACATTGCGCGACGGGGCCCAGGCCGAAGGCATCAGCTTTTCCCTGGAGGACAAGCTCAAAATTGTACGCGCGTTGGATGAGTTGGGCGTGGACTTTATTGAGGCCGGTAACCCGGCGGCTAATCCGAAGGACGAGGCGCTTTTTGCCCGCCTGCGGGAGGAGGAGCCCCTGCGCAACGCGCGGCTGGCCGCCTTTGGCGCGACCCGGCGCGGCAACGTCCGCTGTGAGGACGACGCCGGGCTGGCGGCCATTTTGGCCTGCGGCGCCCAGGTGGCTACCATCTTTGGCAAGAGCTCGGCCTTTCATGTAGACAAGGTACTGCGGGTGCCCCGTGAGGAGAACCTGGCGATGATCCGGGAGACGGCCGCTTATTTGATCGCCAATGGGATCACGGTGATTTTCGATGCCGAGCACTTTTTTGACGGGTATCGGGAAGAGCCGGAGTATGCGTTGGAGACGCTGCGCGCCGCCGCTAGGGCCGGGGTGGCCGGGGTAGCGCTGTGCGATACCAACGGCGGCAGCCTGCCCTGGCAGATCGCCGAGGGGACAGTTGCGGCGATGGGCGCTTTGAGCGGGGCAGTGCGGGTGGGCATCCACGCACACAACGATGGCGGGCTGGCTGTGGCTAACACGGTGGAGGCGGTGCGCGTTGGCGCAACCCACGTTCAGGGCACGATGAACGGCCTGGGCGAACGTTGTGGCAACGCCAATCTATGCGCCGCGCTGCCCTGTCTGCATTTTAAGATGGGATTCGACGTGTTGCGGTCCGGCGCTTTTGCCCGCTTGAGCGATACCGCCCGTTATGTGAGCGAGATCGCCAACGTGGCGCTGGACGAACGCTCTCCCTACGTGGGCGACAGCGCCTTTGCCCACAAAGGCGGCATGCATGTGGACGGCGTGCGCAAGGTGAGCGCTTCCTTTGAGCATATCGATCCGGCGCTGGTGGGCAACCGCCGCCGGGTGCTCCTGTCGGAGGTGAGCGGGCGGGCCGCGCTGATGGATCGCTTAGCGCCCCTGCTGCCCGGCCTGAATGCCAAGTCCCCCGAGGTGGCGGTGCTGGTGGACGTGCTCAAACAGCGGGAAGCCGAAGGGTATAGTTACGAGGATGCCGAGGGTTCCTTTGCCTTGCTGGCGCTGGATACCTTTGGCCAACGCAAACGCTACTTCAAGGCGCTGGATTTTCGGGTGACCGCGGATTTGCCCGGCGAGCGCCTTGCTCAGGCCGTGGTAAAATTGTCGGTGGGCGGGCGCGAGGAGATCACCGCCGCCGAGGGCGACGGGCCGGTCAACGCCATGGACAGCGCGCTAAGAAAAGCGCTGGGCGTGTTTTTCCCGCAGATCGCCCGCATGCGGCTCACCGACTACAAGGTGCGCGTGCTGGACAGCCGGGGCACCGGCTCCACCACCCGCGTGCAGATGACCTCCACCGACGGCCGCCGCGTGTGGGGCACAACCGGGGTGT
>Ga0123353_10010159_pt1 | contig 13090 bp, 10 predicted proteins | sample TergutLab28metaG_3_FD_92763 | JGI IMG/M metagenome (GOLD analysis project Ga0123353, IMG submission 92763) | Labiotermes labralis P3 segment gut microbial communities from Petit-Saut dam, French Guiana - Lab288 P3 | ecosystem: Host-associated > Arthropoda: Insects > Digestive system > Gut ...
GCCCGATGCGTCGAGGCAATCCTCATCGGCCTTCACGTCGCGGACTTCGGCAATGATGACCGTGTGCGAACCGATCCGTTGATGATGCGTGAGCGAGCATTCGAGAATGACCGGGCACTCGGCGATATACGGGGCATCGACGTGTTCCGCTTTCACGGCGGTGAACCCGCAGGCGGCAAATTTATCGCACTTTCTGCCAGACACCATGCCCATGAAGTCGGTTTCAGCGACCTGCTTTTCAGAAGGAACGCAAACGGTAAACGCTTTTCGGGCAAGCAGTGCATCATGCGTATGACGCGGCGGCTGGATCGCAACCATGAGACTGACCGGATCGGACACGCAAATTCCTGCCCAGGCTGCGGTCATGGCATTCGGCCTGCCGTCGGCGTCGTAGGTTACAATCAAGAGAGCCGGTTCGGGATACAAAAGCGGGGAAGCCCCCAGCGAACGTTTTGGTTTTGTGGTCATGGGTAATTCTCCTTGAAAATGTTGACAATGTTCATTATACCATATCACGCTTTCATGAACACTTCCCCGTTTCGACGGTCTTTGAGTTCAATGTTTATCCGCAATTTTGGGATAATATCACTTGACTAACCGACATCATTTGCCTAAAATGCAAAATATCATTGTGATGAACGGCCTTATTCTCGGTCGATATTGTTTCAGAAAGAAGCATACCTATGAAACGTGTTGCCCCATTGAAAAAACTGCCGATTCAACGAAAATCGGAGACTTTCAAGGCTCTCGGCCATTCGACGCGGTTGCGGATTGTCGAGAAACTTGCCGATGGCGAGCAGTGCGTTTGTGTTTTGCTCGAAATGTTCGATATTGACATTTCCACCCTGTCGCGGCATCTGTCCGTTCTGAAAAATGCAGGGATTGTGTCCGACGAACGACGCGGCAAGAACATTTATTACAGTCTGAAATGTCCTTGCCTTATGAACATGATTGAGTGCATGGAAGATGTTTTGAGCGAGCGTTGACCATTTCCATCGCATTTTTTTGAATTCACGTTTGCAAGTTTAGCCAATCGAACAAAGTTATGAGTAAAGAAAAACTGTATTTTGCCGTACTTGTCGGTATCTTTTTGGTGGCGTATTTTCTTCCTATCGGCAGCCCAAAGGTACAAGATGCGTTTATCGACGCATTCCGCATGTTACAATGGTACGCGATTTACCACACTCTCGCTTGTGTCGTTCCGGCGATGTTTATTGCCGGGGCGATTGCAACCTTCCTGTCGAAAGAGTCAATTCTCAAGCACTTGGGGCCAAAGGCCAACCCGGTGGAAGCCTACGGAGTCGCGTCGGTTTCCGGGACGATGTTTCCGGTGCTGATCGACGGAAACGCAATGAAACAAAAAGCCGGGAAGCTCAAATGAGCACTCCCGGCAAAAGACAATTTTCAGTAAAAATCACTGAATTTCAGTCATCAAATCAGAGACCTTCCCAGAGATCATTAAATTCGGCTTCACTCAAATACTGTTTCATTGCAACTTCAAAAGTTTCCCTACCAATAACCTCACCAGTTGAATCAGTCAACTCCAGTGTGATCTTAGCGGGATCCAGCTTACAAAATACTTCTCCACGATCACGTTTGGTAGTAGTATTACCTTCGAACCACCCATTCGTTAGCACAACGTTTCCGTTACCGACATAAAATGCCGCACCTTGTGCAGCAGTATTGCCATCGAAAAGTGAATGACTGACCGACATGGTTTCCGTGGAAAAGTCACTGATATAAATCGCACCACCACCGTAAGATGTGGACAAAGCAGTGTTGTTCGTAAAAGCGACATCTGTGAAGGAAGAGTAATCCTGTGCAGTTTTATTTCCCCGTCGCCAGATCGCTCCACCGCTGCTATTTGCCGTGTTGCCGGCAAAATCCGTGTTTGAAATATCCAGGAAGGCATTGAATGAATAAATTGCTCCTCCTCGATTTGCGGTATTACCACTATCTACGATTGCGATATCGCCAAAAGAGCTGGTAGCAATAGTCAAATTCGTATTCGCGGCATTAATGGCACCGCCATCACCTGTTGCCTGGTTGCCGTTAAATGCAGAAAGGGTAATGTCAATCGCACCATTCGATGAATAAATGGCACCGCCACCTGTTGCCTGGTTGCCGTTAAATGCAGAACTGGTAATGTCAATCGCACCATTCGATGAATAAATGGCACCGCCGTCACCTGTTGCCTGGTTGCCGTTAAATGCAGAAAGGGTAATGTCAATCATCGCACCATTCGATGAATAAATGGCACCGCCTTGACGAGATGCTATATTACCTGTGAATGTCGCATCTTCAATGACAAGTGTACTGCCATTCGGCAAATAAATCGCTCCACCACTGGAAGCTTGATTCTCAACAAAATTTGAACCATTAAGTATCGACATGATTTCCGTGGAAAAATCACTGAAATAAATGCCCCCACCGCCGTAAGAATTGGTTAAAACTCTATTGCTTGTAAAACTGACATTGTCCAAAGTAGCGTGTCCGTTTGCATTTCCACGTCGCCAGATCGCTCCACCACTGCTATTTGCCGTGTTGTCGGCAAAATCCGTGTTTGAAATATCCAGGCTGGCATTGAATGAATAAATTGCTCCTCCTCGAATTGCGATATTACCATTAACTGCGGTACAGACATCATCGATGGTTTCGATGTTGCCAAATTTGCTGGAATCAATCACCAAGGCCGTATTTTTGGCAAAAATGGCACCGCCGTCGTTTTTTGCATTGTTATCGTAAAATTCAGAAAGAGTAATGTCAAGTGCGCTATTATATGAATAAATGGCACCACCAAAAACAGCGGAGTTGTTTATAAATTCACAATTGTCAAGAGATAAGGGCTCAGTGGATCTGTCGGACAGATAGATGGCACCACCACCAAGCGCAGCCCCAGTGACTTCATTGCCCTCGAACGTCGAGCCTGAAATAATGGTTTTGTTGGTGGTACGAACCCAAATTGCACCACCCGATTCCGCTGCGGAATTGTTATCGAACTCACAATTGTAAACCTCCAACGTACCTCCTGTATCTGCGAAAAGTGCTCCGCCGCGCATTGCTTCGGAATTGGTGATCCTGACTTCGTTCAACACGAGGCTGGAACCGGAGCTGGCATTAATGGCTCCGCCGTTAGTGCTCACGTAACCATTCGTCAATGTCAAACCGGAAATAATCGCACTTGCTTGTTTACTGCCTTGTACGCCGAAAACTTGTGAATATCCTCCTGCATCAATCGTCAGTTCATCCATGCCAAGCCCCGCGATGGCGTAGTTGTTGCCGATGTCAAGCCTGCCGTTCCCTTTGCCTTGATCATAGAGATAAATGATTCCTGCTCCGTCGTTGGACACAGCCAAGTAATCTTTGAAAATGATGGTGGTGATTTGACCGGCATTTGCCAACTCAACGGCTTGACGCAAACTCAGCTTGAGGTCACCTTTATAATTGGTTTCGGCGGTGAGAGGATCAAATGGGAAATCCAAATCTTCGCAGGTCGTCACAATGGTGTACAATTTTTCGTTAGGATAGGTCAACGTGATCGTGGCTTCATTCGACCAGTCACCGGCAACGCCGAGCTTATAGACATTGACGAAATCCACCGTATCATTCCAGGTTCCATCCCAAGTGAAAGTGACCGTCTTGAAGTCGGCACTTTGCTCGAATCGTGGGTCGGCAAAGGTAATATTCTGATATCCGGAAGGCGTATCATTCGCAAGGATGACATTCGCATCAAAGACAAACGTGTATAGCCCCTTGTCAGCATCAAAAACCGGCGCGTAATCGTTGAGATCAATGGTGTCGTCATTGGCAAAATAAGTGGCGGACGTTTGATATTCGAAAGCACCGATATCCATGGGAGTTGCTGCACCGGCAACGCTGTGAACACGTTTTTGGCCGGCGGCGTCTTTCGAATATTTTCCCCCGGGTGAGAAATCAGCACCGGCGGTAAGCTTGTTGATAGCGAGTTCGCTTTCGATGGTCAACTGGTAGGTGGCGGGATCAAGATTCGGGTTGCCATCGCGAAGGTTTGTGACGGTCGCGTTGACAAACGAACTTGCGGAAACGGCGATGCAATTGTCGACCGTCCTGGCTCCGGCAGAAGTATTGTTGACGTCACGATTAGCGGTATTACCCGTGAAAATCGTGTTGGAAATGGCTTTTGTCGAACCGGTTCCTCCCCGATTGTCAATGGCTGCGACGGAGGAGCTATTATCGGCCACGGTGCAATTCACAAGCACTGTTGATGTATTGGGAGCATTATAGACGTAAATGGCACCGCCGCTGCCTTGTTGAGTATTGGTGTTGGTGGCACTGTTTTTGGCAAATAGCGTGTTCGTGGCTCTGAAAGTTCCACCTTCCTGGTAAACCGCACCGGCATTACTGGCTGTATTTCCCAGGAACTGACTGGCTGCAACATTCACAGTACTGTTGACAACAGTTAACGCACCACCGCGACCATTCGCGTTTCCGGCGTTAATATTCTCAAATTTCACACTGTCAAAAGTTGCCGTGGCACTCGAAACTCTGACCCCACCCGCGCCTGATGTGGTCGCGGTGAAACCCAGACCGCCAAACTCCACGTTGGCATTACTGCTTATGTCGAAATGGTTACCGCCGTTTGACACCATGCCGAACGAATTGACTCCTTCAACATCATACCAAACGATGACGGAATGCTGAACACCGCCCGTGATACTGACGGTATTCATGTTGAACTGAGGAGTATCCGCTCTGATAACAACCAAGCTGTTACTGTTGAACTCGGTTTGCAAATTAACCGTCCCAAGCTTTGACGCATCAATAACGAGCAGGTCGGGAGAACCGGAACCGTCATAATTGTCGAGTGACGAATTGAATGTCAATGACGGGTACGCGGCTTTCAGTTCGGTAAGAACCGATTGAGCAGCTTCTTTGCCACCGTCATCGTAGGTATTATCATAGTCAAAGTCGGTATCGTTAACCAAGTTGGTAGTGATCGACAACATCTGACGATCTTCCAAAGCTTCGACGCGTAGTGAACGTTTTTTTGTAAGATTGGATTTTTTAAGGTTGGATTTTTTTGAAAACAGTTGCATGGTAAAGTACTCCTGATGAGATTTTAAATAAAGGGGAAGGGAATAACAAAATAAGTCTAACTGAATGTCAATGGAAAAAAGAATGGATTTTGTTTCAGCAGTCCAAACAAAGACCACCTTTTGAATATTTTTTCGGGGCAATCCCGTCTATGTGGAAAGAAATTACGAAGGAAACATCGTGGAATCCGAAGAAGGACTCCACGATCTAAAAAACCATTAGAGTGCGACCGATTCGCCTCCGTTGATGGAACCTGCGGCACCCCAAATACCAAACGGACTGATTCCGGAAGCCGGTCCGTCTTTCTTCATGAAGTCATCAATTTTTGAAGCATTCACACCTGAAGGTAACGCAGTGCTGATCGTGTCTGAAATGAACGTGACCGAACCATCGCCCAATCCCACATTCACACCGCCGGTGTGATTGGAACTTGCGGAAAAAATCCCCGCATGCAGTTCAATGTAAGTTCCATTCGTATCTTCGGCATTCAAACAACTCGGCCCATTTGGCGGAAGAACAGTCGAAAAGGAATTGAGTGCGGGGATACCAAGGAACCATGCTTCGCCGCGGCCATAGATTGTAACGGCCACGGAGTACATTTTCTTGTTTGCTGCGAGTTTTGCAAGACAGGCGGCAGGAGTAGGTGCATCTTCATCACCCGTACTATCGGCAAAGCTGATGCCACCTTTGACCTGTAAGTTTCGTTCGCTGACAATGGACTCACTGAAAACAATGGTGTTGCTGGTGCCATCGGTGAATGACCCCATGCTGCGAAATTGTTTATGGCCGCCAAAGGCTCCCCGACTGTTTGTAGCATTAATGTGCGTTCCACCCGGATAGTCACCCATGCAAAACATATACGAATTGGAATAAATGGTTCCCAGCCCTGAAACGATGCCCGACATACCGTCTGTTCTTTTGGTTCCGCTCGGACATGAAAAAGCGTTGATATTCGCATTTTTCCATTCACTTTCAGGTGCATTCAGTGCTGGTGGAGTCGCTGCCTGACACGCTGCGGTGAAACGTTCAAAAACAGCTCCTTGTTCAATGTAAGGCAACAAGGCGACATGAGGCCCAAACAAGGGAAGAGTCGTGTAGTTTCCTGTTCGCAACGGATAGACATCTCCCGCATAGCTGTACCCGGTGGACGCGGGAAAACCTCTCGTTGCGTCGTGATAAGTGTGCAGTGCAAGGCTGAGTTGCTTGAGGTTATTCGTACATGTCATGCGTCGGGCCGCTTCGCGTGCCGCCTGGACGGCCGGCAAGAGCAACGCGATTAAAATTCCGATGATGGCGATGACGACCAAAAGTTCCACAAGCGTGAATGCTGTTCTTCTCTGTCTCATAGTATTACTCTCTGTTCTAGTCTAAGCTGACGATAAGTGGCACGGCCCAAAAAGCGACATATCTTGTTTCGTCTCAAAATAAGACAGTCACCGACATTTCTCATAGTTTACTCCTTGTGTTGATTCATTGCAACAAGTGTCGCAAAAAATTATCGAAAAAATAAAACTATCCCACAAAAATCCTACATTCGGTTCTCAAGATTCATTCCCGACGACATTTGATTGTAATTGCAAAATTCAAATATTTTGCGGTATGTTTACTTTAAGCATCTTTTGTGCCATGATAACCTTTGTATATAAATTAATGATCATGTCTTTGGCATAATCGCTATAAACATCAGTGTCTCATACGCAACACGAATGATTCTGATTTCTGTGGCAGAATTTTGCAGTGAAATGTATCCCAATGCCTGTGAAAACACTCAATTTATATTAATATGTTCTCATCAAATATTTTATCCCACGTACAAAACAATCTATACATTTGATCATGTGAAACAAAAAAATGTTATTTTTTAACGAATTGGTATAAAATTCGCTTGGTAATTTTTTTCAATTTTGAGTTGTTTTTTCACAAAAAATTTTTTTTGGATTTGACTACAAAAATATTTATATCAAAATGATACAAACATGTGTGTTTCTTTTTAATGCAGTGATCGATATTAGATCATTTTGACTTTTCTGAATTCCATGCAATCTGACACATCTCTTCCTTTCGACTTCAATCATAGCCCCCTTGTTCCACGGCGACAGAAATTCATCATCAAATCACTGTCCAACAAGTATGTGCTATTGACACTTCATGCGGTGATCTTTGTACTGGCCTATTTTCTGGCTTATGTACTTCGATTTGATCTTTCTTTCGTTTACCAACCAGATCAGTGGACCCCGTTTATAACAACAATTTCCAGTATTGTTGCCATTAAACTCGCCATATTCTACCGAAATCGCCATTGCCACGACATTTGGTATTATGCAACGGCCAAAAATTTGCAACAACTGATTCTTTCCTCAACCATTGCAGTTGTTTTGATTTATACTTTCAAAGCCGTGGTTTTGCAGAATGTTTTATTGCCGCGGTCAATTCCCATTCTTGATGCCATCCTGACTGTTGGTCTCATTGGTGGTCTGCGTTTGAGTTTGCGTATTTTTCGCGACGAAATCCGCCCCCGATTTTACCAACGCGACTACAAAATCACACTTCTTGTCGGAGCAAACCACGAAGGCGGCAAACTTGCACACAATATTTATAGTTCCCCTGATTTGGGACATAAAATTATCGGCTTTATTACGATCCACCCGGAAAAAGTGAAAATGCTCTTGGGAAGCATTCCTGTCCTCGGACACTTGGACGACATTCAGGATATCGCCAAAATGTATGGTGTAACGGATATTTTGGTCATTGCGGGAATTTTGAGCGGTACCAGAATGCGTGAGTTGAGTGACATTTGCCTCAGAGCCGGGCTTAACCTTCGTATTGTTCCGCAAATGGAAACCCGTCTGGGAAATCACTCGATTCCCATCCGCGACATTAATATTGACGATCTGTTGAAGCGTGACCCCATCCGGCTCGACGATTCCAAAATCTGCGAAATGGTCAGAGGGCGACGTGTTCTGGTGACCGGAGGCGGCGGAAGTATCGGTTCGGAAATATGTCGGCAGCTTGTCCGATTCCAACCGGAGAATCTTATGATCCTCGGACGTGGTGAAAACCGCATCTTTTTCCTCGAACGGGAACTCCGGGAAATGCACCTTGTTTCGAACATCACGCCGATCATCGCCGATGTGACCAACCCCGAACGAATGAACAGCGTATTTGAGGAATATCGTCCGGAAGTCGTGTTTCACGCGGCGGCGCACAAGCATGTTCCTCTTATGGAAGCCAATGTTTCCGAGGCGATCCGTAACAATATTTACGGAACCAAAGTCGTCGCCGACCTTTCCGACGAATACGAAGTCAAAACCTTCGTGCTCGTTTCCACCGACAAGGCGGTCAATCCCACGAGCATCATGGGAACGACCAAACATATCGCCGAGCGTTACGTTCATGCCATGTCGCAGGTTTCGTCAACGAAATATATCGTTACACGTTTCGGCAATGTGCTTGGTTCAGCCGGAAGCGTCGTCCCGATTTTCCGCGAACAAATCCAACGTGGTGGCCCGATCACGATCACCGACGATCGCATGACCCGTTTTTTCATGACGATTCCCGAGGCCTCTCAGCTTGTTCTCCAAGCGGCGGCGATGGGATACGGAGGAGAAATCTTCGTCCTCGATATGGGCGAACCGGTCAAAATACTCGACCTCGCCAAAGATATGATCTACCTTGCCGGACTACCGGAAAAAGCCATTGAAATCCAGTTCACCGGCCTGCGCCCCGGAGAAAAACTCTACGAAGAGTTGTATTTCGATTCGGAAACGACGATTGAAACGGAACACCCGAAACTCCGGGCGGCGCAACATCGGTCGTTCCCGATTGAACAAGTACGCAAGCAAATCGGTACTCTTTGTATGTTGCTTGACAACGTCTCGCAAACCGACTTGCGCAATTGCCTGAAAGAATATGTTCCCGAATACAAACCGTTCCAGGAAAAAACCGCCATTCCCACAGAAGATTTGGAAATGACCGCGAAAATGGCATGAAATTGTCTTTGTTCTTGAAAGGTTTCATATTAAAGACGTTCGACCAACATACCGCCGTCCAACTTGAGGACTTGTCCGGTTGCGTATGGAATTCTCCCATCTGCCAATGCTGCAACCGTCTGCCCAATATCGTCAGGCGTTCCCCAGCGGGGTTGAAGCAGGATGCCGTCTTCGATCATTTTCGTGTATTTTTCCGTCACTTTTTCCGTCATATCGGTTTTGATCAACCCCGGTCGGATTTCATAAACCGAAAAACCAAATTCAGCCAGTCGCACCGCCCACAGTTTGGTCGCCATGCTGACGCCGGCTTTGGAAATGCAGTATTCCCCGCGGTTGATCGACGCCACCGTTGCACTGATGGACGATACGTTTATCATGCAACCGAAAAAATCGGCGTTTTTCGATTTTTGTTCGGTCATAAGTTTTGCAATGGCTTGGGTTAAGAAAAACGGACCGGTCAGGTTGATTTTCATCAGCCACTCGTAGTTCTCTTCGGTCATTTCGAACATATCCGCCCGGACACGCGCACCGACTCCGGCGTTGTTGACCAGCAGATTAATTGTCCCAAAATCCCGGCGGATATTTTCCACCATCTGATCCCGGTCGGATTTTTCGGCGACATTGCATCGGTAATACCGCACAGTAATCTTATTTGATTCCAGTTCGGCAATCTGATTGGCTACTTCGCACGATTCCTTCGTGCCGCAAACGGCCAAATTCCAGCCATCGCGTGCCAATGCCTGCGAAATTCCGTACCCGATTCCCCGCACGCCACCGGTTACAAGTGCCACTTTGGAATGGTTTGACATGATTTTTGTTTTGATTTGTTATGAATGCTGTTTCTGATGATTCTTCTCATTGCATCATATCAGAATTCAGATTCCTATTCAATGATTCCAAACCAAAACGATTTTGGACAATTTGTCTAAGAATTCAGTTGACAGAACCGAATTTCATACGATGATTAATACTACAGCGCAACATGTTTTTCATTTTTAATACGAAACAACGAAACATACGAAAATGTTTTAAATAATCAAAAATCTATAGTATTTACAATTTAAAAAATGTTCGTTAATTTTGTTATTTTCGTTGTTTCGTATTAAAAAATGAACCGCTCATTGCGCTGTAGAATTAATGACATGAGAGTTTTCAGTTTAAGGACATTACGTGAATTTTGGGAGCAACACCCTGAAGCGGAGACGCCTTTGAGGACATGGTTCCGTAATGCCGAAAGAACCGAATGGAACAATCTCTCAGAAGTGAAAACGACCTACCCCCATGCGGATTTGGTTGGCAATTTCACCGTATTCAATATCGGCGGCAACAAATACCGATTAATCGTGCGGGTGGATTATCAATACAAGCGGGTTTTTATTCGGGCGATTTTAACGCATCCGGAATATGATCAAGGAGATTGGAAAGAATGACGACATTAAAAACATTACCCGCCAAAATTGATGAATTGGTCAAATATCAAACACCCTTATCCATTACGAGCGAAAAGGAATATGATCGATATTTAAGTATTATCGATCGTTTAATGGGACTTGGAAAGCGTTCCAGGGGACAAGAGATTTATTTATCCACACTTTGCGACCTGGTGCATTGTTATGAAGAAGTGCATCATCGCATCGACACTTCGGACATATCAGGTTTGGATGTGCTGAAATCCCTTCTGGAAGAACATGAAATGAGTGCGCCGGATTTGGGGAAGTTATTGGGTGGTTCTCCAAGTCTCGGATATAAAATCTTAAGTCGTGAGAGGAGTTTGACTCTGGAACATGTGAAAATTCTTGGCAAACACTTTTGCCTCCCGCCTCATGCTTTTATGGACTAAAGATTTCGCCGGAAAATCCCGTCATTACGCTTGCGCTTCATTCCGGCTTTTATTTTTCCGGCAGAAGTATTAGTCGGTTCGAAAAGTCAAGTACATCAAAAACAGGAAACCGTACAAATTGAAAAATGCGTGCAGGAAAAACACGGAGGCGAACCGTCGCGTACGATAATAGAGCGTCCCGATGACGAGCGCGAACAGGAACAGCGGGATCGGATCGACCATGCTCGCCGAAATGCCGTGGGCAACGGCCCAATCCGATTTGGCAAACGTGACGACGGCAACATTGACGATAGAAACCGGGATGATAATCATCAAAAACAGGAGCAAGGCACCCAACGCATCGCGACCGATTCGCCGGACAGTTGCGGATCGCAGCAAGGCTGCTCCCTCCCACAGTCCGATGTCGTTCCAACGAATCCGATAAAAGCTGCGAAAAATCACGATGACAATGGCAACCGCAAGCAATCTCCCAATCATGACGGACGTCATCTCTTTGAACAATTGGTCGATGTATGGTTGATCGATTTCCGGTTGGACAGGCGGACGAAAATGAATAGCGGCAAAGAACATCGCCGTGATGAGAACCGGGAGTCGCATCCAAACCGAGTGACCGAACTCGCGCCGGAGCGTCGATTCGATGCCACATTGCATGACAACACGGAACACAAACTCTTCCGCCAAAGGCGCAACGACCACTGCCGTCAGGAAGCAAACGAGAATCACAAGAGGATGACTGCCACTCTTCTGGATGAGAATCGTCAGGGGGTGTTGATCGGCAAGATTTTCAATGGTCACGTTATCATGTTGCAGAAAGTCAAGCGGTCCGGGAAAAACCAGCGTGACGATCCAATACGACAGCGATGGTAACAGCAGGAAAATCACCAGCACCGGAACAATGGCACTGACGCCCCAGGGAACGATTCGCGGACGTCGCAGAGGAAAAAGAATGTGAAAAAATCGCAAACCGCCTTGTGTGTTCCACAATTGTGCAACGATATACGCAATGCACATCACAGCGATCATCGAAAGACAGACTAACACCGGCCAAAGTGGGACCTTATCCGGTTCCGTTCCCGCAACCGCAAAAGGCAACAGCCCTTGTATCTTTATCGCGGGGCACGTTCCGCCGCTAATCACTCCACACTCCACACTCCACACTCCACACTATTTCAAAGTTCGCACATCGGGGATATTGCCGAGTAGAAAGGGCAGTTCATCGACCACTTCGCGACCGTCATCAAGAAAAACCCGCACACGAACGCACCAATGCACCTTGACGATGACGCCATGATAGGTCAGCGGACTGTGCGGCAGAATCGTGCTGAACCTACCGGGATGACGCGGGTCAATCCAGTCTCCGACGGCTGTTGAACGTCGCCAGTGTTCGTGGATGCCGAAATCTTCCGTGCCCTTGCCTTCCGTAAACCAAAGGACGGAAACCTCGACCGCCTGAATGATTTCACCGCCCATCGACTCAAAACGATAACTCCCGGCCAACGTTTCACCGGGCATGTACTGCCGACTCCCGCGTCCGTCAAAAGTGATTACGATTCCTGGGGTTGCCATGACACCGGTTCGAGAGATAAATGAACTTGAGTATAATGATTGAGATTGCAAAACAAGCAAACAACATTATCGATCAGAAAACACAAAAGTCAACCTCACAATGCGATACTCCTGTCATTTCCCCAGTCCGTTCCCAAGTTTCACGGATTTTTGCATCCTTTGGTGATTTTCCATCGTATTTAAGGTCAGAGGTATTTTTTCCGTTTTTCCTTTGACGACATGGAGGTCACAATGTCTGCTCCCGCAATTTTCAATCCTACAGTTCCCGTATTCCGCCCAATTTCTGTCGACTCTGTCGATTCCTCTCCCGTTTTGCCCGAAATTTTCGTGTAATGTATGAAAAAAGTTCCCGATCAGGAGCCCAACGACCAACGGGTCGGTAAAAAAAGGGGGCCGTGGAGGTTCGCCGCAAGGGGAAACTTCCGTCGATTGAAACGCGATATTTTATCAGCAGTCTCGACCCGGACGAGTTATTGCGCTGGTGGCACAAAGTTTCGGCGTCGCAGTTTCAGGATTTGATTTTGCGACACTGGGAGGTCGAAAACTGCCTGCACCTGCAAAAAGACCGCTACTTCGAGGAAGACAAACATGTCGTGAAGTGCGGCTGGGGACAAACTTGGAC
>Ga0123353_10010160_pt1 | contig 13088 bp, 9 predicted proteins | sample TergutLab28metaG_3_FD_92763 | JGI IMG/M metagenome (GOLD analysis project Ga0123353, IMG submission 92763) | Labiotermes labralis P3 segment gut microbial communities from Petit-Saut dam, French Guiana - Lab288 P3 | ecosystem: Host-associated > Arthropoda: Insects > Digestive system > Gut ...
CTCGAAAAGCAGAAGGAGGGCAAGAAGCGCATGCGGCAGTTCGGCCAGGTGGAGGTGCCGCAGGAGGCGTTCATGGCGGTGCTGAAGCTGGATGAATAAGATAAGAATGTAGAGACGCACTGCTGTGCGTCTCCGCGGAAAAGAATATGTTATGTTTAGCAGGAGACGCACAGCCGTGCGTCTCTACATAATTGCCTTGTACACCCTCTCCCGTCCGTCCTCCAACGGATAGAAGAATTCCTCCATGTGCCTCTTATATTTTTCCTCCGGGGCAAAGCCGCGGCGGGCGGCCTCTTGCAACTGAGCAAGGGCCTCCCCTGCTGTCTCCGCATGCGGACCGAAATTCTGCGGCAGGTCGAACACCCGGTCCTCGTGCATGCCCGCGCGGAATTGCGGCCCGTCGGGCAGGAAATACTGCACATACCGCCCGAGGTACGCAAAATCGTACGCGATGGAGGAGATGTCGGTGACGCAGGCGGCGTAACGCGTGAGCACGGGCGGCTCGTCCAGGATATGTATGCGCGAACTGACTGCAAACAGATCCGCCAGCGATGCAAATTTTGGGTGCAAATACACATCCAGTTCCAAATCGCATGCGCTGAGAAAGGCGGCAAAATTCTGATAATATTCCGAGGCCCGTACGCGTTTGCGCGCGGGGTTTTCATTATGCATGAGATACTTGCGCCAGCCGGGCGCGAACAGCACGCGGCCCTCCGGCGGGGCGTCGCGGTCCAGGGTGTCGTAGCGAGCCAGCCCAGCGGGGATCAGCTGCTCCAGCCGGTAGCCGTATTTGTCGCGGAAACACTCGTATTCCTCCGGCGCGGAGACGACAATTTTTTCGGCCAGGCCGCTCTCGGCGTAGAGCGCATGATCGCCGGCAAACTGGTGCACGCCGTTTTGCAGGTACACCAGCCGCCAGCACAGGAAGAGCCGCTGCGCCAGGCGCTCTATTTTTTGGTGGGTGAAGGGGGAGACGGCCGCCAGAGATAATTCCGAGGTAAAAATCCACTCGCAACGCAGGTAGGCCAGTACATGCCGGACGCCGCCCCGGCGGGTGATGTATTTCCGCCGCACGCCGTCATGTTTCGCGGCGTCGTGCTGGAATTGCAGGTACGCGTTGGAATTCCGGCCCGGACAGGGGTCGATGTAGAGCCAGACACGCCGCTTGGGAGGTGCGTGCCTCCTGGTATATTTCACCTGCCCGAGGCTGCGGCGGATGGCATCAGGCAGGTCGTCTTTGGAGATATCGCGGCGCGCAAAATCGAGCCAGAACGCCTTCTGCCCTTCGGACATCTCCGGGTGCCCGGCGATCATTTCAGGGTCCACGCGGGACAGCAGGGCGCGCAGGCGCTGGGCCGCGCAGTCAAACGCCTCGCCCTCGTAGTGCCAGGGGAAGAGCAGGCCGTTGCGCAGCTTCCAGTCGATGTCGTTGAGCAGCAGGCCCTGCAGGTATGGCGGCACGCGCCCTGGATACGCCGCGAACTGCCGCTCAAACCAGGCGGTCTTGTCCTCGAAGAGGTAATACGCGTGGAACGACGTGGCCACGATGCTGCCGTCGTTGTCCTTGTTGTAGCGGTACAGGGCTTCGGCCACAAAGCCGAATTTCCAGCGCCGCGCGATGTTGGCCGTCACGTAGGTCTCGTCCTCGTGGCGGCAGCGGTCTTGCTCGAAGAGAATGTTGCCCTCCCCGAAGTTCCGCACGCACACGTTGATGTTGACCTGGGCGAAGTAGGGCTTCTCGCTGCAGTCATAGACCCCTGTTTCGGTAATATAGCTGTAGCGCCAGTGCCGGGGGATGCAGCGGCCGTCCTGCTGCCGCACGAGGGGGTACGTGACGACGTCCACCTCGTCCTCGTGGGCGGCAAAGAAATCCCGCACGGCCCGCACGGAATCCGGGCTTAAGCTGTCGTCGGCGTCCAGGTACATCAGGTAGCGCCCGGTCGCCTGCCGGATGCCCTCGTTGCGCGCGGCGGAGGGCCCCCCGTTCGGCCGGTTGATCAGGCGCATCCAGCGGTATTTTTTGCACCAGCGCCTGCAGACGGCCTCGCTGCCGTCGGTGGAGCCGTCGTTGACCAGCAGCACCTCCAGCTCGCCCCTGCGGATGGTCTGGCGCGCCAGGGAGCGCAGGCAGCCGCTCAGGTACGCCTCAGCGTTGTATACCGGGACAACGACAGTGATCTTGTGGCGCTTCAAGCCTCCGCGGCCTCCGTCCTTTTCCGCTGGAGCAGGTACAGCACGAAGCCCGCCGCCAGCAGCAAACTCAGCGGCAGCGCCACCGCGCCCCAGTCCTCCCCCGTCACGGGGGTACCCACGCGCAGCGTCTCCCACTCCGGCCGCAGCACGGGCCGCAGCTCGATGTCCTTTTGCAGGGTGAAGCTGTCGATCTCCCTGAGCGCGCCGGTGGCCTCGTCCATCATGTAGGCCGTGTAGGTCAGCGTGTCCCCCTTGGCCTCATAGGCCGCGAAGATGGGCCCTTCGGTGTCCACCAGCGCGAGGGCCGGTGGGAACTGCGACGCCGTCTCCTCGGGGGATTTGGCGATGTAGAATTTCACGCCCGAGGTGCCGGCGAGCACGTACTGCACGCCCTGGGCCTCGGTGCGCAGATAGGTGTGGTCGTGCCCGGCGATGACGACGTCGACGCCCAGCTGCGCGAACAGCGGCGTCAGCTGATTGCGCAGGGCGATGACGTCCTTGTCGGCGTAGTGCGAGCCGTTGGAGTACATCGCCTTGTGCAGCACGACGATGTTCCAGTCGGCTTCGCTGGATTTCAGGTCATTTTTGAGCCAGTTCACCTGCGCGGCGGCCAGTTGGTTGTTGCCGTCCAAGTCGTTGGTGTTGAGCATTGTAAAGTGCAGGTTCTGGCAATCGAAGGAGTAGTACAGCCCGTCGTCGCGGGCCTCCTGCTCCGGCAGGCTGCCGAAGGGGAAGTACGACTGCAGCGCCGCGTCCTTGTTCTCGTGGTTGCCCGGGGCAGGCATGAGGGGCAGCTGCCGCAGCGTCTTTTGCGCGCAGTTGAAGAACCAGCCCCACTGGTGGAGGTTCGAGGCGTTGTCCGCCAGGTCGCCCGGGCTCACGGCGAGCAGGGCGCCAGGATACAGCGCCATGGCCTTCTCGCTGAGCTTCCCCCAGGAGCGGGCGTACTGGATGGGCGTCTGGGCCTGCATGTCGGTGAAGCTCAGGAACGTGGTGTCCTGGTTGCCCGGGAGTGGCGCCTTGATGACCCCCCTGGGGCTCCACCACCCGCGCGAGGCGTCGCCCACCTGGCAGCTGTAGGCGTGTAAGGGCTCCAGGCCGCCGATCTCGACGGTGTGCCTGACCAGGTCCACCTTCGCGTCGATGAACCCGGCCAGCCCCAGGTCCACGCCGGGGAAGGTGCGCAGCGCGGGCTCCGTGGTCTTTTTGATGTCGAGGCTCTTCGTGACGTCCCTGCCGCTGCTGTCCCAGACCCTGACGTCCGTGCCCTGCACGCTGTACTTCGTGAACCAGCCGATGGCCCGGTCATATTCGTCGCCCGGGCCGGGCAGCAGCTGCGTGACCATGGAGGGCAGGCGGAACTCCTCCTGCGTGGGCACCACCTTGCGCGGGCCGGTGTAGCGCAGGGTGGCATCGGTGTCCGGCACGCCGTTCTGGTCGCCCACCATGCGGCGCAGGATGGTGGCCAGCTGGTAGCCGATGCCCTCGCTCTGGCTGGGGGTCCAGTACTCCTCCAGCAGGAGGTCCACCGTGGCGTCCAGGCTGGTGTAGGGCGCGAGGTCGAACAGGTCGATCACCTTGAAGACCAGGTCAACCACGGCGGCGAAGCTGTTGTCCCCCAGCAGGATCAGGCGCAGGAAGCCGTCCAGCAGGGCGCCCAGGGTCAGGCGCAGCACAGGCGTGGCGATCGCCGGGGAGAGGTTTAGCCGCAGGGTGGGCAGGATCTCGTCCTGCAGCAGGTCGTGCAGCAGCATATCCAGCAGGACGCCCACCAGCTTGTCCGCGGTCTCCCCGCTCTCAAGGCGCTCCAGGGCGTCCTGGAGGAACTTGTCCCTCTCCGCGCCGCCCCCGCGGCCATAGGTGTAGATCAGCACCTCGTTGGCGAGGTCTGCAAAGGTGCCGGGGCGGTTTTTGTCCCCCAGCCCGTAGCTGCCGATGAACGCCGTGCTGGGCAGGGGGGAGACCTCCATGTCCAGCAGCTTGCTGACGGCCTCGTTCAGTATGCCCAGGGTGCGCTCCGGCTGGTTGACGTAGTTCCTGTCCATCTGCTTGAAGATATCGCCCAGCAGGCCGTTGACATTCCGCGCGCCGATGATCGGGATGGCGTCCAGCATGCCGCCGAGCATGGACCCGAGGTCGATGCCGCTGGACTTGAGGAAGGCGTTGACGCCCCCCATGTTCTGGATATCCTGAAATATCCGCCCCAGCTGCTCCTGCAGCAGGGAGGGGATGAACTCCCGGATGCCCTTTTCGTTGTAGCTCAGGCCGAAGGAGGCCTTGGAGAAGGGGCTGGGGTAGGTGACGCCGTTGGCGGTGACGGGCTTCACGCAGTCGAGCTCGTAGGTCTTCACCGCCGCGGTGACGTCGTTTTTGCCCCGGCTGGCGAAGCGCACCTCCCGGAAGGTGCCCGGGTAGCTGGCGATGGAGGCGGTCGCGATGTCGAAAAGCACCTCGCCGTCGTCGTTCACGCAGTCGCCGATCTCCCCCTGGTGGATGTGCCCGGAGAAGAAGAAGTGCATGCCCGCCTGCGCGAGGGCCTCCCGGTCGCGCAGGTAGTTGTCCGTCAGGAACTCCAGGAAGATCCAGTCCTCCGCCCCCACGTGGGGGGTCAGGTTGTGGTGCGCCATGCCGATGACGGTCTTGCCGTCCCTCACGGCCTGCCTGCACTGTCCCACGGCCCATTCCATCAGGCCGTCGGTGATCGTGCCGCCGGTGGTGTAGCCAGGCTCGCTCCTGCCGTTGAGTTGGATGTCGTACTTGTGCACGTCCAGCGCGATCAGGCGGTAGTCTGGGCCGAGGTCCACGGCGTAGGACAGCATCCCGGCCGTGGTGCCCTCCGGCGGGGTGTAATATGCGGCGTTGGGCAGGTCGAAGCCCAGGTTCTTATATATCTCGCGGAACTGCTGAGGCGAGGTCATCTCGGCGGGCCTGCGCTCGCCGGTGGAGTAATCCACGCCGTTGCCGTTGTTGAGGTCGTGGTTGCCGCCCACGACAGCCACTTGTAGGCCCGTCTCCTTCTCGAAGCGCTCCAGGCGCGCGGCCACGGCCTTATGCCCCGCCAGCTCGCCCTCCTTGGTCAGGTCCCCGGGGATGAGCACGTACTTCATGCCGTTTTTCTTCGCGTGGGCCGCAAGGGCCGCCAACGCGGACTCCAGGATGCCCTCCGACTGCAGGAACAGCTTGCCCATGTCCCCCTCGTCGCGCATGAACGCCCCGTTGTAGCCCCCCGCCTGCGCCTTTGAGAAATAGTGCAGGTCGCTGATCACGCCGATCTGCAGCGTCTTTTCCTCCGCCGCGAGCGCGACGGGCACGCAGCCCAACAGCAGCGCCGCCGCGAGAAACACGGCCGTCAGGGCCTTCCACAGCTTTTTACCCATGAAGCTATCCTCCAACTTTTTTATGTATAGTGGCATTTTACTAGAAACCGGGACAAAAGTCAAGTAAAATTGGAATGCGCAGCCCGCAACGCGGCGTTGTATAGATCCTCCCGGCAGGTGCGCTGCAGCGCATCCAGGGGCTTTGGGGTATCCACCGCAGGGTAGATTCCCGCGAAGCCAGCCGCCAGCAGCTCTTCTCTCCCCTGCCCCACGCAGCCGCAGACGCCGATCACCGGCACGCCCTTCGCCCGCCGCAGCACGCCGCAGGGGGCCTTGCCTTGCAGGGTCTGCGCGTCCATGCGCCCCTCGCCGGTGACCACCAGATCCGCCCCGGCCAGCAGCGCGTCAAAGCCCGCGCAGTCCAGCAGCAGGTCCACGCCCGGGCGCAGCGCGCCGCCCAAAAAGGCCAATACGCCGAAGCCCAAGCCCCCCGCCGCGCCGCTACCCGGTGTATCAGCCAAATCCGGCGCATAAATCGACGCGATGTGCCGCAAGCCTCTGTCCAAACGCGCTACCATATCCGCGCCCGCGCCCTTCTGCGGGGCGTACACATGGGCCGCGCCCGCGAGGCCATACAGGGGAGCCTGCACGTCGCATGCGGCGATGACAGGCAGCGGGAAGGGCCTCCCGGGCGGCTCCACCCGCGCGATTTGCGATAAAGTGCCGCCCGCGGGGCAGAAGCTTGTCCCATTTTCGTCATAGAATTTCCAGCCCAGCGCATGCGCCATGCCGCAGCCCGCGTCGTTGGTTGCGCTGCCGCCCAGGCCCAATAAAATACGCGCCGCTCCGGCCTCTTGCGCAGCCTCCATCAGTTCGCCCAGGCCCCTTGTCGTGGTCCGCTCCGGGTTGAGCCCCGCCGGCCGGGCCAGCTCCAGCCCCGCGCACGAGGCCGTCTCCAGCACGGCCGTGCCGCCGGGCAGGAGGAGGTGCTCGGCGTCCACAGGCTCTCCATAGGGCCCGGTGACTTGCGCATAGCGCAAGTCACCGCCGCAGGCCGCGGCCCAGGCGCGGGCCATGCCCTCCCCGCCGTCGGCCAGCGGGAGGGTGTGAATCTCAGCTTCAGGAAATACATCGGCAAAGGCCCGCGCGACGATCCCGCAGACCTCCGCCGCCGTGAGGGTTCCCTTGAAGGAGTCGGGGGCAATCACTATTTTCATAGGTTGAGCTCCACCCAGCGTTTGAGCATGGCTATGTCGTCCTCCACATTGCGGATCTGCGCCAGATCGCCCCAGGTGTCGCTGAGCAGCGCCAAGTACAGCGTGCCCAGGTTGAAGATGCGCCGGAACGGGATGAACCACGGGATGGTCCGCAGTTCGCTCTCCGGCATGGGCCGCACCCTGCTGTAGCCCTCCATGAACGCCTCGAAGCGCCGGGCCCGGGCCTCGAGCTGCGCGGGGTCCGCGCCCAGGCTGAAGTTGTAGGCGTACATCGCGACGTCGCAGGCCCGCCAGCCATAGCCGGAAAAGTCGAAGTCGAAGAGCACGGGATTGCCCGCCTCGTCCAGGCGCAGGTTGCCCACGTAGATATCCCCGTGGCACAGGCCAAAGGCGGGCTTGTCCTCCGGGAGACCAGCCAGGGCAGCCCTGGTCCGCGCGGCAAGCTCCTCCACAAAGGGCAGGTCGAAGCCGTGCACCCGCGCGAATTCTCTTATGTAGGGCATGGAGCCGTCGATATAGCGCGCGCAGTCCAGCCGGGGCCTGTCAATGGGCGGCAGTTCATCCAGCGCGGAGTGCATTTGAGCGATGTATTCCCCCAGCTGCCCCGCATTCTCATTTTTGAACTCGCTTGTGCCCGCGGTTTGGTATAACACGCCGTAGCGCGGGCCCGTCGCGGTCTCGAATTCGCAGACATATTCGCCGTCAACGCGCGGCAGGGGCACGCAGGCGCGCACGCACACACGCATCAGGTGCAGCAGTAGATCAACCTCAGATTGAACCTCTCCGCGTGTGTGAAAGCCCGCGCGGTACACCTTAAGCCAGTAAATTTTTCCCTCTGTCAGCACCCGGTAGGTGTCGTTGATCCCCCGGCAGTACAGCCGGCAGACGACGTCGCGCTCGGGGAAATACAGCGGCCCGAGATATTCTCCCAGCGCGCCCGGGGACAGCAGGACGGTTGCAACCTTCATCGCAGAAACCCGAAGTGCACCGGCTCGGCCCAGGCGACGATGGAGTTCATGCTGTTGGCGATGTACTGCCCCAGCGCGGGGTTCGGGATCATGGTGGCGGCAAAGGGCGCGGCGTAGTCGGCCATCGTGCCGATGGAGGGCGCGCTGCGGGGCGTCATGCGCACCTGCCTGCCCTTGAAGGTGAAGGCCAGCCGCCGCTCGGCCACGGAATTCAGCGGGCGGATCCACACGTGCAGCTTATCTTCGCCCTCCCAGGCGGCGCAGCAGCTCACGGTGAACTCCACACCGCCCAAAGTAATTTTACACAGCCGCGCGCGCCCGTCCATGCCGCACAGGACGGTGTTCCGCTCCGCGCCCTCGTTCCAGCTGAACTTCAGCGTGTTCTCCTGGAAGCGGAAACGTATCTTGTCGATGCCGCCGGCCTTGTCGGCGGACATGAAGAACACCGCCATGGGCATCACGCTCACGGGGAAGCCGAACATCTTCGGCAGCTGCTGCGCGCCCGCCGGGAAGAGCGCCGTGCGGCCCTCCAGCTTCTCCTCCATGGCGGCGCTGCGCGGGGCAGCCTCCAGCGCGGGATACTCCGGAAGCCCAAGGATCTCCTCCCCCTCCGGCAGAAGCTCCTCGCTCTCGAACAGCTGCGGCAGGTGCCGGAACAGGCAGTCCAGGGTGCTGCGGGTGAACACCTCGCCGCCGGTGGTCATCACGCAGGCGCCGTACTCCGGGAAGATCAGGCCCATCTGCGAGAACACGCCGTCCGCCCGGTAGGAGCCCGGGATGGAGTTCAGCCAAAAGCAGTAGCCGTAGCCGTTGCTGCCGTGCTCGTCGCTGCGGTGGTCGCCATTTTGCGCGTGCGCCCGGCCGGATTCTTCCACCCACTCGGCGGGGATGATCTGCACCCCCTCAAATACGCCGCCCTGGGCGTAGCAGGCCATGATCTTCGCGAAGCTCTCGGTGGTGAGGTAGAGCCCCCAGCCACCGGCCTCCACGCCGCAGCCGTCGTTCTCCCAGAAGGGGCGCGGGATGCCCAGGGGCTCAAACAGGCGCGGCATGAGGTAGTCCGTCACGCACATGCCCGTGACGTTCCTCAGAATGACGCACAGCATGTAGGTGTTCTCGCTGCTGTAGTTCCAGCCCTCGCCCGGGGCGTAGCTCCACTTGCCGTCGGCGTAGTCCTTCACCCAGCGCTTTTTGGACTTGTCGGCCATGGGGCTCACCAGCTTGCCGGCGGTCATGGTGAGCAAATGCCGCACCGTGAGCAGCTCCAGGTTCGGGTCGCCCGGCGCGTACTCGCGCAGTTCGGGCACGAGGTCCGCCACCAGGGCGTCCAGGCTGAGCAGGCCCTCCTCCACCGCGAAGCCCACGGCGCACGAGGTCACCGATTTGCTCACCGAGAACATCACGTGGGGGAAGTTCGGCGAATAGGGCCTGCGGAAATTCTCATAGGCCACCACGCCGTGGCGCACCACCATCAGCGAGTGCAGCTCCAGCTTGCTCTCCACGATATCCCGCATCAGCGCCGCCAGCTCTCCCGATGAGACGCCGGCCTCCTCCGGGGTTTGGGCCCGTGGCAAGTTTTTTTCCGACATACACAATTTCCTCCAAAAAAATTTTACTTTTTTCTAAACAAATGTTTGACATTTGAGAACAGATATGGTATAATACAAATGTACTTCAACAACATAGGGGGTTGAACATGAACCTATCCAGCTGCGGCATCGATTGCGACGCCTGCGCGTTCAAAACCTCGCGCAACTGCCCGGGCTGCAGCGTGCACAGGGGCCGGCCCTTCTGGGGCAGCTGCGGCCTGTTCGCCTGCGCCGACGGGAAGGTCCTGCCCCACTGCGGAAAGTGCGGGGAGTTCCCCTGCGAGAAGCTGGTCAGCGCGCACAAAAACGAAAATCCGGATGGGAACGGCATCGAAATCGAAAACCTGAGAGCACTCATCAACACATAGAAAGGACTGGTACATCCATGAAAAAAGAACTAAACAACACGCAGCGCCGGGTCTACGAATTCCTGCTGGAGCGCACGCAGGACGGCGTGCCCCCCTCGGTGCGCGAGATCGGCGAGCGCGTGGGCCTGCGCTCCACGTCCTCCGTGCAGGCGAACCTGGACGCCCTGGAGAAGATGGGCTTCATCACGCGCGACGCCATGCACAAGCGCTCCATCCGCATCGCGGGGCAGCAGGCCTCCAATGTCCTGCAGGTGCCGCTGCTGGGCACCGTCACGGCGGGCGCGCCCATCCTTGCCGTGGAGCAGATCGAGAGCTACCTGCCCTACACGGGCCCGGTCTCCCGCGACAAATCGCTGTTCGCCCTGCGCGTGCGCGGCGAGAGCATGATCAACGCGGGGATCCTGGACGGCGACATCGTCTACGTGGAGAAGACCCCCGTCGCCCGCAACGGCGACATCGTGGTCGCCCTGCTGGAGGACGAGGCCACCGTGAAGACCTTCTACAAGGAGAACGGCCATTTCCGCCTCCAGCCCGAGAACGACCTGCTGGAGCCCATCTTCTGCGAGGAGGTCATCATCCTGGGCAAAGTGATCTCGCTGCTGCGGTACTACTGAGATACACAATGCATCCTTTGGATGCATTCGAGGTAGTGCCGCCCCTTCTCCTCAAAGTCCTTGTAGGCGTTATAGCTCGCGGCGGCCGGGGAGAGCAGGCAGGTCTTCCCCGCCGCCGTGCAGCGGTAGGCCGCCTCGACGGCCTCCTCCATTGTACGCACTGAGATTATATTCTGATGGCTGCCCAAATCGTTGAGCAGCTTCGCGATAGCCTGTCCTGTCTCCGGCATACAGATGATATTGCGCGCCGGCCGCGCGGCCAACTCCGCCGCAAAATTTTGATAATCAAGGCCCCTGTCCAGCCCGCCGAGGATGAGCGTGTCCACGTCCCCCAGGGCATCCAGGTCGTACAGCACCCCCTGCGGGATGGTGCAGATGGCGTTGTCCACCCAGTGGATTTCTCCCGCCTCGCTGACCGGATACATCCGGTGCGGGATGCCCTGAAAGTCCGCCACGGCCCGGCGGATGCCCTCCTCCGTCGCGCCCAGCTCCAGTGCCGCTGTGGCGGCGAAATAGATGTTTTGCCGGTTGTGCTCCCCGCGCAGACGTTGGTTTATGTTGTCCAGCGAACGTAAGAAGGAATCGGCCTCACGCAGGCCAACGGGGATGCGCCGCGCCTTGCAGGCCGACAGGCCAGCCGTGTCGGCGAGGGGCTGGTCCGCGTTGAATATGAATACATCCTCAGGCGTTTGATATCGACAGATGTGCGCCTTGGCCGCTGCATAGCCCGCGAACCCGCCGGTGTAGTGGTCCAGGTGCTCCTCATAGAGGTTCGTCCACACCGCCACGTGGGGCGAGGCGTGTGTGAACTCCAGCTGGTGGCTGGAAAGCTCGATCACGGCGATTTCGCCCTTGATTTCGTCAAAGCAATCGAGCACCGGTACACCCACGTTGCCCATCAGGCGCGCGTCGATGCCGGAGGCGCGCAGCATGGCGTGCAGCAGGGTGGACGTGGTGGTCTTGCCCTTGCTGCCGGTCACGCCGGCCTTCACGCAGGGCGCGAAGCGCAGGAACAGGTCCGTCTGGCAGGTGATCTCCAGGCTGGGCGGCAGGGGGACGTCCTTCAGCGACACGCCCGGGGACTTCAAAAGGATGTCGCACCGATATAGCGCGTCGAGATAGTTTTCGCCGCACAGCAGGGTTGTATGGGGGTCGCCGAGCTCTATGGGCGCCCGGTCGGCGACCAGCAGCGGGCGCTTAGGGAAATGTTTTCGCAAAAACGCGTAGCTGGAGCGGCCCTCGCGCTCGAAGCCCAGCAGCGCAACGCGTTTTTCCCCAAGAAAATCAAACAGCTGCGCTGACATAGGCGTACATCCTTTCCACCGCGGGCAAAAATTCCGCCGGGACGTTGTGCTCCGGGTTCCATGAGCGCAGCAGCCTTTGGGCGCGTTCGGGCCTGCCCTCCAGCAGTTCCAGGGCCGCGCGCGCCTCCTCCACCGTGCCGACGCACTCGAAGGGCTTTTCCCGCTTCGCACCTGACAGGGCAAGCAGCTCTTGCCGCAATTCCGGCTTCTCCAGGAGGTTTTCGCCGAAAATTTCGGTCATGCGGGCCTCAGGCAGGAAGGGTGCCAGCATCAGGTAGACGAACAGGCACTTGGCGCAGCGGCCGCACCAGGCGTTGCCCTTGCTGCTCACGTTGCAGCTTCTGAAGGCGCGGTGGTACTGCGGCAGCGCGGCAAACTGCCGGGCGATCTGCAGCTCGTGGAAGGGCCGCAGCAGGCTGAAATAGCGGATGGGCAGGCCCAGCCGCCGCGCGAGCCAGGCGTTGCAGTCGCGCTCAAATTGGTAGGACTTGGAGTACTGGTGGTTGACGTCGGTGCCGGGGACGCTGGCCTCGTTGGCGCTGGCCTCGTTGGAGAGCACGAGCTCCCCCGCCCCGATGAGGTGGGCGCAGTAGAGCCCCAGGAAGGCCACGATGGCAGAAAAGGGCGTGTGCCCGTTGAGGAAGCCCTCGGCGTTGCGCGCCAGCAGGGCCGGATCGATGGCGCGGTGCGCGCGCAGGAGGCTCTCCGGCGCAAACCCCGCCGCCGCGAAGGTCCCGCTACGGGCAGCCTGGTCGTTCACGGTGAAGCCATAGAGCGGCCGCCCCATCTCCCTCAGCAGCTGCAGCGTCACGCAGGAGTCCTTCCCGCCGCCCACAGGCACCAGGCTCACGTCCGATTGGCGGAATTCATCGCCCGGCAGGGCGTGTGAAATGCGATCGCACTCGATCGTAACGAAGCTATCCGGGTCGGTTTCAATGCCGTTGCGATAGAAAAACTCGCCCAGCCCGTGATACCACAGGCGTTTCCACCAGGCAATTTCGTCCGCGTCCAGCGCGCCGCAATGGATTTTGATCACCGGCGGGCAGGCGCATTTCCAGTAGGAGACCAACTCCACCAGGCCCAGCGTGAACACAAGGTCCCGGGCGACGGGGCCGTCGCAGGCGTTGCGCAGGGGCAGGCCCCGCGTGTCGATGGTCGTCACGGGGTGAAATTCACACAGGCCGTCGATGGAAAAATCAAACCTAAGCCTGATGCAATCCGGCTCCTGCATGATGTGATAGCCGTGGTAGTGGAACACACCGTACCGTGCGCGTAAATCCTCGAATTGGCCCATCATTCAGCGGCGGGCGGTTCCGCGGGCGGCTCCGCAGGAAACGCCGGTTCCGGCGGCGCGGGCTGGGTGTAGTCGACGGGCGGCGTGTAGGACTGCGGCGGGGCCTGCCAGTTCTGCTGCGGAGGCTGCTGCCAGCCCTGCGGGGGCGGGGGCGGCGCGTAGGGCTGCTGGTAGGGTTGCTGCCAGTCCTCGGGCTGCTCCGGCGCCTCGGGGATGACGCAGGC